>Ga0316219_1002064_pt1 | contig 19581 bp, 20 predicted proteins | sample TBH18003PmetaG_FD_203635 | JGI IMG/M metagenome (GOLD analysis project Ga0316219, IMG submission 203635) | Freshwater microbial communities from Trout Bog Lake, Wisconsin, USA - TBH18003P | ecosystem: Environmental > Aquatic > Freshwater > Lake > Hypolimnion/Profundal zone | place: USA... | reverse complement strand
TTATGGCAGGATGGGGCAGTGGCACTTGGGGGGCTGGCCCGTGGGGGTATGGGTTAACCATCATCACGGGCGACAATGCAGCAGGTAATGCAGGCACTGTCACCCCCAATCTGACAATTGCCCTAACCGGGGTTGGAGCCTCTGGTCTTGTAGGGACGGTCAGTGATACTGACAACCCAACAATTGCTGGTGTAAACGCATCAGGTACAACAGGAACTGTAGCCGGTAATGTAACGGTCACTCTTTCTGGTGTAAACGCATCAGGCGCAGTTGGAACCCAATCTGTCAATATCTCTATAGCCCTATCTGGCGTAGGCGCTAGTGGTTTTGCAGGGTCTGTTGTAGTCAGTGATACCAAAGCTTTAACCGGTGTTCTAGCCAGTGGATTTGTTGGCAGTGTCACGGGAACGCCAAGCCTATCATTGACAGGCGTTTATGCATCTGGTTTTGTAGGAACTCCAACCGCAAGCGGGTCAGAGCAAGAAATTGGTAACTATGCTTCTGGAAACGTAGGAACCGTTTCTTATAACCTGACCTTGGCTTTGACTGGGGTAGGCGCTTCAGGTGCTGTTGGATCTGTTAAAGCCAACCCACAGATTGGCCTGACAGGCAATAATGCCGCAGGTTTGGTTGGGGCAGTATCTGTACCTCTTGGTGGTGATACAGCGCAAGGAACGCTTGGTGCAATAGGCTATAACCTAACGATTGCTTTAACAGGAGTTGGAGCAACGGGTACGGCGGGAACGGTAACAATGTTTGGCAGAGGAGCTACGTTGACTGGCAATGTAGCATCTGCAACAGCAGGGAATATGGGTATTTACTACTGGAGTTTAATTAATGACAACACCACAACTTCATGGCAGAATATCACTGATTCCACAGGAGCAACTTGGTCTTTGATACCAACACAATGAGGAAATTATGTCAATCAATAACACAACATTATTAGGTCTTGCTCAACCTGTCACGGGTCAAGAATCCGGGGTTTGGGGCGATGACGTAAACAATGGTTTTACATCTATTGTTGACATTGCCATTGCTGGAACCAACAACATCACACAAGATTCTGACATCACGCTCAGTACCTTAAACGGATCGAATTCAACATCATTTGCCACGACCGGAAGTAACTCAACCACAGCGCAGTATTACATCCTAAACTGCACAGGTTCAAGAACTGCGGCAAGAAACATTATTGCTCCTGCAACCAGCAGGGCATTCTTGGTCTATAACAAGACATCTGGCGGATATGCCATCACCATCAAGAAATCAGGTGGAACTGGGGTAACGATTGCAAACGGGGAAGTGGCAATTGTCTTTTATGATTCCATCACAGCTTCTGACTTTGTAAAGACAACTTCAAGCTTTACAAACGTTTCTTCTGCAACAGGAACTTTGTCTGCTGCAAACGGTGGTACTGGGGTAGCAAACAATGCAAACAATACCATCACATTCTCAGGCGCATATTCATTGGGTTTGACTTTAACGAATAACTCAAGCATTACACTGCCAGTCAGTGGAACTGTAGCAACCAAGGGCAATGCGATTGCCTTCTCAATTGTTTTTGGACTATAAGGAAATTCCATGTCAAATCCTAATATTGCCGCTGCGTCAAACATATACGGCACAACCACTTTCTACACACCCAGCGGTACATCTGCTGTTGTTTTGTTGGCCAATGCGACAGGTAGCAATACCGTGTACAAGATCAATCAGATCGTGGTTTCAAACACAAACGGATCAAGCGCAGTCAATGCAACAGTTTCCATTTACACAAATGGCTCTGTATCGCAGGGTTCTGCACCTTCCGGTGGTACGGCTTATCCTGTAGTATCTACAGTGTCTGTTCCTGCCAATGCTTCTTTGATTGCAGTTGATAAAACAACGGCCATTTACTTGATGGAAAACCAATCAATCAGCATTACATCGGGTACAGCCAATTACCTCACATTCTCGATCTCTTACGAAGCAATCTCCTAATTAGGATAAAAGCATGTCGTTTCGCTACAATGCCGGTATAAATCGCCCGGGGTACAACGCTTTAAAGGTTGCTAACGCACCGACCATAGGCACTGCCACGGCAGGAAGCTCTAATTGTGCTTCAGTAGCTTTTACTGCTCCTTCATGCACAGGCGGTAGCGTTATTACGACATACACCGTTTTTGCAAGTTGTGGAGTAAAAACCGCAACCGGCGCATCTTCTCCAGTAACTGTAAGTTGTTTAACAACAGGAAGCTCTTACACATTCCAAGTTGCCGCAAATAACATTTATGGCCCAAGCCCAGTAAGCGCTTCAAGCAATTCCATTACAGCCGTAAATGCTAGCTCACAATCATATACAACTTCAGGTACTTATTCGTGGGTTGCGCCTACAGGAGTTACCTCCGTTTCAGTAGTTGTTGTTGGAGCTGGAGGAGATGGATATGTATGTGGGCCATATATTGGTGGCGGTGGCGGAGCTTTAGCGTATAGAAACGCCATTTCTGTAACTCCCGGGAATTCATACACAATTGTAGTTGGTGCTGGAGCGCCAAATGCTTCTGGTGGTTCATCTTCTGCTTTTTCTGCTGTTGCAGGCGGTGGCGCACGGAGCACATGTAGTAATGCAAATGGTGGAACTCCTTCTGGAACATACACAGCCGGTTTTGCTGGTGGTTATGGATATTCTGGTTCTGGTTGTTGTGGTCACCCCGGTGGTGGTGGCGGAGCAGGCGGATATGCTGGTGTTGGCGGACATGGCGGAGATATAAATGCAACTACTCCTATTGCTGGCTCTGGCGGTGGAGGCGGTGGTGGAGCAGGTGGTGGAGGTGGTGGAACCGGATTAAATGGCCAAGGCACCAATGGAGCAGCAGCTACCAGTAAAAACAACGGCGGTGGTGGCGGTGGCTCAGGAGCACAAAGTGGTCATTATGGTGGACGCACAAATCGAACCTGTGGAACATTTAATGGAACACCAACAACGGGTTATAACGGTGGGTTTCCGGGTGGCGGAGCTGGCTATGGAGCAGCAGGATCAGGCGGCGCATGTGGCGCAGTTCGTATTATTTGGCCCGGCTCTACCCGAGCATTCCCATCAACTTGTGCAGGAAGCCCATAATGCCTAATTTTTCAGGAATCTGGACAGTACGCCAGCAGTATCAAGCTAAAGGGCAGACCATTTGGCCTGCAACCCCCGGTGCTCCCACGATTGGAACAGCCACGGGTGGATGTTCTTCTGCTTCTGTAACTTTTACTGCACCTTCTTGTGCAGGTTACCCCGCAACTATCACAGGTTACCAAGCCACATCAACACCCGGATGCATTACAGCAACAGGCTCTTCATCACCAATATCAGTAACAGGTCTAACAAATTGCACTTCTTATACCTTTAAAGTGAGAGCACAAAATGCTAGTGGCTATGGGCCTTGTAGTGCCGCATCTAATTCTGTTTCTCCCGGAGTTGTTGGTTCACAGTCTTATACAACCGCAGGAACGTATTCATGGGTTGCCCCCGCTGGTGTGACTAAAGTTTCTGTTGTTGCTGTTGGAGCCGGAGGATCAGCCCCTCAATCTCTCACCGCATATGGAGCTAGTGGTGGTGGATTGGGGTACAAGAATAATTATTCTGTGACACCCGGCAACTCATACACTGTTGTAGTTGGAGCAAGTACAGCCAATAGCAATGGTGGTAATTCTTATTTTGTCAGCGCATGTTCTGTTGTTAGAGGCGGTGGAGGATATGCAGTTGGGTCAACAACATCTAGTCATGTGGGAGATGGCGGAGGAAACGGTGGTTTTGGCGGTGCTCCTTGGATTTGTAATATACAAGGTAGCTCTGGTGGCGCAGCGGGGTATTCGGGCAATGGAGGCAATGGAGCTGCATTCCCCGGCGGATCTGGCATATCAGCAACCGCAGGATCTGGTGGCGGCGGTGGCGGAGCAGGCAGACAAAACGGTGGATCTGGAAGACAAGGTGGTGCCGGTGGAGTTGGCTTGTTTGGACAAGGATGTAACGGCGCTGCTGGAACAGGAACTAATGTAGGATGTTGTAGCCCCAATTATTACGGTAAAGGTGGCAGTTGTGGAACAAATGGAACCATAAGTGCAGGCGGATTGTATGGAGGAGGATATTCTTCTAGTTATTGTAGTGGCAAAGGTGGTGGGGGCGCTGTCCGTATCGTCTGGCCCGGTAATACCCGTCAATTCCCATCTACAAATGTAGGAAGTCCATAAATGAGTAAGCAATATCCCGGCGGAATTATTTCAAAGACACCCGTAACCCCAACAGGGGGTTACTGTGGTACAGCACCCGGCATTTGGACATTAGATCAAGCAGCCAATTATCAAAAGCAAGGATGCTGGCCTAAGCCTAAAACATCCCCACAAGCTCCAACAATTGGAACTGCAACCGCAGGAAATGCATCTGCGTCTATCACTTTCACAGCTCCCAGTTGCACAGGCGGATCAGCCATTACGGGCTATACCGCAACATCATCGCCCGGATGTATAACTGGAACTGGATCATCGTCTCCTGTGGCGGTTTCAGGTTTGACCAATGGAACGTCATATTCGTTTAAAGTCAAGGCAACCAATGCCTTTGGTACTGGCCCATGCAGCTCATCATCCAATAGCGTAACTCCTGTTGCTCCTGTAACTTGTGCAACATATACGACTGCTGGAACATATTCATGGGTAGCTCCTACTGGCGTAACTAAAGTTGCTGTTGTTGCAATTGGTGGAGGTAGCGGAGGAAGAACAAGCTGTTCAGTTAATTGGTCAAATATGCACGGTGGAGGTGGTGGTGGTTTAGGTTATAAAAACAATATTTCAGTAACACCCGGAAACTCTTATACCGTTGTTGTTGGGGTTGGTGGAAGTGGTTCAACCAGTTGCAGCGTTAATCCCGGACGTGGCGGAAATTCCTCTTTTTGCTCTAACTCATTTATGAGAGGTAGTGGTGGATGTTTCATCGGTAACGGAGGATGTTATGTAGGTGATGGTGGTGGTTACGGTGGAAACGGTATTGGTTATTATGGTGGTGGCGGAGGTGCAGGTGGTTATTTTGGAAATGGAGGCCATGCCGGAGGCTTAGGAGCATATTGTTATCCAGTAACTCCTAGTGCTGGCGCAGCCGCAGCTGCTTTCTCTGGCGGTGGTGGTGGTGGAACTAAAAATGGATTATTTACTTGCCCAACATTTAGATTCAGCGGCGGCGGCGGTGGTGGCGGTGTAGGAATATATGGACTAGGAGCTGATGGCGGCTCAAGATCGGGAAGTTTTTCAACAAGTTCTGGAACAAATACCGGAGGTTATGGCGGTAGCGGCGGAGGAAATGGATCGTGTGGTGGTGCGTATAATTGCAACTCTGGATCAGCTATTGGTGGCGCTTATGGAGGTGGTGGCGGTAGTGGAGGTGGCTACTACACTTACGGTGGATATTGCTGTGGGTACATTTGGAATAGATCAAGCTACACTAAAGGATCTGCCGGGCATAGTGGCGCAGTTCGTGTTGTCTGGTGTGTAGGAGGTGTTCGTGGTACGCCATCGTTCCCGTCAACTAATGTAGGCCCTTAATTTAAACGGAGTAAAAGATGAATCTATACATTGAAACAAACAACGGACAACCCATAAACCACCCTGCTTTTGAAGATAATCTTCTTCAAGCTTTTCATTCAATACCTGCACATTGGGAATCTTTTGTGCGTGTTGAACGTCCTACTCCCGGACTTTATCAAGTGCTTGATTCAGAAGAGCCAACTTACCAAAAGGTCAATGGTGTTTGGACGGATGTTTGGGCTTTGCGTGACATGACAGACGCAGAGAAAACAGCTAAACAACAAGCTTTAAAAGCTTCTTGGGCAGCTTTGCCAAATGCTTCCAATTTTACCGCTTGGACATTTGATGAGGCCACTTGTACTTATATTCCTCCAATACCTCGCCCAACTGATGACAAGCAGTATTTCTGGCAAGGTACAACGAACTCATGGGTTGTAACACCCGAATATCCAACTGATGGAAAACAGTATAAACTAGACATACCCACAGCAACGTGGGTTCTAGTAACAACACCATGAGGAGAAGCACATGCCAGACGGCACACAAACATTAGAAGCAGAAGCTGCACTAGCAGAGCCGCAGATTCAAGGATGGAATTATTTTCCATCCACGGTCTATACAGTAGAGCGCCCAGACTTTTTACCAATGGTCAAAGAAGTCTCTGATGAGCGTTTAAAGATTCAAAAAGCGCAGAAGAAGATAGACCCAATCTATCCAGTCATCATGACGGATAGTTATTTTGCTGACCCCCGTGTGGCAAAGTTTGCCGAATTTATTGGTCAAAATAGTTGGTCAATCCTGCAAGGCCAAGGCTATGCAATGGACAATCTGTCTGTTGTATTCACTGAGATGTGGACACAAGAGCACCACAAGCACTCCTTGATGGAACAGCACGTTCATGGATTTGGCGCACAGATCGCAGGCTTCTACTTCCTTGAAGTGCCAGATAAAAGCTCACAAGTTATTTTCCACGATCCCCGTGCAGGGAAAGTGCAGAGTAATCTCATGGAATTCAACATGAGCAATGTGACCAACGCAAGCAATGCAATTCACTTCAATCCCAAGCCCGGATTGATGATATTTTCCAATGCTTGGCTACCCCATTCTTTTGGCCGCCATGCAGCCAATAAGCCTTTGAAGTTTGTCCACTTTAACTTGACTGTTCAAGTTAATCAAAATGTTACTTGCGCTGTACCTCCCCCTGCTGCGGAGATCGTATGAACAAGTACAGAATCAGATTCAATAAGTCTAGAGGCATGGAAGGGCGTGGCACTGTAGATCATGTCTGGCGTGTCTTTGAAGGCGATAAAGAATATCTGTTTAAACACGTACGCATTAACGTACCGTGTTTTAGTGAACTTGATCCCAGTGGCGCAGACTGGAACATATGCTGCTATGGCTTTTTGACCATAGATAAAGAAACATCAACCGCAACTCTTGGAGTTAAAAATGGCAACAAAAAACTGGATCGCCGGAGCAGTAAAGAACAAAGGTGCATTGCACCGAGCACTGAAAGTGCCTGAAGGCGAAAAGATCCCCGCAAAGAAGATGGCTAAAGCCGCCAAGTCTACCAATCCGAAGGTAGCCAAGATGGCTAATTTGGCCAAGACACTTGGCAAACTGAAGAAATAAGGTGAAGTCATTGATCCGTTTACACTTGTCGCCCTTGCCTCTGGCGCTTTCAAGCTCTGTAAAGATGCTTGTGAGATGTACAAAGAAGGGCGGCAAATTGTTACTGACATTGCCCATGAAGTTGATGGAGTTGTCAAGGACGTTAAGAATGTACAAAAGAAAGCCAAAGGGCTTCTTGGGTTCTTAACAGCCATTTTTAGTCCGGCTAAACAGGAAGAGCAACCAAAAGTTGCTCAACCTAAGAAGGCCAAGAAGAAAGAGCCTCCACCAGAGTTTGATGAAAACCTCATTTACCAACAGGTCAGTGATGCTCTCATCAAGTTCTTCCAAGCATACAACGCTCTGAAGAATTACGTCAAAGAACAGGAAGAATTTGCTCTCCACGCAAATAACGATGAAGGCCAAGAGGCTGCAATCAAGATCACGATTGCCAATTTGCAGATGGAGAAGTTGAATACGGAGCTGAGTAACTACATGGTGTATAGCGTTCCTATTGAACTAAAGGATTTGTACACTAGAGTTAATCAGCAAATTGGTCACATTGCCAATGTGCAAGCGCTTGCAAGACGAGAGGAAATGCTGAAGGAGCGTAGAGCAAAATGGCAACGGCGGCAAAAGGCGGATCTAATAAAGGGAAGAATGGCGGCTTCAGCAATTACAGTGCTGATGCTGATGTGGTTATGGCTAATGATTCTCAGTCTGACTCACTCGCCATCCTACTGATCATTGTTCTGTTGGTTGTTTTGCTACTGTTGATTCCGTTGATTGCTTGGATGTATGTGGATGTCAGACAGATGGAACTCAGAGTAAACAAAGCTTTGGCAAGGATTGAAAGCAAATGATTAAAAAATGGACTTTTGTAAACACATCAATTTTGATATGTATACTTTTCCCATTTTTTTGTACAGGTTGCCATGACCAGTATCGGTATTTTTGCCAAGATCCTGACAACTTCAAGTCCGAGAGATGCCAAAAGCCTATTTGTGAGTTTAATCAAGATTGCCCTGAGTATTTAGTGGCCCCTATTTTGGAGAAAAAAATTGAAGGAACTCCTGCTCCTGTTGCTCAACAGCCCCAAGGAACGCCTGTCTGCCGATGAGATAGAGATCAGGGTTAGATCCTTTGTGATCATTGTCGTGACCCTAATCCTTGCCTTTATTGTCATGGCTCTCCTTTATTCTGTGACGTTCGTCAGCCAGCCCATTAAGGCTATGGCACCTATTGACCAAGCCTACACCAAGATGCTGAACGACATCGTTCTTCTCATTGTCGGAGGAATTGGGGGTATTCTGACCAAAGGTTTGACCAACGAAGCCACTAACATGATGAACGCAGCAAAAGCCAATACTGCGGCTTATGTTGCTCCTCCTCCACCTCCTCCTGCGCCTGTTGTGATGATGTCTCAACCCGCAGGATGGACACCTCCATTTCCACCTCAAACGCCACCTTATTTAGAGCCTGACCATGAGAGGGAGAGAATGGCGCAGGCTAGAAGAGAAGCAATATGATTGCATGGTTCTTTGATGACTTGTTTTATTGGATAGCCCTCATCGCCTTGCTTGGCGGTGCAGTGGCTTATGGATTGAGTTATCTTTTAGGGTTTTTCCCTATGTTAAAGCCCCACGCCATCATCATGAAGGCAGTGGGATTATCGTTAGTTGTTATAGGAGGCTATTATGTTGCTGATCACCGAGGCTATGAAAGACGGGTTGCAGAAGATAAAGCAGAAATTGAAAGACTTAATGGAGAAGCTAGGGCAAAAGAAGTCGAACTCGGACAAAAGCTCGCAAGAGCCACCAGCCAACTGAAGCAGGCCAAAAATGACATTAAAACCAAGCAGGCTAGTATTAACGCTCGCATTGATGCTGGCGAGTTGCGCCTCCCCTCCACCTGTGGTGTACAAGCCAGTGCAGATGCCTCCAATGGAAATCAAGCCAATGGAACCGAATCTGACCGACAGGCTATTAAAGATATTGTCGCCATCGCCTCAGACGGAGACAAAGCAATCGTCAAGCTCAACGCCTGTATTAGTCAATACAACGAAGTGATGCAGACAGTCAACGAGGGTGTGAAATGATTACAGCAGAGAAACTTCATGCCATCCAAATTGGGCCAGAATGGGCAGAGCCACTCAATGCCACCATCCAGAAGTTCAACATTTTTACCGTCAAAGAGCAGGCCGCCTTTATCGGACAGCTTTCACATGAGTGCAACCACTTCCGTACATTGGAAGAGAACCTCAACTACCGAGCCGAAACCCTTCAAGCTCTCTTCCATACTCACTTCAAACCGGAGGAGTATGCCCTTTTTGCTCACCAACCGCAGAAGATTGCCAATAGGATTTATGCCAATCGGGGAGGCAATAGGAATGAGGCAAGCGGGGATGGGTTTTTGTACAGAGGAAGAGGCACAATCCAGCTTACCTTTCATGATAATTATTGGCACTGTGGACAAGCCTTGGGTCAGGACTTTGTAAAGAATCCAGATTTGGTTAAGATGCCCATGTGGGCAGCCATGAGTGGTGGCTGGTTCTGGGCTACACACGGATGCAACGGATTAGTGGATAATGATGAAGCACTGTGTAAACGCATCAATGGGGGTCTGTTTGGCCTAAACGAACGCATTGAATTGACACGTAAAACTCTTGCCGTTTTAAGCGCCTAATGGGACAATAAGCTATGGCTTTACACGCAATTCGTTTCAGACCCGGTGTAAACAGGGAACAAACTCAATATACCGCTGAAACGGTAGGAACCAATTCATCTGGATTTAATGCCCCCAATTTTTCAGTTGTAGCTGGTTGGTATGCCTCACAGAATGTAAGGTTCAGGCAAGGTTTTCCTGAAAAGATAGGCGGCTGGGTTCCAGTGTCCACCTATACCTATACGGGCGTATGCCGGTCTTTGTTCAATTGGTTTAGCCTCAGCGGAGTTGGATTGCTGGGTGTAGGAACCAATACCAATTTTTATGTCAGCCAAAGCGGCATTTACCACGACATCACCCCAATCAGGGGTGTCGCCACTTTAACCAATCCTTTCACAGCCACCGCAGGATCTGCAACCATTGTTGTTTCTGCCACGGCTCATGGAGCCATCACTGGGGATAGCGTTACCTTTACCGGTGCCACAGGATTGGGAGGCAACATCACTGCCGCAGTGCTTAATCAGAAGTATGTAATCACGGTTATTAGCGCCAACTCTTACTCTTTCACAGCAACAGCCACAGCCAATACAACAGACGCATCCGGATCTCCCGGGGGCGGTACAGTCACAGCAACTTATCAGATCAATGTTGGCCCTGCGTTGCAAGTCCCATTGACTGGATGGGGCGCAGGATATTGGGGTCAATCTACATGGGGCAATGGAGGTTCTTCCACTGTGCCTATCCGCTTATGGAGCCAAGCCAACTTTGGGCAAGATTTGATCTTCTGCCCAACCAATGGCGGTATTTATTACTGGGCATATGACTCAACATTTTCATCCGTTGGGGTAAATATCACAACGTTGTCTGGGGCATCAGATTGCCCCACTGTGGCAAACTTTATCTTTGTATCCGATGCAAGCCGTTTTGTATTTGCATTTGGATGTAACCCATTGACCGGAGGCGGACAAAACCCCATGCAGGTCAGGTGGTCAGACCAAGAATCCGTGACCATGTGGACTCCATCTGCCACCAATCAGGCTGGTGGTATTATTCTCTCCCGTGGATCCAAGATTGTTTCCTGCGTCCAAAACAGGCAGGAGATCGTGGTCTTTACCGACACATCCGTCTATTCTTTCCAATACATCGGAACACCGGGTGTCTGGGGTTCTAATATTGTGGGAGATAACATCTCTATCCTTAGTAAGAATTGCGCCATCCTTGCAGCCAATACAACTTATTGGATGGGCTGGGATAAGTTCTATTTCTACAACGGTACTGTTTACACGCTTACTTGCGATCTCAGGGAATACATTTTCTCCAACATCAATTTGGCGCAGTCTGACCAATTCTTTGCCGGAACCAATGAAGGCTTCAATGAGATTTGGTGGTTTTATTGTTCAGCCAACAGCACGGTTGTTGACAGCTATGTGATCTACAACTATACCGATGGCATTTGGTATTATGGACAAATGGGCAGGACGGCATGGATTGATACCACAGCCTTGACTTACCCCGTAGCAGCAACTTATAACAATACCCTTGTTTACCATGAGAATGGTTTAAACGACAATACAACCGGCACGGCTTACCCGATTGATTCTTATATTCAATCTGCGGAGTTTGATATTGGGGATGGGGATCGCTTCTCCTTCGTTCACCGTGTATTGCCTGATGTTACATTTAGAGCTTCTACCGCATCTAAGCCTCAAGTCAACATGACGCTGATCCCTATGCAAAACTCGGGATCCGGATATAACAATCCGCAGTCTACAGGCACAAACACCAATGTGGCTACGATCACAAGGTCATCCACCACACCGATTGAGCAGTTTACTGGGCAAGTCTTTGTCAGGGTAAGAGGCAGACAGTTGATATTCCAAGTTGAAGGTAATCAATTGGGATTACAGTGGCAATTGGGTACACCAAGATTAGACATCAAACCAGATGGACAAAGGGGTAATACATGACGATTCCTATTCAGACGGTATCCCCTAACCTTCCGTTGCCAACGGTTCAATACAGCCAAGATTATTTTAATACCTTGACAAAGGTATTGAGGCTGTATTTCAAGACCAATGACAATGCCAATGCAATCCTAGTTAATCAAGTTTCCACCAATCAAACATTGATTTGGTTGAACCCCAATCTATGAGCAATTATCAAAACGTCACTCCGGTACAAATAGCACAAGCTGCGTTGACAACCAGCTATGTAACGCTTTATACCGTCCCGACCAATCCAAATACACCAACCAGAACCTATCTTAAAGATATGGAGTTCTGTAACACCACAGGATCAGCCATCAATGTTTATGTATCCATTGTTCCCAGCGGGGGATCTGCTGGTACAGCCAATGCTATTTACTACGGTACGAGCGTTGCTGCAAACTCTACGTTGCAGTGGACAGGTACCATCGTCATGCTCACATCATCAACTTTGCAGGCAAAAGCCTCAACCACAGGATTAACCATGACCGCTAGTGGCGGGGAGGCAGTATGACCACCAATACCTCAGTATCAGATCAGGTTGCACAGTATTTTGCAGCCAACCCCAATGCCACCACCTCAGATGCGGCAGCAGCAGTTCAATCTGTTGGAGGCATGACACCTGATATTGCAAATGCTTTAGCGGCTCATTATGGAACAGATGCTTCCACGGTAACCAATGCTTATAACAATTGGTCGGCATCTCAAGCTCCTGCAACATCAGATGCACCACCCACTGCTGCTCAAGCTGTAACCCCCGGCCCTCCTCCAGTCGGCGCTCCTCCAGTTTCAGCACCTGCAACTCCTGTTGGTACAGGTGGCATATCCAATTTAACTGCTGCCGCACCTGCGTATAAACAGTACAGCCAAAATGACATCATTAACTATATCCAATCGCAGGGTATAGCTAACAATCCTGCGGCTATCAGTGCTGCGGTTCAAAAGTTTGGAGGAGATCCTGCCGCTGCGGCTCAAGCGTTGTCAACGATACAGGCAGGGAACGCAGACTTACCCAATACAAATATTACCCAAAACCAAGCCAATCAAGCAGCTCAAATTTATGCTGATGCGGCCAAGACGGGTGATTACACAAAAGCTCAGAATCTGATCAACCAATTGGGCATCAATGCTGCGGATGTTAAGTCTTACTTCCCCACATTCAACACCGCCCAAATGGGGAGTAACCTGTATTTGGCAGGTACGCCACAAGCCCAACAAGGGTTTGTCAAGCAACTTACATCTCTAGCTTCTAACCCAAGCTCTGCCACATCTGATCAAATTCAAACCCTGATCACACAAGCGCAGAATGATCCATTGCTTTCCAAGACATATGCCACACAGATTCAAACATTGCAATCTGCGTTGCCCACTTACCAAGCGCAGGATGCCATTACACAGGCTCAATCTGGTACTAATGTATTACAAAACTATCAGAACCTATTAAATATTGCTCAATCAGATCCAACTGTTGCATCTGCATTGGGATCTACCACTGTATCTGGGATTCAATCTGCATTGCAAGAATCTGGAGGCGGTAAGTACATATCCACCTTTGAGGCATTAACCGGATTGGATAAAGGTCTCCAATCGCAAACTGTTGCTCAATTGCCTGCCACCACTCAGCAAGTACCTGTGACGGATGAGAACGGCAATCCAACAGGGCAGACAACAACCCAAACCATCATAGATCCTAGTAAACTACCCAAAGGGGTATATGCAACGGATACAGGGTATGAGCAACAGATTCAAACTCCTTCGGGTTGGGATCCCGGAACAAAGGTTTATGCCCAGTATGACAATTCAGGCAAGCTAACAGGCTATTATTCCCCCAATCCCGTGTTCCCCACAGATGCAAATGGGAACATGAGCAAGACCAAATACGATGCGTATTGGACAGCAAGCGGAGCACCACAACCTAAACTAGACACATCTCATGGTGGGTTTGTATCCAACACTCTACAAGACTTAGGCCCCGGTGCTGGTTTGCTTGTTGGCGCAGGCATAGCAGCCCTCACAGGAGGTATTGCTGCACCATTGACCGATGCCATCTCTGGAGCCTTGACCGATACATTGGGAATGACTGCCGGAACCGCTTTGACAAGTGGAGTGGCAAATGCCTTGTCTTCTGGTGTGATCACCGGAGGATTGACAGGATTGTTAGGCGGTAGCCCAGCCAAAGGATTCGATGTCGGAGCGTTGGGTTCTGGCATTACTTCAGGTTTAAACGCAGCTTTACCCGGTGCAAACCTACCTGCTGCGGCTTCTAACTTCACTCAGCCTGTCGGCACTGCATTGGCTTCTTCTTTGGTTAACAAAACACCATTGGCTGCCAATCTAAAGAATGCAGCAATATCTGGCGGGTTGAGTACATTGCTCCAGAATTCAGGAATGAGTCCGAAGAACGCAGCCCTTGCGGCCTCGGTACTTCCGAATATAATGGCAGGTAAGAGCCTAACTCCCGCCAACTTAATAGCGGCATTGATGGCTATGGAAAAAATGAACAGTAAAAAGGCAACAGCATGACCACCACTACTGATTTTTCAATGGATCCATCCTTTTTAGAATCTATTGGAATTGATCCTTCATCTGTAAGTTTACCATCAACTGATCTATCTGCTTTAGGTATAGAGCCTTCTGTATCAGCATTAACAGGGTTAACTTCTGGGATTGATTTACACAATCTGGCTGATTTGGGCGTACAGGACTTGGGCATCTCTCAAGCCAATATTAATTCTGCTAACAATACGCTTAGTAATTTAGTTAACAGTAATGGTGGATATACCAGCCAATGGCAGACTGTTGGCGCAGATAAAGTCATGATTCAGGATGACGGATCAGGCATAGGTTTAAACACAGAAACTGGTGAGTCATATCCTTTAACCCAAGATCAAGTCAATAAGATGGTTTCTTCCGGTGTGTTAAACACTGCGGCTTCAGGGTACAACGCAGCAACTGGCGGGACAAACATTGCCCCCGGCGGTGGATCTGTAACAACAAATTCTGATGGCTCAAAGACCATCCTTCTGCCTAGCGGTGCAACACAGACCATCGATAGCAATGGTAATGTGATCAAATCCACATCCGCATCTGGTGGTGGAACAAGCTCTAGTGTTTCTTCGATGTTGCCTTTGTTGGCTGCCGCTGGTGTTTTGGGTTCAAAAGCAGCCGGATCCAGTGGATCATCCACAGGTGGAATGGGGATTAGTAACCTAAAAGCCTCTAGACCTGCCGTTGATTACACACCTCCTGCCGCAGGAGAAAAGAATGTTAGGTATTTCAATGATGTCACCTATGCCGCCGGTGGTGGACAGATGCATGGTGGTATATCTACACTAGGATCTTATTCTGATGGTGGCCACCTTTTAAAAGGCCCCGGAGATGGAGTATCTGATTCCATCCCTGCCACCATTGGAGGACATCAACCTGCCAGATTGGCAGATGGTGAATTTGTAATCCCCGCAAGGATTGTGTCTGAGCTTGGTAACGGATCAACAGACGCTGGAGCTAGAAAGCTCTATGCCATGATGGACAGGATTAAGAAAGCCCGCAGTAAAGCAAAAGACATTGCTGCGGATACCAAAGCCGAAAAACATTTACCTGCGTGAGGAACAAATGACTACTACTGCTGGAACTACAGGGAATACGGGGATCAGTAACATTCCCGGCGTGACAAGCACAGGATCTACACAGACATCCAATATTGCCCCTTGGGCACAAGGATATGTGGGATGCTTGCTGGGTAAGACTCAAGCCCTAACATCTCTTCCCATGCAAGTCTATCAGGGCAATCTGACAGCAGGCCCATCTTGCATTCAAAAGAATCTTTTCAGTGGTATTGGTCAGCTAGGTCTTCCTTCTGCATATGGTCAGACTTGGAGCCAATCAGGCATTCCCACTGCACCCGCACAACAAAACCAATCTGAGACTTCATTGGTTTCTCAAGCCGCTGCTGGACAACCGTTTACACAACCAACCGGTGCAGCAGCAATCGGTGGTACAGGATTCCAAGGTTGCCCCAATAGCGTTGCAGCCCAGTACATGAATCCCTATTTAAGCCAAGCTTTGGCTCCTGCCCTTAACTGCCTTGCCTATACTGCACAGAAAGATGAGCAGGGTATGCTTGGCAACCTAACCAAGCAAGGTGCTTATGGTGGATGCCGTCAAGCAGTGGCTCAAGGTATAGCTGAGGGCAATCTCTTGGCTTCACAGAACAAATTGATCGGTTGCGGATATGCCAATGCATATAACACCGGATTGTCTGCGTTTAACACTGCGCAGCAGAATGCCAATGCACAACTCAAGACAGCTCTTTGTGCCGGTGCTACCCAACAGGGAATTGCATGTAAGGCTGCTCAAGCTAACTATCAGCAGTTCCTAACCCAACAGCAATACCCCTATCAGCAATTGACTTATGCAAAAGGCATGCTTTGCGGATTACCCCTCAAACAGTGCCAGACAACACCCAATGCCATGTCATGTCTTGGAACCCTGTTAACAGCTTTAGGCGTTTACAGCAATCCTTGCATACAAAAATCATTGAAATGCTTGGGAAGTATCTTTAGTTCTAATGGAGCTGGCGGTGGTTCTGTTGTATGCTACAACGGACAAGGTGCTATTAACCGTGGAGATAAAGCATGACCACAACAATGCCACAAGGTGGGATTGCACAAGCAATGCCACAACAGCCTCAACAGCCTCAGTTTTCTGCGGTGGGACAGAATAATCCTTCTTCTACATCCCCCGAGGTTATGCAAAGCCCACTGAAGCTCAATGCATTATTGAGTCATTTGGTTAAACAAGCTACACAGCCTGACCAGATTCAGGCTCTTCAGTCCTATCTACAAAGAATTGCTCCTCAAGCCCCGCAGGCTCAACAGAGTATTATTCTTGGCTATCTCAATTCATTAAAGCAAGAGCAAACACAACCTGCTCAAGCCCCCCAACAGACTGTGGCTCAGAAAGTTTTAGGTCAAACACCTCAAGCTTCTTCCCCCATCATGCCCGGACAGAATGTATCCAATACACAACCTGTTACCCAAATGAAAGAGGGTGGAGTTGCTACGCTACCCGTGCCCGATCATCTTTATAACTTTAAAGATGGCGGTGTAGTGGGGTTTGCTGCGGCAGGTGCTGTGACTGATCCTGCAAAAGATTTCATGACTGAGTACAACGCACAAAAGGAATCAATAAACGCTTACCAACCAGAATTGCCTATCACGCAATCTGATGCGTTGAAACAGTTATCCCCAGAAATTCAATCTTTGTACAACACAATGCCCGGCCAAGAATTGAGCAAAGTGATTGCTGAACAAGCCGCACAAAGAAAAGCAGACATGACTCAACAACAGGCAGATGCTGATCGTGCAAGACAGCTAGGGTTTTCTCAAGCCCTCATCAATGCAGGCGCAGGAACTGCGGGTTTGAGAGGCATCGGTGCTTTGGGCGGAGGACTACAACAATTTGGTCAGACCATGAACACAGTGGCTGTCAATGAGATGAATCGTCAAGCTGCCTTGAAGAAAGAGAAGATGACTCAAGATCTTCTTGATGCCAAGATGCAAGCTGAGATTCAAAATTCACAACGTGCATGGGCTGAAGGCCGTGTAACGGACTACATGAACTCTCAGAATAAGATTGCCGAATTGAAAAATGACGCATCTAAGTTGAAACTCCAAGGCATGGGTCAGCTTATGTCTCCCCTTGCCACAGTGGAAGCAGAGAAAATGCGGGCTGATGCTCAGATGCAGGCCGAGAAATATCGTGCAGCTCATCAATCTGAAGCTCCTATTGTCCAAGTGTTGGGATTGCTTAAACAAGATCCAAAGAACGCAGGCTTATCCAATGAGGAATTATTGGGTAAGGCAACCAACTTGATGGGTAATGCTGGCAATAAACTGGACTTCCAGACGCAGAAAGCAATCTCTGAGGAAGTGGAAAAGAACAGGCCCAATCCTATTTTCATGGTTAACAATGAAAAGGATCCTGTTAAGAAGGCTAAGTTACAAGCTGAAAACGATGCGGCTGAGAGAGCAATCTATCTTAGATTTGGATTACAACCTCCTGCAAGTCTTACCCCAACTCCTGCTGCAACGGAAACTCCATCTCTCTTACCCAAGAAAGATACAGGTGGGGATTGGACTGGCTTTACTGAACATAAATAATGGCAACATACAGCATCACTGCGCCTGACGGTAAAACCTATTCCGTGGATGGCCCTCCCGGCGCATCCAAAGAAGATATTATTGCCGCTGTCAGTCATTACCATCCTATGTCTGTTTACACGACAAAGGAATTGGAGAGTGCTCCTTCTGCGCCTTTTTCATTCTCTAATTTAGGTAGGGAAAATTTAGCCGCAGGATTAGCAGGCACAGGGACTTTAGCCAATCTATTTGGGGTTAGAGGAACCACTACAGATTACCTCAGACAGAAACAAGAAGATCTGAGTAAAGGTTTAAGTCCTCTTAGGCAAGAAGAATTAGCCATCCAGCAAGAGTTGGAGAACCGTGCTCAAGGGCAAGGTGCCATGAAAGAGATTGGCACATCTCTCAGAGGCATTGCCAAAGCTCCATTGACCTCGGTTTCATCTGCCATCAGTTCTAGCGTACCATTGATTGCCGCTACTGTTTTGGCTCCAGAAGCGGCTGCTCCCGAATTGGTAGCAGGTGGTGTTGGTGCTCTTATGGGTCTTGGTGGACAGAAAGAGCAAAACTATACAACCGTTAAGCAAGCCGCTATAGATGCAGGTGAATCTGAAGCAGAAGCAGAAAAGAAAGCCCAAGCTGCGGCTGAGTATTCAACCAAAAACCTTCCCGGATTGGGTCTCGCCACTGCCGCAGGAGCATTGGAAGGTGCAGCAGGTGCAGCGGGTAGGATTGGTAAATTCCTCCGCCCCGCAGAAAGAACAGGGATTGAAACCCTAACTGCACCCAAGAATATTCCTGAACCCACAATGGGTAAAGCTTTCCTCAAGACCGCAGGAGAAAGCGCATTGACAGAAGGCATACAGGGCGGTGGCGCACAGGTTGCCGCTAACATGGCTTTGCAAAATGCAGGATTTGATACACCCTTGATGTCAGGTGTGTATGGTGCCACAGGCCATGATGCTTTATTAGGTGCTTTAACAGGTACAGCAGTTACCCCTCTTGAACTCAGTAACATGAAGAGGGAATATGAGATTGACAAGCTCAAGCAAAAGCAAGAAGAAGAAAAGCAAAAGGCCGAGTCTCTTCAGAAGCAAAAAGAGCAATTCAATCAACAGATGGGCATCAACCCTGAGACATTGATGTTGCCTGCTCCTGCCGAACAGGTGGAAGGCAATAAAGCCCAACAGTCTTTACAGAATCCTTTGGGCCACTTCACCAAAGAAGAACTTGGCCCTGAGCGTGTAGCAGCCATTGATGCTCATCGTGCAGCTAATGGTAAACCCGCACTTGACACCTACTCCATCGAAGATATTGTCGATGCGATGCCCAGCCAGTCTCATGATCCCAATGACACAAGGCCGAAGAATCCAGAAGCTGAACGTGCTGCTTTAAACGAGCTAGTCGCCAACAAAGCTGGTCACCAGAATGAGCAGTTTAAACCTAAAGATGTTTTAAACAAGGCTCTTGAGAAAGGCGTGGACACATCCACCGAAGGTTTTAAGGACTTCCTTAGAAGAACCACAGGCATTGGTGAACTGAATATGATGACGGACGGCCAACTGTTTGCCGCCCATCAAGCGTTGGAGAACATGGAGCCTCACACAGGTGAAGGCAAGCTGATTCTCCCACGTGGAACAAAT
>Ga0316219_1002063_pt1 | contig 19586 bp, 28 predicted proteins | sample TBH18003PmetaG_FD_203635 | JGI IMG/M metagenome (GOLD analysis project Ga0316219, IMG submission 203635) | Freshwater microbial communities from Trout Bog Lake, Wisconsin, USA - TBH18003P | ecosystem: Environmental > Aquatic > Freshwater > Lake > Hypolimnion/Profundal zone | place: USA... | reverse complement strand
TTCTGGGCGTAGTTAAATGTTTCCGTGCCCGGGCGTGAATCGTGTGTTTTACCTGCGCTTACACCGTTGGTGTATCGGTTGCCTCGAAAAGGATGCCCAGGATGCTCGCCCTTAAAGATTGATTCAAACCACGCTGAGATGGCTTCGCTTGTTGAATCGAGCATTGGACTTAGACATTTCTCTTCTAGTAGGGCAGTTACTTATGAAATCTTACCTCTATATTTACGAAATGTCGGTTCGGTTACTGCGGTGTAGACCCGTCCTCGCCCAGCCCGAAAGACGAAACTCTTTCTTCGAGGTTATTTGCGAATTCCGCAAATTGCAATCGAGAGAATGTTTTAATCAATTCTGGCGAGACACTCTGGTCTAGTTTTTCCTGCGCTTCAAGCGCCTTGGTGATTTTTATAGCCCTTCGTGCGGACTTTGAGTCAGTGGATGAACTTTTTTTATTCACTTCCCCGTGCGATTCGCTTGCATATCCCATTTTTTGGGCATAATCGGAAGCGGAACTTAGGGCATCGTTCCAATTCAGCCCAATTCGGTAGACAGGAAGGTCGAGTGAGGGGTTTGCAATTTTGATTCCAACCGCCCCAGCCCAGGTGTGGTTTCCGTCAATTATGTAGTTATCTTTTGAGATAAGAATTGGCTTTGTCTGTGGAATCCCGGCCTCTTTGTAGGTGTGGTACATCCATCCGGCTTGCGTTCCTGATATTTGGCCTTGAATCGTCTTCAGGTCTCTTGGGTCGACGTTCTCTTTTTCCACCGAAACGCCCTTTTCGTTTCTCAGGTAATCAAGGAATCCGTCTCGCTTGCTTGGTGGGATTTGTGGCATATCCGAGCGTAAGTAGCCCTTGCCATCCCCGCCAAACATTTCCTTACCGTCAACACGAAGTTTGCTGATGTCTGGTTGTCCGTTATCCAGTTCTTGCATCCCCTGGAGGAGGTTTGGAACATCTGCTTCGTGGATATTTGGGGTTTCCCCGCTTTTCAATTGGTCAGAGATTTTCCCTGCCCAGTTTTTGACTGATTCTGGTGAACCGTCTTCTGGGGAACTGTAAGAGCCCTCACCACCAGTCCACTGATTTCCGTGAAAGACGTGGCCCTCTACATCGCCCTTTTCCACTCCGACCTCATATGGAATCTTTGCTTGGTTGAAGGCGTTATTGAAGTCGTTGCTTACGTTGAAGTCGCTAGGGAACCACTTGGGCAGGTAGTTGGGGTCTGCTGTTTTCCAATCCTTGCTCTTGGCGTAGAACTGTTTTTGTGTTAGGTAGATGTGCGTTCCATCTCCCCTAAAATCAACACGGTCTACAACAAATCGCCCGCCAGTCAATAACTGAGTTCCAATGTGTTCTGGGTCAAGTGCTGAAAGTTGCGTTCCAATAGTTCCAGCGGGTGCGTGTAAATAAACGGCTTCGTTTGGATTTCGACCATACCGATTTGCCCATTGGTCGGCGTTTTCGCCAAACCCCGTGCCTTGTTGGTTAGCCCACGATGAAAGGGGCAAGTCCACAGTTTTACCTTCGGCAAACTTCTCCATAAAAGCATCTTTTGCGCCCGATAACTTGTCCAAAACTAAACCACGCTCAACCTCATTCGCCACGGGTGCAGAGCGTTCGCTAACTGCTTTCATAAAGTTATTAGCGTCTTGCTTCGCTTGCTGAACTTGTGCGTGGCTAAGTGGTATTGGTTCTACATAGGTTCCGTTTAGGTCTTTCCATTTTACTTTGTCACCAGCACTTAGTGTTTCACCGCCCATTCGTTTGTTTAGTTCGTATGCAAAAGCACTTTTGCGAACCAAATCTTCTTTGCTTGGCGAACCTAAGTATTCCAACCCCTCAGGGGCGTATCTAAATACTCCAAAATACAAGTTAGCAAGTTCTTTGGCTTGCCCATCACCAACTTCCCACTGATTACCGTGGAATTCGTGACCTGCGACATCGCCCTTTGCCAATGCACGATTTATCGGCTCTGCTGATACGCCAGTATCAGTATTAACTTTCTGGTTTGCAAAAATTTGGTCGCCAGTTGAAGTTGGCGCCGTTTCTCCCCACGAGGCGTAGGTGTCGCTCATTTGCAAGATGGAACGGTCATAAACCATGACATAACCAGAATTGGTATACTTGTAACCGCTAAGTGCGTCCGAGGAAGTTTCGTTAAGTCCTTCCGCAAGTAGGTCGGCTGTTCCCTTATCAAACCCGTTTTGTTTTAACAAATCGTTAAAGTTTGCCTCTTTGGAAAAGTTATAGTTTACGCTCCTGCCACTTCCAGCGTTGCTTGCGTCTGGGTTAGACCAGTCAAGCCTCATCTGCAAAAGCATATGGTCTCTAGCGTCGCCACGCTCGTTGGCGTACTCAACCGCTTCGCTTGGCAACTCGCTGGTGTAGAAGGCTGTTCCGTAAATTCCCCCACCGTATGTTGGGTTGTCGCTGTGCGCAAACCCCGCAACCACTTCTGCGCCTTTCCCTACGGGCGCTGAAAGTCCAGTAAATAATCTTTGATATTCGTCGCCCTTTGAAAACTCCGACTCACTTACAACCGAAGGTTTACCTAAGTTGCCGAGCATTGCCATAACTGCTTTCGCAGGGTCTGGCTTTCCGTTGGTTGGAAATTCGGCAAGAGCCTTTTTAAAACCTTCTGGGTTGCTGATTATTTTGGAAAGGTTTTCCGTGTAGTTTTCTTTTTCTTCTGAATTAATGGTGTGGTTAGACCACTCCGAACCCTCTATAGAGCGGGTTGTAAAAACATTATTTAAAATAAAATCTTTTGACCTTGCAAAGGCTTTGCCACTCTCACCATTTTCGTATTGATTTCCATGAAAAGGGTGTCCTGCAACATCGCCTTTTTTCACCTCATCTTGGCTGTTGAAGTGTGCGACCATTTTCTTTGCCCATGAGTAGCCAGCATCGCCACCCCAAGCGTCCCAAGCGACACGCCCAGGTGATGGGAAGCCGTTTTCCCCGGACTTAAACCCCTCGGCCTTTTGGTCTGGTTGGTGGCGGTCGAAATACGCCTTCATACGACGAAGGGTTTTCTCAGAAATACCGTGAGCATTTGCGAGGTCGCTTGCCCGCCTTCTTCCGACATTGGTAAAACCACTACCCGCCTGGCCGTCTTTTATCCATTCCAAAGCACGTTTAGCAGCGGATTGAACCCCACTAGGGGGTGTAAAGGTTTCTCCAGACATCGGACTCTCCTAGTTGGAAGGAGCCGTCTGCGCTACTGGGAATGTGGGAGGTGTTTCGTCGGTTTCTGGCATGTCAACTTCGATGCCAGCGCCTGTTCCGCCAATTGAGTATCCACGGATTTTGCCCTGCTTGACCAATTCCCACGCCCATGGCTTCCACTGAACTCCGAGGAAAACCGTTCCAGGGGGGAACTTAACGTTTGAAACCGAGCCTGTGTCTGCCTGAATCATTGGGACTTCGACTTCGTGAGGCCATGTCATGGCTTCAAGCCATTCTCCAGCAACGATGTCGACGTTGTGTTGCAAGCGGATATCACGGTCGCCGTTCTTCACATATCCCCAAAGGGCTTGCTGAAGTTCTTGCGGGTCAGTCCACTCTCCGTGTGCATCGCCACGGTTTGGAACGTACCAAGGCCCGAGTGTGTAGCGTTGCTCTGCATCTTTGCGAATCGTGTTCGGGATGCTGTCGTCCTCTACCCCTGAACTCTTTGCAACCTTTGACTTCTTGCTTCGCTTCTTGCGACCATCTGACCAAACTGGGGTGTCAACGTGAACGCCCTCTGCTGTTGGTCCGCTTGCGGGTGCGGGTGCGGGCGCAGGTGCGCCTGCGTCGCCATCCTTTTGCAAGGTGTTCTTTGGAACCGTAATTCCAGAGTCGCCAGCGAGGTCAATCTTTGACGAGTCGTCTGAACTGTCTGAACTGTCTGAGGCATCCTGAAGTTCTGCACTTGATGCGCTTGATGCACGAATTAATACGGGAACCATGTTCAACTTGCACCAGCCCGTTGGCTTGCAAGAAACCGCAACCCAATCGCAACCGTTGTCGCCCTGGGCAATGCAATTGGCGCATGTCATGCCAAGTGAAAGTTGTGGAGAAATGTCAACGTAATTGACATCGCTTGATGGGATTCGGCCAAGTTCATCAACCATGTCGTCTAGTGATTCTGCAATCTCAACTTGCCATGGGTCGAGGCCGTCTTTCCAATTCTCGCCCAGAATCGAGTCGTCGCTCGATGAACTACTCGAAGAAGACGAACTGCTTGAACTTGAAGAAGAACTGCTGTCATCTCCAATAAAGAAAATTGGAACTTCAGATGAGTCGTCGCTCGAACTTGAAGAACTGGACGAGTCGTCACTTGAAGAAGATGAACTGCTTGACGATGAAGAACTGCTTGAACTTCCGTCGCTTGAAGAAGAATCACTAGAACTTGAAGAACTGCTTGAAGATGACTCTTCGTCTTCGTCCGATGAGGAAATTGAAGAACTTGACGAACTGGATGAAGAATCAGTAGAACTTGAAGAATCACTAGAATCTTCGGCCTTTTTGCCCTGAACTGCGCTAAGAATTGATGCGACTGTATTGGGGTCTAGTTTTACCTGAACGGCGTCGCTGGTCGTCGAACTTGAAGAACTGTCGTCCTCTTCTGGGACGGGGGATGGGGCCATTGTGAACGGGAAGCCAATTGCCTTGTTCAAATAACGCTCCCATTCAGGGGTTTCCGACGAGCCACTGTTTGGAACAAGAACGAGAGAGATTTCCTGGCTGTCTCCAGCAAGGGCTAGAAGGTCTGCTGATGCGTAGCCTTCCTTCATCAGTGCTTCGGCGCTGTCACGAACTTCTAGTGCTACAGACTTGTTGGTAGCGATTCCGACAAGGGATACGCCCGAAACAACATCCACGACGTTCATTTTTTCCATTGAGGCTCTCTCCTTGGGTGATTTGTAAACAATGCTATCTCACTGTTTACAAAAACCCGTTTAGTTAGCGGATTGGACGCTGTACACCCTTGGGTGCGGAGGTCGGCGAAACTCGACGGAGTTTGGTGCCAGTCTTCTTTGGGGTGGAAGACTTAATCTTTCGGATTCTTAGCGTCATGATGTCGACCTCTGGTTGTTAGTGAGGGGACCGCTCATGCCACTTGGCGGACGCTTTATTGTTCCACCAGTGGTGATGTTTCCCTTTTTGCCAGTTGGCTTCAAGTTTGGCGGTGCCTCGCCGGTGTACCCAGCCGAGGTGATATTTGCCTGTAGCCCTGAGCCACCTGATTGGTCACTCAAACCACCTTGTGGGTTTTGGATGTCTGTAACCTCAGTGCCTTCTTGTGAAGATGCGTCGATTGAGCCCTGGTTTGCAGTCATGCCTGGCTCTTCGTCGGATGTCATCATGCCATCTGCATAGCGCTGATTTTCCGCAGCGCCCTCTGGCTCTGCACGGAATCCTGGCAAACCAGCCAATTCTCGCAAGTATTCTTCGAGGTTGTTGTCTGGCGTAATGAGTTGGCTCTGCGAAAGGTTGAGCAAGAACGCACCAAGTTCCTGGAGGTCGATTGCTGAAACCTGACCATACGTCAAGGTCGGCATGCGTGATGAGTCAAAACCGTTGAGTGCCATAAGTCGTGGAATGGCGTGGGTGTTGAAAATCTCCGCAATGAGTCGAATCCATGATTCAACGGCTGCGACGAAGAGGTCTACTTTGGAAGTTCCGAGGGCGAATGAACCAACCGATTCGTGTCCAAGCATGATGAAGTCCGCAAGAACCGTCATCGCAATGTGCTGATTGTAACGAGTAATGATTTGGTCAGTGTTGAACTGACGTGTTCCGCCCGAGTTGAGCAACTTGAAGTCCACGAGTGGCTTGCCGTTTTCGTCGAAAATCGATGGAAGGATTACGCCTTCGGTCTCATTGCGCTTAACGCCACGAACAATGCGCTCCATGGCTTGAAGTGCTGCTTTTTCGGCGGGTGTTGCGTTTGCACTCATCCACTCTGGCGGTACATATCCAACCGGAAGACCCGCAAGGTCACGTTCGATTCCAACCGCTTCAAACTCTTCAATGCGACGCTTGTAGTACCAAGATTTGAAGGCATTACGGAGTACTGAGCGACCCTCTGGGTTTCCACGAGCAGATGTTGTGCGGAAGAGAAGGGCCTTCTCGATTGGGATAACGTTCAGGCGACCCGTTGTGGGGTCACGCTGAATCATTGCCTTAATTCCACCGCTCTCGTCGAACTGCCATTGCCACAGGGAGTCCTGCGAGCGCATAACAATCTTTCGCCATCCAACACCATTGTCGTTGTACTTTGAGCGCTTTGATGGGTCCTTCTGGTCGGGGCCTTGGCGCTTCTTGTAGACAATTTCAAAGAAAGACCAGCCGTATGGTAAAAACGAAAGAATCGCAATCATCAATTCGTGCCATGAGTGGCTCATGTCGCCCATGCACTGAGTTACGAATTCGGCTGTTGCTCGGTCTTCATCATTGGGGGTGTTGCCAGTTGGGTCGTCATAAGGGTCGATGCGCCAGTTAACCTGGAGGATTACACGTTCGATTGCGAAAAGAATTGCCCCAATGATTGGGTCATTCTCTGACATGTCACGGTAAGCAATTTGGGCCTGTTTGCCTCGGAGTTGAGGAAGGATGTCGTCAATGACGAAGCCACCCGTGCGCCATAGACCGCTGGCGCCGAGTTCGCTAAAATTATCAACCTGATAGGATGGGTTTTCGTTATCGGGCATCTCTACTCCGTGCGTCTATTGCCTTGCTCGCTTCTATAAGGCTACTACCCTTTTTTAAAGCAGAACTAATTCTCCGTCTCTGGGTGGGAGAATGTCCTCCCCAAACGCCCCAGGGCTCTTCCAGGCCGTCTTTGAGGCACTTGTAACGAACCGGGCACTGGAGGCAGAGTTTGCGAGCCGGGATTAGGTGGTTTCCGCCGTGCGTTGTTGATTCGGGGAAAAAGACTTCGAGATTCTTGGCTTCGGGGGCATCCCGGCAAAGCGCTTCAAAATGCCAAAGTGGTTTTTGGAGTGCTAAAAAAACATCCAGCGCAATGAATTCATATTTGTGTTGAGGCGGTTCCACTATTGGAACCCCTCATATGCGCTGTCTGCCTTGTTCATGTAAATGAACTATACAGCAGTGAACTACATCAATGTAGTTTTTTTTGGCGATAAGCACCACTTGGGTCGGTTGACCCGTTGAAGGGGGACAAGTCGTCTTTCACAGGTGGAGGTAAAACCTGCTAGGCCCAAGTGGTCTTATCTATACGGTTAGCGTCGAAGGGTACGCTACCGACCTAAAACGGCTCCTCGTCAAAGGCGTATTGCTCTGACGGTGCCGGTGAACGCTGAGGACTCGACTGGCGAGCCTGTTGTGGGCGCTCGTAGTTGTTGTCTGGTCGCTCCGTCTTTGAAACCAAGACAGTCGCCCAACGGACGCTTGCCCCAACTTCTTCGGCGAAGATTTGAACTGCGCTTCGCTTCTGACCGTCCGAGGTCTCCCAGTTGCGTTGCTGGAGTGTTCCAGAAACAATCAAGCGGTGTCCCTTTGAAAATGAGTTTGCAATGTTCTCTGCCAAGTCGCCATATGCAACGGCGTCAAAGTAGTGAACGGTGTTTTCCCATTCGCCCTGAGCATTTTTCTTGCCCTTGTTTACTGCGATTGAGAAGACTAGGTAGGCTTTGCCTGAATCTCCGAACTTCAATTCTGGGTCCTTTACTAGGTTCCCAGTGATGGTGATGTTGCTATCGGACATTTTGTCCTGCTTTCTATATTTGTGTTTTTACTTTTTTTTGAAAACGTCCGGCTCCATTACGAGTTCACGGACAGCCTTTATAGTAGCAAGACTATGAGCAACTTGTCCACCTTTGTTGTTAGCAATTTGTCGGCGGACTTCCATTTTGGGTAAATCAGTAATATCGCAAAGCCAGTCAACGGCTTCATTCAGCATGGAAAGTCGCAAACTATCCAACTGAACAGCAGCACGAAGCCCTTCTTCCAATGCGATGTTTCTCATCTCTTGATTGTTAAGGGGTTCTGATGACATTCCGTGTTCCAATGCAGTCTGTTGCCAAAGGCTAACACGTTGCTTCAACTACCCGACGGTTCCTTTAGTGGTGTTCATAAAGATTTGGAAAACATGATGGGCACTTGTCCCAGCACGTTTCTCCAACGTCGATACATCGTTCAATTAAATGAGGGTCGTTGTAGGCGATGGAGCAACGCTGGCAAACGTGAGCAAGGTTTGTTAGCACTCGTGACGTAACTAATTTTTTCCCTGAAAATGGCTCACTTGGTTTTGGTTTATGTGGCTTTGCTGATTTGCGCCTTTTTATTTTTATCGGCGATGCTTCCTCTAGGTCGTCAGTGGATATGCGATACTGCCCTTGTTCATTCAGGCTCGCTTTAAGAACCCCTTGGCGTATCGCTTCGTAAATGGTCGCCCGTGAGAGCCTCGCCCTATGAGAGGCTTCCCGTACCGTTAGAAAATCAGATAACAACTCTGTGGCTTGCTGCAAGGGTTCGCATGCTTTCTAGGTTGGTTCTTGATGCGCTTAGTGCTTCACGCAACGTTGAGAGATTGTTCTTTGCAAGCATTGCGTTCTTTCTAAGTTCTGCTGTTCGCACCGTTGCTTGGTCGTCAACAACGTCGACGGTTGCCTTGGTTTGGGTTTGATGCGCTTCATAGCGAACCGTTAGGCGCTCTTGTGCGAAAGCGATTTCGTAGTCCGTCTCTGCGATGGCCGCTTGGCGACCGGCCTCACGAATCTCGTCTACAAGGCTTTCAATGTGGTCTTGGTACTGCTCGATTTTTGCTTGAATCTGTTCTGGCGTTAACACGCATTTCCCTTCAAAAATAAAACGCTAGAGGCAGGATAGCCCCTAGCGCATTTGGTTGCAACTACTAATTCAAATCTTGCTGATTCGAAGAGCCCAACTCGTGTAGGGGCTAACTTCAATTCCGCCTACTTCTTCTTGCAACTTGGAAGAGTAGTCGTATGCCCAGTCATCAAATCCTGATTCCCACATCAAAACCTGAACGCCGTCAATCTCACCAATTGATGGGTAGTTGATTTCTGGCTCATCTTCCAGGTACCAAGCGAGGTCCTTCTTCATCTGTCGAAGGCACTGCTCCATTTTGGACTTACTTACTTCTTCTGTCATTACCGGCATACTTTCTCCCTTAACTAAACCGTACTCTACAAGCATACAGACAAACTAGACAAAAATCAAACATCCAAATAATTGACTTTTTGACTAAACCCCTGTACACTTGTCAGGTAGGTAAAAACGACTAGGGAGGTCAGATGCCTAAGACAGTAATTAATGGTTTGCAGATATTGGACGTTCGAGACACTGACCCAAAGTGCGGTTGGTACGTTCGTTGCGAAAATGAAGACCACCAAGATTTCTACGCTTACTTCTCAACCCTGCGTGACGCAAAGTCTTTCTGCTTGCAGAATGTCAACGAGCGTGAGTGGTCTGTTCCAGGGTGCGTTGATTGCAAGGAGTTGAACTAATGAAACTAAAAAGAATCTGCGCTGGAAGTTACCTGTCATCAGACGGAAAATATTATGCGGTTCGCATGGACGACAACGGCTGGTGGTCAGTTGGCGAAGTACCTGGGACACACATTGCTGACTTCAAGACGCTTAGAGAATCACGTCAATTTATAAATGAGGTGAAGTAATGCCGAAGATTAATCGCAACAGTGTTTATGAACCCGGGCGTAATGGATTCTTTAGAGAGAATGGGCGCTATCCATATTCCTATGCCGACAATTTGAAGAGTGCCGTTGAGGGGTTGAAGCGTTGTCGCAACGTTCAAGACTTCATTCTTGTTGATGGCTCACCAGACTTGAAGAAAATTCGTTGTCAGGTTTGCGGAAACAAGTTGAGCGAATCATCCCCAAACAATGACCGCCCGGGAAGCAACCGTTGTAGTTTCAACCCAAAGAAGAAGACAGTTGTGGGCGCACACTACTACTGCTCTTGGAAAAACATAATGAATCAAATACTTGACCTTGGCCGAGTAATTAACGTATAAAAGGAGAATAAAATGTCAGATGAATTTTTAATGGAAAGCAAAGAACCGCCAGTTGTTAAAAGGGGCAGGTCTGTTGGCCCTGACGAGAAGGTTATCGTTCGTCGCAATCAATTAATCGAGAACCCAAATACATGGTTTGTTTGGCAGACCAATGCTAAAAACCCATCGTATGTTCGCAAGGTAATTGGGCAACTGCTCGGGAAGAGACAGGATGAAAAGTTTTCCATCTACGACTCACCCTATAAGGCTCGTGTGGTAAGAAATGGTAGTGCAACAGATTTCACGCTTTACGTTATTTATCAACCAGAGGAGGTTGCACAGTGATTGTTTGGGTAGACACGGAAACGACTGGGCTTGACCCAGAGAATGACAAGTTGTTGGAGATTGCGGTGGTTGTTACGGACGACCAACTGAACGAGGTGTTTTCTCTTCAGTCCGTCTTGAAGCAGGATTCCTTTGACCCCGATTCTCTCGACCCCTATGTACTGAACATGCACACTGAGTCAGGATTGCTCGAAGACCTAAAAAGCGCCGAGTTGACTGCGAATCAGATTGAGGACATCCTCAGAGACTTCTTGGTTGCTTCATTCGGGTACGAGGAATTGAAGCGAGCGCCACTGGCTGGTTCATCAGTTGGGTTTGACCGTTCTTTCCTGAAGAAGCAGATGCCTATTTTTGAAGGACTTGTCTCGTACCGGACTATTGATGTTTCTTCAGTTAAAGAACTTGCCAACCGATGGAACAAGCGGACCCAGGCAAAGCGTAAGAAGAAGATGCCAAACAATGGTGTCGCTCATCGTGCGCTTGATGACATCCACTACTCAATTGAAGAGGCACGTTTCTATCGAAAGAACCTTTTCAAGCGACGTTAATCGTGACTCTCACCATGGTCGTGGTGAAGTTCTATTTCGTCTTCAAGTTCTTCGAGCGTTTTGTGAGCCATATCTAGGTCTGCTTCGGTTTTTGCCAGGCGTTCCTTCATTGCCACGTCTTCGTGGTCGGTCACAAATCGTTCGCCGAACTTGGTTCCAATTACAGCGCCAAGGAAGTTTCCTGCGATGAGTGCAATGATTTCAATTGGCTTCGTATCAAGGGCATACTTGGCTGCGAAAATCCAAAACAGAGCGTACAGTGCTTCGAAAACTCCAGCGACGTATGCACGGTTTCGGGCTTCTGCCTGAACCATAAGGGTCGATGCGATGTTTGCGAAGATGAAGCAAACAAACGTTACAAGGGCGGTCTCAACCATTACTGAATTAGACCTCTAACGTACTTCAATCCCTCGAAGTCGCTACTCGATGCTACGTGCGCTCCTCCGTGACCACGGTGGTGGAACCGACAAAGAACCCAAAGGTTTTCTGCGCCCTCAATCCAAGCGCCCAACTTTTCAGGGTCATCAATCCCCGGATAATCGGCAGCAAGCCACTTCAAGTCCACGGCGTTCATCAACGCAAACTCAACGTGAGCGTGGTGAAGTTCAAGGGGATTAACAAGGTCGCACTCTGAGAAGTCGTTGCGCTTCTTTCCAATGTGGCATTGCCACTTATCGGGGTCTTTTTTCCATTCACGGTGAATGTGATTGAAGTCGACGTAGTGCGGGTCGTTTTCACGGGGCTCGTGGTCAGGGAATCGCACTGCGTATGAGTGCGTAACTTTCTGAATGTGTGCTTCAGTCATTATTCCTCCACGGAAGGCTTGCGCTTCGCAACACGCTTTGTGGTTTTGCGTACTGGCTTAGGCGGCTTTTCTGCGCCCTCGTCTGTGTCCCTGTCGATGTGAGATTCGAGTCGAATTGTTGTGTCCCAAACGTCTTTCTTCACATCCGCAACGTCTCCCTTGACATCTCGTATAGCCGACAGGATTTTTTTCTCGAAATCCGACATGCCCTTCTTGTCTGCGCTCTTTGCGTTTTTGTAGATGAGGATGACCGTTGATGTCATTGTCAGAATCATCGAAATAAAACTCACGAGCAAGTAGGTGTTGCTCGACACAGTTAGGTGAAGACCCTGCGACGATGAGACGGATGGGGTCGGTGAGTTCAGGGCGAGAACTAGATGGACCATAGAGCCCTCCAGGTTGCAAGGTTAACTACTCCAGATACAGCGATGTGGTGCCTCTTTTGGAACTCCTCAACTTCTTTGCGAGTTTGCTTTGTGAACGTTCCGGTTGCAGGCGAGTAAAAGCCAGCAGAGTTAAGACGCTTTTGAATCCAAAGAACCTTTGACTTTACGTTTGCGTGGTTTCGGTAGTAGGTCGTTGGGTAGTTTGCGACATTCTCAACTGGGCGGTGATTCGCCTGGTACCAAATGTTTGCGGATACAGACGTTGGGTCCCATTGTCCCGTTACTGGCACACCCATAAGAGCCTGATACTTTTCCAAAGCAATCTTTGTGTAGATGTCAAAGACTCCAGTGATTTCGACGTAAGGGAGTAGACCCTCATTGTAGAGAACTCGTTGAATGTACGTAACCGCTGTTCCTTCCGAGCCGTATGCGTAGATTGGCGTTGTAATGCCACTGCTTGTTGGCGCTGAAAGTTTTACGTTTGTCACGAATTGGAACCATGCACTCGTCGCAGCGTCAAGGTCAACGCTGAACTCGATTCCAGGAACCGAGCCACGACTAGAGAACTGCCAAATCGACCAGCCTTTTCCTGCCCATGGGGAAGAAACAACTGGCAATGGAAGTTTGCATGCTGATTCTGTTTGTTGGTACCCGTGTGGGTAGGCTGCGAGCCAGAGGTTCCACGAGCCCAGCGAGGAGAACGAAGACCATTCGTAGTATGCGCCCGTGTAGATAACGGGGAAGCGTCCGGTGAGTGCGCCGATTTCGTTAAGCCATGCGAACGTCCATCGAAGAGTCTCTACGGTCGACGTTCCTGCGGTTTCAAGGTCGAGGACGGGTGGCAACTGTCCATCCGCTCCTCCGTTAGCGACGAAGAATTTAGCGTCAGAAATGGGGTTGTCGCTTGGCTCTGCGAAGTCGTATCCGCCGTAGGGGATACCGTTTGCGACGGCTTGCTTTGCGTCTCCACTGAAGAATGGGTTTACATAGTTGGTGTTCTGCGTTGTCTTGATGTAGACACCAGCGACGCCAGACTCTACAACCTTCGTCCAATTGATTGGGTGTGGCTGGTTCGATGAAATGTCAATCATCCGAACCCAGGTGCTACATGCCCCTTCGCTGGGCGAAGCGCCTGCTCCGGTGGTAAAAATAAGTGAACCCAGTGCGATTGCCACCGCAAAAAATGCACGAGAAAAGATGTTTTTTGTCGTTGAACCCATACAAAAAGGGTACAACAGCCTTTCCCTTTTTTACTTCTGCGCTTTCTTGGCCAACCAGTTCTTTTGGTACATTTTTACTTTTTCCGAGTTTGCTTCCATGCAACCGCACCCGCCATCTCTGAGGGGGATGACAATCTCGTTGTAGAGGCGATGGCTCTTGTATCCCGCTTGCGTTCCACACGGTGGTCGTGGGCGTCGCTTCACGATTAGCGATGAGCGTCCGTACCTGCTTTCGGGGATGTCTGGGTAGATGCTCATCTGAACTCGAATCTTTGCTCGCTCCTTGGCAGTCAGTCCTCCCCAGTAGCCATGCACCTCATGAAGTACCGCCCAGTTAGCGCACTCTTCTCTGACCGTGCATCTTGCGCAAGCGTCAATTGCGCTCTGATTCTGCTTCTCTCCCTTTAAGGGGAAGAAGTCGTTCTTCGGCATGTCCTTGCACTCTGCCTCGTCAGTCCAGTACTTATTCAAAGCGATACCCCTCATTTTCAACTGCGTCAATAGATTTGTGTAGTCGACTCTTTTTTGTTTCCCAGGTGCCACTTGTCTTCAGTCCCTGGCTTATTGCAAAAGCAGTTACTTGATGCTCGGAAATGGTTGTCTTCAATAAACCGACCGGGGTGATTCGTGCGATTACCTTGGAGTTTTGGAATCGCTCAACCATGTAGGCGCTCACTTTATCCGCATGCCTTCTGCTCTCTTTTTGTGATAGAAAGAACTGTCTTTTGATTGGCACGGGGCTGTCGCTCATTGACATGAAACACTACTCGTTAAAGAGACGAACGGGTCGAGGGTGTTTGCGGTGGGTGCTAAAAAATGCTATAGTGGGCTATATGGAAAATGAAGTAATAGCACCGACCGAGACGCTTATGTTTTTTGCGTATGGAACCCTCCGAAAGGGAGAGCCATTGCACGAACAGTGGCTGAAGAACATCATTGTAAACGAAGTGGGTGAAGCGAAGTTGCGATACGCACGACTCTTTTACGGAGTCAATCACAAGTCCTACCCCTATTGCGTCTGGACTAAAAAGTTTGATGACGAAGCAGTCGGTGAACTATACGAAGTTCGAGTGTGTTCAGAGTTTGTAGACCTTCTACGCATGGAAACAAATTCGGGGTACCGAATGAGCGAAGGCGAAGTTGAGTTGGCCGATGGGCGCCGAGAGATGGCACTCATTTGCACCTGGGAAGAAACCCACGGCGGAGCGGTTCCTGACAATAATTGGCTATCGGCAGAAAGGTCGGTGTGGTGGTGAGACAAGTATCAAACTCTCTTAACGAGGACGACATCTTCTATCTTGCAAGGAGGTATGACCTGCGAGAAGACCACGTTCGTGGGATGGACGACTTCGAGTGGTGCCACTTCATTGGTTGCACCCTGAAAGACCTTCCGTACTATCTCTTTGAAGAGACGGATGATGAAATCATGTTCGACCTACCAGAAATAACGGTTCCTGATTCATACATTCAGGGTCTTCGTAAAGCGCCGGTCGTTCCAATAACCTCTGCTAAAAAACAAGCGCAAGGTAGTTTGTTCCATTCGGACGAGTACAAAACTCCCTCGCCTATGTCAAAGAAGACAAAGAAGAGGGTTATTAAGCACTACTTTCAAATAATCAAGTAGTTCGAATTACAGGTTGAGTTTGCGGTTTGGAATGTAGAGTTTTGGCTTGTTTTTCTCGGCCTTCTCTTGTTCCTCCGCTTGCTTAACTGCTTCCACGTACTCTTCATCGAGGTCTTGCGAAAGAAGTTTTACTGTCTCTTCTGGTGACTTGCCACTCATGTCGCAAAGCACGTAAATTGCACGGCTGAGCATCTTGCGCTCAATTTCGTGAACCTTCATCAGGCTTTGAATTCGCTCATCAAACTCAATGTCTTTGAGTTCAGACTCCGTTGGCTCTGGTGATGTGTTTTCTTCGGTCATGTTATTCAATGTTCCAATCCATTTCGAGACCTATCGGCTCTTTAACTACGTCCAACGAAGCCTCCAGCCTTTTGGCGACTTCATCCAAACGACGTGCCGTTGAAAACTCTAGTTCAACGTATATGCCCATGTCACGAATGGTGTCGGATAAATCTTCCCAGACTTCGCTTTGGAGTCCAATCATTTCGATGGCCGCTGCTAGGGCTTCTTGCGTTGCAATTTGGATTTGAACTTCCTCGGGCAACGCAGATGAAGCGCTGAAACCAAACATCTTCGCATCATCTTTGGAAATGATGCCAGTGGCGAGGATGATTATCCGGCGATAGAGGGGAAGTCGCTCCATTTTACGAGCGTTCTAGTTCACGCAAAAGACGGTAGGCGTAAACCTTTGCCATTTCTCGGGTGGCGTTGTTTTTCAAAACAATGATTTCTTCATTTTCGTTTTGGATACAGGTCTGCCAACCTTCTTGCCAGTGGTGATTAACCACGAAACGACTCTTCATCTCTTTGGGATAAAGAACGCTATCCAAAATGTACAGAAATTCGCTATCTTCAATCCATTTGTGGTCAATCACTTCTTACTCCTCGTCAAACCAGTTTCCCCATGGCAAGTTTTCTTCCCACGTCCAGCCCTTGGGCTCGGCGACCTCAAACCAAACACGGATTTTTCCGCTTTCGGCGTCGTAGGGCTCCTCGTAAAGAAGTTTTTCGGCGTCAACGCCCGCTGATTTTGCAAGAGATACCGCATTGTCAGGGGCTGACTCGCTTACGAACGAAACAGAGACCGGCTTCGCCTGGCACTCGACCCATTGGTGGGTCTCTCCGCTCACCCATTCATCAACGGCAATCCAACCAAAGTTTTTTGCGATTTCTTCGGCGCTCTTGCAACGTTCCTCTGATGACTCATCCGAACTAACGGAGCCGATGCAAACCTCACGGGTGACAATGCCGTTAATGGCATTTCGCTTGCAGACGTTAACCGTTCCTGTTTTGATTTCTATTTCAAGATGAGTCATGAACCCAACATTACCAAACGGGGCTAACTCATGTGGTGTTTAGCGCTTACGAAAATCTTCCCGAATGACGAAACCAATTGCGACTATCAACTGCCACAGAAAGATGAAAAGTGGCATCCAACAGAAGGCGCACAAGACGCCGAATCGAGTTCCGCTCTGTTCTTCGTTCCCCAGCGGTGTGATGAAAGCACCTGCATAGAACCACGTCAAAGCACCAAGGAGCAGACCTGCTAGACGCACCGTCTCGGTCTCGGGTCGACCACGCTTGACGTGACGACGACGCTTTGGCTTGCTCATAATTTTCTCCCTTGTTTGAGGTACTCAACCATGGTACAGTCATCGGGTGGTAAAAGCAATAGTTTTATTTTGCTGGTTGACGGATGTTTTTAAAAGTTCTTTTGGAAAGCCTTTATTTTCATGGGCTGTAGGATTTGCAATCGGTACTAAACCCCTGTACTATTGGTGTGTAGGAAAATTGGCCAACCAAGGGAGACAGTATGCCAAGTAACCGACCAGTGCAGTACAACAGGTCATCAATCAATCGTGACCGCTCCGCAACCATCGCTCGCCAGGACGAAGCACTTCGTCTGCGCAATGGTGGCATGTCATACATCGACATCGCTCGTCAACTCGGCTTCACGCCCAACGGCGTCCCACGCCCTCAGTCCGCAGCAGAGGCGGTACGTGCTGCTAAGCGTCGGCTGGAGAGCAACGGTGGTGTTCCCGAGAACGAGGGCGTCCGCCCCGAAGGGTTTTCGGAAATTCCCTCACAGCGCACATTCGGCGTCGAGGCTGAGTTCTTTGGAATCTCGCCCACCGTCGCAGTTGGCGCATTGCGTAACGTCGGCATCGACGTTGAGTTCCGTGGGTACACCCACGAAGTGACCTCTGCTTGGAAGATTGTGACGGATGCTTCCGTTACAAAGCGTGGCACTGGTGTTCGAAACGGACTTGAATTGGTCTCCCCTGTTCTTCAGGGCGTCGAAGGATTGGAAAAGATGGCCACTGCAATCAAGGCTCTGATGGACGCTGGCGCTTCAGTTGACCGCACTTGCGGAATCCACGTTCACGTTGGCATGGACAACCTCACTGGCTACGACCTCATGAAGGTGATTGACTTCTACATTGCTAACCAGAAGAGCATCAACACTCTGGTTGCCAGCAGTCGTCACAGCAACCAGTACTGCGCTCCGTACACCCAGCAAGCCATTCGTACGGAAGACCACACGTGGGGTTTAATCCGACGCATGACAGACGTGGAGCAGACCAAGCAACAGAAGAATGTCTTCAACACTGGCTCACGGTACCGTGTCATCAATATCCAGTCCTATTCCAAGTACGGAACCTTGGAGTTCCGCCAGCACCAGGGAACGCTCAGCCCCGAAAAGTTGACATCTTGGATTCAGTTCATTCTTGCGATGGTCGAAAAGGCTGTCACCCTCGATGACGCCCGAACAGAACTTGGAAACCTGTCCAGCCTCCTGGACAGCCTCGACATCAAGCCCACCGTCAAGCAGTATCTAACCAACCGTGCCGAGCGACTTGCCAGCACTCGAAACTAAGGAGAACCACATGTGTGGAATTGCAGGATTTTGCCTAAGCCCAAACGAGAAGATTAATGCACGTAAGGTTTCAAGTTGCTTGCTAAAAGAGATTGCATCTCGTGGCAAAGACGCCACTGGCGCATCATGGGTCGTGGCTCCAACCGAAAAGAGTAAGCGCTCAACCATTGCTGTTAGCAAGGCTCCAGTGCCAGCGTCTCTTTTCGACCAGTATCTAACGAAGATGTCCACGAACACGAAGCGAGCAATCCTTCACACCCGATGGGCAACCAAGGGCTCACCCGATGACAATCTAAACAACCACCCAATCGTTTCAGGGAAGATTATCGGCGTCCACAACGGCGTTCTAAACAACGACGACAACATCTTTGAGTACCTAAACGAAGAGCGCCAGGCGCAGGTTGATAGTGAGGCTGCTTTTGCGCTTTTGAACTTAACTCGTCATCACCCAGCCGACGTATTGCGTTCGTTGCAGGGACGTGCTGCGCTGGCTTGGCTTGATGCTCGTGAAAAGCGTGACTTGCACCTTGCACGATGCGACGGCTCACCTTTGACGGTCGGCTCGACGGAGAAGGGCTCCTTGTTCTTTGCTTCGACGGAAGACCTTCTTCTTCGTGCTTGCGACAAGGCTGGTGTTGACATTCTTTGGTACGAAGACCTTGAACCGTACACCTACATCCGAGTTCGCAATGGCGAAATTGTTGAGACCCAAGAGATTGGCGAAAGCCTGAAGCAGATTGCGTAAGTTGATTTGAATTGGAAGACGATAACCGTCATACTGGCAACAGCGGATAACGAGAGGTAAAAAAAAATGAACATCCCAAACCTTGTACCAACCGACGCAAAGTGGGAAATCAAGTGGGGCAACGAAGTCATCATTGCGCCTTCGGCATTTGACGTACTTCAAACAATTGGAGAACGTTCCTGGGCGCCACTAGACCACAAGTTCCCAAAGCGAGGAATTGCATACCGTGTTTTTGTTCAGTATCGAATTCTCATAGACGACGAACTTAGCGATGAGTTGTTTTTGAATCGGCTCGCCGAGTTTGGGATTATTGAATTGAAGGTATCTGGGACTCCGCCGTTGGATGAACTTCAGATGGCAATCGACTTCACGGAGTCCTGGTACAACAATGGCGAAGTGGTCAAAAAATAGTTTCAAATTGACTTGAAACTAAACCGTAGTATCTGTACAATGGTTATGTAGACAAAAGGGAGATTTACATGAGCAAGTTATCAAGCACCAAGAGGGTGTCAATCGACATGGATGCAATCAACGCATCTATTTATGCACGGGCACGAGAGCGCCTCAGCGCAGTAGACGTTGAGAATCGCCCAGTCAAGGTCAAGACAACCCCAACGATTGGGTACCTCGTCGGAGACATGTTCGACCTCGACGTAAGGGGAGACAACGGCTCTTCGGTTTTCCTCCGTGTTGAAAACCCTGAATCAATTCGTTCGGAAGTTGATTCCGCTCGACGCAATCTGGAAAACCAGAGTGTTCGTCGCAAACTCTCTAAGTTTTTGAGTGAACTTGCAACCAGTGAGATTGAGGGTCACGACGAACTCGTCAACGAAGTCTCACGAGATGTTCGTTCTCTTCTGTACGGCCCAAACTGGGTATACAACCCAGAGACCGAATCTCTTGATGAACTTGGATTGGTTTTCCTTGTAAATCTGTGGAACGAACTGGTTGTGCGAATCAACAACCTGGAACTTGTTTCGACCGTCTCTGACTCAGAGAAGTTTGTTAAGTACGGCCCATCGAACCGCTCGGACCACAACTCCGAT
>Ga0316219_1002061_pt1 | contig 19602 bp, 19 predicted proteins | sample TBH18003PmetaG_FD_203635 | JGI IMG/M metagenome (GOLD analysis project Ga0316219, IMG submission 203635) | Freshwater microbial communities from Trout Bog Lake, Wisconsin, USA - TBH18003P | ecosystem: Environmental > Aquatic > Freshwater > Lake > Hypolimnion/Profundal zone | place: USA... | reverse complement strand
ATTATGATTCAGTTTACAGTTTAGCCGGGAATAAAATTGATTCCACCGAATTGATTTTTTATTAGAAAGTTTCCTCCCGAATTGCGAACAAATTGCCTCAAACAAACCTACGAATTTATGTTAGCACAGTTTTATTCATAGCTGGAAAGAAAACGGTCAATTTCAAATTTGGTGACATCTTTGCAAAGAACAGTATTATTCAATGATTGCTAACGCATCGCCGCTAACAGCAGCAAAGTCAGCGCCTTTGCAAGCAACTTTGCGTTAGCATTGTTGCTGTTAACGGCCTGTTAGCAATCGTTGATATAAATTATTCATAAGAACATCATTGATTCGGTTTGAGGCAATTTGCTGGTGCGCGATTATGATTCAGTTTACAGTTTAGCCGGGAATAAAATCGATTCCACCAAATTGATTATTACAAAGGTTCCTCTCGAATGTTGAACAAATTGCCTCAAACAAACTTACGAATTTAAATAAGCACAGTTTTATTAATAGCTGGAAAGAAAACGGTCAATTTCAAATTTGGTGACATCTTTGCAAAGAACAGTATTATTCAATGATTGCTAACGCCTGGCCGCTAAACGCAGCAAAGGCAGAGCCTTTGATTGCAACATTGCGGTAGCATTGTTGCGGTTAGCGGCATTTTAGGGGCGAGTTGCAATAATTTTCGTTTCTAGATTGAATTCAACAATGCAATAATATCTTTCCCGAATTTAGCAATTTTTTGGCCTGCAAACCCTTTAATCTTTTCAAGATCTTCTAGATTCATTGGTTTTGTTTTTGCAATAGAAATTAATTCCTTATTTCCACAAATCATAAATGTTGGAAGATTTAATTCTACCGACTTATCTTCTCGCCACGTTCTTAATGCAATTAGTAAATTTTTTTCATCAGCAGTCAATTCAGTGTCAATGGGGTATGATACCTTATTAGATTTTGATTTATTTTCAATTTCATCTTTTGGATTTTCATAGAAAACAACAATAGACCAAAAATTAATTTGGCCAGAAATTAATTCCAAAGCTGTTTTCTTTACTTCGACTGTTTCAAGAAATTCATTAATTTTTTCTTGGTCAGCTTGAAGATATTCACGAGATAACCGAATATGAAAAACTTTTATCTTCATAATTTTTCTGAAATTCGTTTTAAGATTGGCTCCATGGTGTGTCAATTATTGCAATTGCCCCTAACGTGCGGTCGCTAAACGCAGCAAAGGCAGCGCCTTTGTAAAGAAACAATACCTTGGTTTTGTTGCGGTTAGCGACATGTTAGCGGGTGTTTTTATTCATTTTTAAATTGACTATATAATCTGACGGTTTCGTAGCTCAAAAAAACACTTTACTGTTGCCTGAATGTCAATATCAGCATTATGTGCTTCTTCAAAATTACAACCAAACAATTTATAATGTAACTCAGACAACTTTGGCCATTTATAACTTCCATACCTTATTGGAGGAATTGCACAATAATTTATTATTAAAGGGTGTTTCATTGTACAAAATTTTTGTTTCGATGTTAATGGATCTTTCCCATTTACACGATAAAATTCACATCCAAGAATTTTCTCATCAAAATCCAAATTATGTGCTACTAAAGTAGCCGCTTTAGCAAATGAAGATTGAAAATTGGATAAAACAGTAGATAATTCTATTCCTTCACGTAGAGCTCTTTCAGTTGTGATGCCGTGAATTTGAGAGACATCTAAAGGAATTCTAAAACCTTCGGGTTTAACAATAAAATTGCCTCTTTCCTGTACTGTCCCATCAGAGTTGCATAGTCGATAGGCTAATTGGACCATCCTTGGCCAATTTTGAATATCGGAAATGGGAGCATTCCAATTATTAGGAAGGCCAGTTGTTTCAGTGTCAAAAAATAAAAACATAATTTTAGATTTAAGGTAAAATGTTTATGTTTCTAAAAATACCCGCTAACGCATCGCCGCTAACAGCAGCAAAGTCAGCGCCTTTGCAAGCAACTTTGCGTTAGCATTGTTGCTGTTAACGGCCTGTTAGCAATCGTTGATATAAATTATTCATAAGAACATCATTGATTCGGTTTGAGGCAATTTGCTGGTGCGCGATTATGATTCAGTTTACAGTTTAGCCGGGAATAAAATCGATTCCACCAAATTGATTATTACAAAGGTTCCTCTCGAATGTTGAACAAATTGCCTCAAACAAACTTACGAATTTAAATAAGCACAGTTTTATTAATAGCTGGAAAGAAAACGGTCAATTTCAAATTTGGTGACATCTTTGCAAAGAACAGTATTATTCAATGATTGCTAACGTTCGGCCGCTAAACGCAGACAAAGGCAGAGCCTTTGATAAGCAACAATACCTTGGTTTTGTTGCGGTTAGCGGCTTGTTAGGCATTGTAAAAATTATTCATTTTTTGTTAAATAGATTTTTATAGTATCCCTGCCTGAATGAAATTCTTTTGTAATTATTGATTTATATCCTTTCTTTATCGCAACTAACCTTATTGACATACATCCTCCTGATAAAAAACCAATTTTAAAAAATCCATTTGAATCAGTCATTAAAGGGCCACTCCTGCGGGAATATTCGATTTTATATTTCGTTGAATTGTCTTTGTATTTCTTTAGAGTGTCATTGGCTTTAACATTTTTAATAATTGGTATTCTGAGTGTGTCCGTTATCCAACCATAATCATTAACCATGTTCCCATCAGAAAGACCTGCAATATTTACATTACAAATTGGTTTTTTAGTTTTTAGATCAAAGACAAAGCCTTGAAATCTGTTATAACAATCGCAAGAACAAAAAAGTATAATTATGGTTAATATTAGGAGATTGCGTCTCATAATTTTTATAATGCCTAACGGTGGGTCGCTAAACGCAGCAAAGGCAGCGCCTTTGCAAAGCAACAATACCTTGGTTTTGTTGCGGTTAGCGATTTGTTGTGTGCAGCCATTTTTACTTTTTCAATAACTTTTCTTTATTCAATGTTTTTATTCTTCTTAGTATAAAGATATCAGCTACAATAATTACAAGGCCTGTAATTAATGAAATAATCAATGAAATATTTGAAAAGTCAGAGACATAATCATAAGATCCGATAATATATTTCCTTACAAACTCATCAATAATAATATACCCTGATCTATCATCCATTTCGTATTGAAACAGAATAAAAAGAATATACGAATAAACACTCATCCATAAAATTAGCTTCTCATTTTCATTAAGCTTTGAATATTTATTAAACCCTTTATTTGTAGCAACTATATGAAGAACAGTAATTGGCATAATCACAAATAATCCAATAATTAATAAAAGCCATCCAAACACCATCAATCTTATTATAAGTAAAGTGGCAATAATCAAGTTGTTTAATATTAGTAAATTTCGTCTTTTCATATGCAAAAATGAATTTTTGTCGGCGTTTGTTATGGTTGCACACAACGCCCGATCGCTAAACGCAGCAAAGGTGAAACCTTTGCAAAGCAACAATACCTTGGTTTTGTTGCGGTTAGCGATTCGTTAGTTGAAGTGGAAATTTATTGTCAGAAATAGTGGATAATCTTGGAAATTTCGGTAATAAGACCCGGGATTTGATCAAAAATAATTTTCCAAATAATTTGAAGATCAACTCCAAAATAATCATGAACAATTCGATTACGGAACCCACGAATTCTGTGCCAATCAATTTCCGAATATTTATCTTTTATTTCATCCGGTAATAGATTCGATGCTTCCCCAATAATTTCAAAATTCCTAATTACAGCATCGACAGTTTTATTGTCTTTAGAAAATTCCTCAAAGGATATTCCCTTAGTGTATTGAAGAATTTTCTCAGCAGATTCAATAAGATCTTCAAGCAATAACTTGGGAGTCCGTTTAGACATAAACGAGATCTTTTTGAATTTCTTCAAGATACTTTGGCTTAACCCCATTTTTGGAAACTAAATCGACCTTTAGATTAAGAATTTTTTCAAGTTCTTCAGCCAAATCAATAAATTCAATTCCAAGGGGTTGATCATAATCAATAAGGATATCAATATCACTATCATCTTTGAAATCTTCTCTAGTAAAGGAGCCGAAGATTCCAATTGACTTTAAATGATACCTGGCTAACAAATCTAACTTGTTAGCTTTTAGTATGTTGGTAATATTATCCTTATTGATCATTGAACAAAGATAGTCTACAATTTGGGAAAAGCAAAATTTCCATTTCAACTAACGTTTGTGTATGCGCTTTATGGCAGATAGAAGATATTTAGTTTTTTTTGGATTTCGGTTATTGATTTTTGACATTACTCTCTAACCAACTGTTTCTTAACATAATTGCAATATTTAATACAAATATAATCTTTCCTGATATATTTCTACTTTGATCAGGGCTTTTTTATTAACAATTTGTCAAGCGGACTTCGAATCTGATCAAGACCTCTGGTTGTGATATGTGTGTAAATTTGAGTGGTTTTAGGATTCGTATGCCCTAAAAGTTCCTGTATGTACCTGATATCTGTATTGTTCTCAAGAAGATGTGTTGCAAAAGAATGCCGCAGTGTATGCATGGTCACATGTTTACGGATACCGGCTTTTTTACAAGCCCGTTGCAAAACATTTTGAATACTACGTTCAGAGTATTGACCTCCTGCTGCCCCCTGAAATAAATATTCCACAGGATGATAAACCTTATAATATTTCCTCAATAATTCAAGCAAAACTTCCGATAATATGGTTACCCTGTCTTTCTTCCCTTTTGCCTGCCTGATCGTTATCAACATCCTCTTTGAATCTATATCCTTGATTTTTAATGATATTAACTCTCCAAGTCTCAACCCTCCTGAGTATGCCGTCATAACCATACATTTCTGCTTTAAATTCTGAATCGAATCTATAATAGATATAACCTCCTGTTCACTTAATACCTCCGGTAACGTCCTTTCTTTTCTGGGTCGTTCTACATAATATGTCTGCCTGTTTCCTCCTGAAACTTTTTCGAAATAAAACTTTATAGCATTTATAGACTGGTTCTGATATGAAATTGATACACCTCGCTTTTCTACCAGGTATCTCTGATAATCCAGGATGTCGGACTGTGTTATGTCGTTGATATCCTTATCGTTGAAATAGTTGATAAATTCTTTAAAACATTCAGTGTATACCCTTATTGTGTTTTTACTGTACCTTAAGACCGTAAGTTTCTCTAAATAAATATCCGGACATTGTTTGTAGTTTGCAACATTTTCTGGCTTCAACCGGTTGCTTCTTTGTATCTGGCGGATGTTTTCAACATATTTGTATTTCCAGCCCTTGGCTTTACAAAAATTAACCAATTTCCCAATTATCTTCTCTGTATGGGGTAGTGTCCAGGTATGAGTATCGGAATCCCAACAATAAAACGGCTGCTGTTTTATATGCGTTATAAGGTCCTGGTTAAATTGAAAATATAATCTGATCCTTCCATTATCGTATTTTACCATAAACAGAGTTTTCTTTTCTATAGGAACACTTTCGGTAATTGTGCCTGTTACTGTCCCTGGTTTTTCAATCCACTGAAGCCTGTTACCAAAATACCGACATAATTTGTCTATATGTTGCTGATTCTGAATAACTACCCAGCAAAATGCTGTCTTATCCCATCGTGAATTCGGTAAACTTCTTATGAATTCGATGTCTCTTGCCTGTTTCCTGAGTTTTAGTAAAATTCTATGCCCGGTTGCGGTCGCAATTACCTCATCCTGATGGCTTGTCTTACTTTCTTCTTGCATTTTTATTGTTTTTTTAAATCGTTGTCTTACTGCGAAATATGTGAATTTGGCTTTACAGGGTTACCATCATTTATTTATATGATTTATTTGTGATAAATGAATAAATGCGATATAATTCTCACTCGTTAAATGTCATTATTAGAGATAAACGCCACAGATTAATCCGGCTTTAATAAAAAAGTGATATATGCGTTTAAATAAAAATTGATAATCTTACCGTCACGTACCTTTCCATGATCTTCAGTCCTAACCTTTCAAGGGAAATGAAGTTGTCTGATTTGCAAGGAATGGAACCCGTTAGTTTTGTATTGTTAATTTTTTCGAGGTACTTATGCGATCTTCTATTGTGAGCCATTACCGCTGGATTTCATTTTTTTATTTCTATAATATTGTTTGCTTTTCATCATGTGATTTTGTATTTTTGAATTACTACCGGTAAATTCCCTGCCCCTCTGGGGCGGAACCCGGGTCAAGGGCTCTGCCCTGGGGTTAATACCAATTTATTCAATGAAACAGACCACTTAACAGCAATATAGGATAGGCCGGGCTATTTTTTCCCTTACCGGTAACCGCAGGCTTGCAAAACGAAAAATCTAAGTTTGTTTCTCTAACCTTTCCTTATCTTTTCTCTAAGCTTTCCTTAATTATTATCCCTTTGTCATCCGACTGTGACGGGTTATTGGTCACCTCGGCTGAAGAAAAGTGGAGAAGTCTGATTTTATATGGATAACCTATGAATAAGTTACTGAAAACATTAAAGTGGCCGGGGTCTGAGCTGACTTTTTACGTATTTCTTCTTCTTTGTTGCTGTGTAAAAACCGCCTAAGACTGACTCATCTTTAACGGAATAGGGGTGGAGCAGATCCCTGTAAACGATGTTCCCGGGCAGGTCAAGGACCATCACCGTCAATTTCATACCCTGGGTTTCCATATCCTGCATGAAATCAAAATACCATAAAAGTTCCAGGGTGTCGTAAACCGCATTCCCTTTTTCAATCATTGTACCATCAGATCCTATAAGGCAGACCATCACACTCTGCACTTTAAAAAGGTCGCGGGCATCTATACGCATCCTGGATTTTGCCCCGGTCTTCGGTTTTGCTATGGTGATCTGCCTGATCTCCGGCAGGTTATAGTAATCTTTTATGGCATAATGCCATGCTCCTTTATACTTTTTATTTTCGGCCAATTTTGCATACCAGCTGTTTAGCTTGGGGATCGGAAGTGGCTATGCGGGCGTATTCCTTTGATTCCTCCCAGCGATTATTATGTGCCTGTTGAAGTTTCGACAATTTGCGGCCCGAAACTTCTGCTTTCTTATATACCTTCCTGGCTGCGGCGAGGTTCCGAAAAACCGGCGGCCCCGAAACTTCAGCTTTCATATTCACGTTCCTGTCTCCGGTATGTATCTTTCTTCCGACCGAATCGGAAAAAGATCCTGAAACGCTGTTGGCCTGCGATTTTGACATACACTGAAAGGTTTACCTGCCGGACTTTTTTTTGCCAAGTAAATATAGAAAGCCCAACCCGAACAAAGCCGAAAGGGTAGACCCTGCAAGGATAGAGAGCTTTGATATATCGAGGACTGCAGGTTCTTTATAGGATAAACCTGCGATAAAGATCGACATGGTAAACCCTATGCCTGCCAGAAGCCCGGTCCCGGCAAGCTGCTTCCAGCCGGCGCCTGCCGGCAGGGCGGATATCTTTGTTTTGACCCCAATCCAGGAGAAGAGGGTTATCCCAAGGGGCTTCCCAAGGAGAAGCCCGAATAAGATTCCTGCTGTCAACCCGCTGAAAACCCTTGAACTGTCGAAGACCAGGGGGATGGCGGTGTTTGCAAGAGCAAACAATGGAAGTATGAAATAGTTTACAGGCCGGTGCAGGCTGAGTTCGAGCTTGTGTGCCATTCCCTTAGGGATGAACATGGCAGCCACCACTCCTGCAATGGTGGGATGCACCCCCGACTTCAGAATGAAATACCATAATCCCAAGGCGGGAATAACATAAAAGAATAGGTACTTCACTTTAAATCGGTTCAATGCAAACATCGACATGGCAAATAATACCGCAATGCCCAGCATCAGGAAATGAAGATTATGGGTGTAAAAAGTGGCAATGATGACGATAGCCCCGAGATCATCTATTATGGCCAGGGCGGTCAAAAAGATCTTCAGGGATAAAGGTGCTCGCTTACCCAGCAATGACAGTATCCCCAGCGAAAAGGCAATGTCAGTGGCGGTGGGTATTGCCCAGCCGTTAAGGCGTTCTGCCGACCCGGTGTTGAACAGGAAAAAGATAATGGCCGGGAACAGCATCCCTCCAAGTGCCGCAAGAACGGGAAGGATTGCTTTCTCTTTAACGGCGAGTTCCCCGTCCTGCAGCTCCCGTTTGATCTCCAACCCTATGAGGAAAAAGAAAATGGCCATAAGCCCGTCGTTGATCCAGTGCAGCACGCTGTAATGCAGAAAATCAAAACCTATCTCCATATGCCAGATGCTTAGATAGGATTCGGCACGTCCTGAATTGGCCAGCGAAATAGATAATACAGTTGCCAGGATCAGCAGCAAGCCTGCCAACTTGCCGCTTTCGGCCAGGTCTTTTATGGGATCGGTGATTTGACTCACTTTCATATCAATCGTCATCCTTAAGAACAGGTTTAACAAAAGCTGATCTTACAGGACCCGGGTAAGGTGGGTTGTCTCCTTTGACAGCAAACCACAGCACTTTATTCAAAAGCTCATCGGGAGCCCTGTCTTCCCGGCTGAAATCAAACTCCTCGCTCATCTTCTGCCACTGGTTAAGGACAATATTCTTTGCACCAAGGTCCACAAAAGGCCCCGTAACCTTAAAGCCCGAGGGCTCAGGCTTAGCTGTGAAACAACGCCATAAAGGGGTTGCCGCTGCATCGTACTGGCTCATGGGAGGGAGGCCCAGGATCAGCTCAATAGTCCTGAGCACCGAGGCAGTTGAGTATGGGGTATGATCAATGAAATTCCTTTTTACATATCCCCCTGCAATGTACACAGGGCTTCGGTGGGCATCCACATGATCGGGACCGTTCTGGGCATCATCCTCGAGGATGAATATAACGCTTTCATTCCATATGGATGAGTTTGCAAGGTATTCGACCAGCTTTCCCACGGCAAGGTCATTATCGGCAACCTGCGCAAAAGGCGTAAGTTTCCCTGCCTTCAAGCCCTGGGTATGGTCATTGATGAGACGTATGGTGTTCAGCCGTGGAACAGCGCCAACCGCAAGCAATGAGTCGAAATCTCTTTTCCACTGGGTGAACCGCATGGTATCCATCACATCCTGGTCCCAGCTGGTAAAATACTTGCAGTAATGATCTTTAAGCACAGGGATGTTAGGCTTGTAATTATCGGCAAATTCACCGTATGTCCTGTACGAAACTCCCTGCCTGGCACAGAAATCCCAGATAAACCCGTCTTTATTGTTGGCAATCCCCCGCGTGCCCTCCGAATCGTAATCCCCACCCCTTCCGCCATAACCGCTGGGCCAGGTCTTTTCGAGGTAGTCTGTCGCATATGCGCCCATACTCCAGTTGTGTCCATCGGCGCTCACTTCGCCATCCACATAAAAATTATCAAGTAAAACAAAATCTTTCACGAGCCGATGCTGGTTGGGAGTGATCTTTTTACCAAACAGGACAAGGGCCGTGTCTCCGTTGCCTTCACTAACATCGCCAAGCACCTGGTCGTAGGTGCGGTTCTCCTTGATCACGTAAAACACATATTTAATTGGAGATTTGCCCGAAGAGAGATCGGGAATTGCAGTCCCCCTGGCGTCGGGAATACTGTTTATTTTCTCAAGTGTGAAAGGAGTATTTTTATATACCATAGCCGAGTACTCAGCCAGCTTTTTCGCATCAGGCTCAGGGATGATGCTCATCGTCCCCCTGAACAGACCGCCGATATACTGGATCTTAGGAGGTTTGCGACTGTCGCTCAGCTGTGCGTTGACTTTCTGGGTTCTTACAGCAGGGTTCGGCCCCCCGGGATTTGCCATGGAAGTAAAGCCTTTGCCGTTAGCCACCCATAGCTTTTTGTTGACCACGCGAACGCAGGTGGGGTACCATCCCGTGGGGATAAAGCCTCTGCTGAGGCTCTTACCGGGTTTTGAAACGTCGAATACCGCGAGGCAGTTGTTGTCGGCATTGGCAATGTAAAGGGTTTTATTGTCGGCGCTTAAGGCCACGCTGTTTGTGGTACTGCCTGCAGGGGAGTTGGGGTACAGGGCCGAATTCAGAGTTTCGACGACTTTGCCTGATTTAAGGTCTATGCATGAAACTGAATTGTCGTTGGCATTTGCCACGTAAAGGAATTTTGAGTTCTTACTGATAAAGAGGTCATTAGGATTGCTGCCCACCTTGACCGATGCAACAAATTTTCTGGTTTCAGTATTGAAAACCTGAACTTTACCACATCCCCAGCAACTGATATATAGGCTTCGGCTGTCGCCGGATAACATGCAACTGTAACCTTCCCCTTCAAGGCTGAAGCGAACATTGGCCTGCTTTTTCCCCAGGTCAAGTAAATACAGGGAATTGTTCTCTTTGGTGACTACATACAGCAGGTTTTTCTTTTCGTCGAGCGCAATACCGGTGGGGGAGATCCTTTCGGGCCAGGGTTTGCCTAATACCAGGCTGTCGGCCAGGGCCAGTTTATTGTTCTTTAATGAAAACTTCAGGATGATGTTCCTGTTCCCTCCCGAGGCGTACAGTGTTTTTTCATCTTTGGAAAAAGCCAGGCCAAGCCAGCCAGCCCTGATCACTATCGTGTCAAGGACCTTACGTGCAAATGCATCGATAAGATAGATGCCCTGGTCGCTTTCCCCGTTATTGGTCACAGTCAGGAGCCGGCCCGAAGATGAAACTGCAATGTTAAGAGGAAGGTCCCCCAGCCTCAGGCTTTCACCTACTCGGCTGATACCCCAGCCGTTGGGCAGGGTGATATGTTTGGTTTCAGTTGATTCCTGGGAGTATGAATTGCTCAGCGACAGGATCATTAGTATCAGGGTTGACAGCAGGGTACGTTTCATAGGAGGTTCAGCCTTTTTCTGTTATCAAAAATACAATTTTACGGGATAAAAATGATCTGCTTTTGTTGTGCAGGAAATTCAGGTCATTTTCGTACCTTTGCACTTTTATTTTGAGGCCTATGTTTACTGATGCTAATAAATTTCTGGGTGAAGGACTTACATACGACGATGTGCTCCTCATCCCTTCATATTCCGAGGTGCTCCCCCGGGAAGTGGATATCTCAACATCCCTTTCAAAAAACATCCGCCTGAATATTCCTATTGTTTCCGCTGCCATGGATACGGTTACGGAATCGGGTATGGCCATCGCCATGGCGCAGGAAGGCGGCATTGGAGTGCTTCACAAGAATATGTCAATTGAATCCCAGGCGCTGCAGGTGAGAAAAGTAAAGAGAGCTGAGAACGGGATGATCCTCGACCCGGTGACCCTGCATGTATCGGCCCTTGTCGGGGACGCGCTGGCCATGATGAAAGAACATTCCATTGGTGGTATCCCTGTGGTGAACGACCGCGAGGAACTGGTAGGGATAGTTACTAACCGTGACCTGAGGTTTGAGCGTGATATGGCCAGGCCCGTCACAGAAGTAATGACGCACAAGGTGATCACGATCAGCGAATTCATGAATTTTGAAAAGGCTGAACAGATCCTCCAGGAATATAAAATTGAAAAGCTACCGGTCATCGATAAGAACAACCGCCTGGTCGGACTTATCACGTATAAAGATATCATCAAGATCAAAGCCAGGCCAAATGCCTGCAAAGATACCCTGGGGCGGCTCCGCGTCGCTGCAGCAGTAGGAGTCACCTCCGATACCCTCGACCGCGTCGCCGCCCTCGTCAGGGAAGGCGTTGACGCAATCGTTATAGATACCGCCCATGCCCATACCAAGAATTTAATGGATATGGCTAAAAGAATCAAAGCCGCATATCCCAATATCGATATGGTCGTCGGGAATATAGGCACGGGCGAAGCCGCCAAAGATCTTGCAAAAGCAGGAGCGGATGCTGTGAAAGTCGGGATAGGTCCCGGCTCTATCTGTACTACCAGGATCATAGCAGGCATCGGCATACCCCAGCTTACCGCCGTCTACCAGGTTGCAAAAGCCCTCAAAGGTACCGGCATCCCCGTGATAGCCGACGGAGGCATCAGGTATACAGGCGATATCGTCAAAGCCCTGGCAGCAGGAGCTTCTTCTATCATGGCCGGCTCCCTCTTCGCCGGCGTGGATGAATCCCCGGGCGAAACCATCATCTACGAAGGCCGTAAATTCAAAACCTACCGGGGCATGGGCTCACTCGAAGCCATGCAGCACGGATCAAAAGACCGCTACTTCCAGGATATGGAAGATGACATCAAAAAACTGGTCCCCGAAGGTATAGTCGGAAGGGTGCCCTATAAAGGCTCACTCAGCGAAGTGATCTACCAGATGACAGGCGGCCTCCGCTCCGGCATGGGATATACAGGCTCGGCCAATATCGACGCCCTGCAAACAGCCAGCTTCATCAAGATCACCTCAGCAGGTGTGACCGAAAGCCACCCCCACGATGTAACCATCATCAGCGAAGCACCAAATTACAGCCGTTAATAATGTTTTCCGAATTTTTGCGTTATTATTAAAGATAAAATAAAATGATAAAAACTATGAGCTTGAAATTTTCAGGATTAATGCTTTTTCTCCTGTTCTTCCTTAATGCCGCTGCCCAGGTTGATAACAACACAACCCTCATGACTATCGCAGGGAAACCTGTAACTGTAGGTGAATTCATGTCAATCTACCAGAAAAACAATGTCAAGGGCGAATCGATAGACAAAAAGTCCATGGACGAATACCTGGACCTTTTTATTAATTTCAAACTTAAAGTGCTACAGGCCGAACAGCTTGGCCTCGATACCGTGTCATCCTTCGTTAAAGAACTCGATGGATACCGTGAACAACTTGCCAAGCCGTATTTCACCGACGAAGCCACCCTTGACCGCCTGGTCAGGGAAGCCTATGATCGTAAAAAATACGATCTCAGGGCCAGCCATATCTTTTTCAAACTAAAGCCGGAATCATCCCCCAAGGATACCCTCGCCGCCCTCAACAAGGCAATTGAAGCCAGGGATAAAATCCTCAAAGGGGCACGCTTCGAAGATGTGGTCCTGGAGTATTCCGAAGATCCTTCAGCCAAAGACCGCGAAGCCACACCCCAGCATCCGTTCATGAAAGGGAACAAGGGCGACCTCGGTTATTTCACTGTTTTCGACATGGTGTATCCCTTTGAAACCGCAGCATACAATACCGAATCAGGTAATATCTCGAAACCGGTCAGGACCGATTATGGCTTCCACATCGTTAAAGTGACCGACCATATCACTGCACTGAATGAATTCGTGGTTGCCCACCTATTCCTGGGTTTTCCCAAGAACGCAACTGCTGCCGACTCGGCAAAGGTGAAAGCCAGGATTGACTCATTGTACGTCCTGCTTAAAGGCGGAGCTAAATTTGAAGACCTCGTAAAAACGAATTCCGAAGACAAGGGGTCTTCCTCAAGAGGAGGAGTCCTCCCGAAACGCGGCGTCAACCGCCTGATGCCCGAATTCATCGCAGCCATTGCAACGATACAGAACGTAGGTGATTTTTCAACCCCTGTGCTCACACCGGGTTACGGATGGCATATCATCAAACTGGTTGAACGCAAACCTATCGGAACTTTCGATGAAGAAAAAGCAGAACTGAAACAGAGGGTTCAGAAAGACAGCCGTGCACAGCAGGTCACCGATGCCGTCCTCGCACGTATCAAAACTGAATACGGCTTCACCGAAAACCCCAAAGCAAAAGAAGAATTCTACACCCTTGTCACCGACAGCATCTTTTATGGAACCTGGAATTCTGCAGCTGCCAATGGAAAATACGATGTGATGTTCACAATAGGGAAGGTATCCTATACCCAGAAGGACTTTACGAGGTACCTGCTCATGAAGCAGAAAAAGCAGGAGAAAAAAGAGATCAGGCTTTATGTAAATTCACAGTACGACGCTTTCCTCGAAGAAGGAATACTGAAGTATGAAGACGGTTTTCTTGAATCAAAATACCCAGACTTTAAAGCCCTGATGAAAGAATACCGCGACGGTATCCTGCTGTTCGACCTTACCGATCAGAAAGTCTGGTCCAAGGCCATCAAAGATACCACCGGTCTTCAGGATTTTTACCTGAAAAACAAGTATAACTATATGTGGGGACAAAGGGTTGAAGCAAGCATTTTCACCCTGAAAAACCCGGCCCTCTCTCAGAAAGTTAAAAACTTCATCAAGAGCAACCTAAAGGAGGATGACATCCTGAAAGAGATCAATTCAGATACCCTGAAGGTCCTTTCAATAGAATCGGGAAAGTTCTCGAAAAAGGATAACCAGTATGTCGACACGGTGGCCTGGGTTCCCGGAATTTCAAATGACATTAAAACCGCTAATGGCGTGGTGTTCGTGAATATCAAACGCATTGTCAAATCCGAACCGAAGACCCTGAATGAAGCGAGAGGACTTATCACCGCCGATTACCAGAATTACCTTGAAAAAGACTGGATCCGCAACCTCAGGGCCAAATACCCGGTGGTCGTGAACCGTGAAGTCCTTGCTAAAATCAAATAATCCACCTTCACATCATGTACTGGCGCAGCCTGTTGTTCACTCTTATCTTACTGACCTCCTGCTCAGGGTTTTTCAAAAAGAAGACCGAAAGACCCCTGGCCAGGGTGTATGACGATTATCTGTATGAATCGGATATGAAAGGGGTGGTGAGCCCGGGGGTCTCCGCGAACGACAGTATCATGATCGTTAAATCGTATGTGGATAAATGGGTGCGGCAAAGACTCATTCTGCACCAGGCAGGGAAAAACCTGCAGAGCTCCCAACTGGATTTTTCCAAACAGCTTGAGAATTACAAGAATTCCCTCATCATCTTTGAATACGAAAACCAGCTAATCCACCAGAAACTCGACACCGTGGTGACCGAGGATGAGATCAGCAATTATTATAATACCAACCAGAACACCTTCCTCGTGAGGGACATCATTGTAAGAGTGCAGTATGCCAAACTTCCGCTTAAATCGAAGTTCATCCCCCAGGCCCGTTTGCTGCTGATCTCCGATAAACCGGATGACCGCAACAAACTCGCTGATCTTTGCGAGCAGCAATCGTTCGGCTATTTCATTGATGACCAGAAATGGATCTTTTTCAGTGACCTGGTAAACCAGGTTCCCCTGAGGCCTGCCGACAGGGAGGACTTTCTGAAGAAGAACAAGCATGTTGAGGTCAGCGACGCGACATTCACCTGGCTTATCCGCTTCAGCGATTACCGCCTCAAGGATAGTAACTCACCCCTGGAACTCGAAAAGCAAAAGATCCATAATATTATCCTGAATAAAAGGAAAATGGAACTGCTTGGGAAAATGCACGACTATATTTACCAGAATGCCCTGAAACAAAACGATTTTGAAGTATTTTAAATTCAATAAGCAATTCATTCCCATGCAATTGAGATTCATCCTCTGCCTGCTTCTTTTTCTGAACCTTTCCACCCCTTTTAAAGGATTTTCACAGCAGCCGCAGGACACGGTTATAGATGGTGTTGTGGCCGTGGTTGGAGGGAATATGATCCTGAGATCCGATATCGAGGCCCAGTACCTTCAGCTTCGTGCCCAGGGAGTTATCAAAGGCAGCCCCGAAAGGATGAAATGCCAGATCCTTGATAAACTGCTTTATATGAAGCTCCTGCTGCACCAGGGCCAGGTCGACAGTATTAAAGTTACTGATGCCCAGGTTGAAAGTGAAATGGACCGCCGTATGCGATATTTTATTTCCCAGGCCGGTTCTCCCGAAAAACTGGAGGAATATTACGGGAAGTCCCTCCTCGAGATCAAAAACGAACTGAAAGAGATCATCAGGGAGCAGATGCTCACCGAACAGGAAGAAGGTAAAATCACAAAGGATGTTACGATCACGCCGTCCGAAGTCAGGTCATTTTATAAAAAAATTGATAAGGACAGCATCCCTCTGATCAATGCCGAATTTGAGATTGGCGAGATCATCAAACAACCCCTCATCGGCCTGGCCGAAAAACAGATAGTCATCAACAAACTCAAGGGATTCAAAGAGAGGATCGCCAAGGGGGATGAGTTCGCAACCCTTGCGGTTCTGTATTCCGAAGATCCCGGGTCGGCAAAGCAGGGAGGTGAGCTGGGTATGTTTAAAAGAGGTGATATGAGGCCTGAATTTGAAGCTGCTTCCTTCAAGCTGAAAACTCCGGGTGAAGTCTCCGACATTGTCGAAACCGAGGATGGATTCCATATAATCCAGCTGATCGAACGAAGGGGTGAATATATCAATGTAAGGCATATCCTTCTGCAACCCCAGGTCTCTATTGCCAACCTGAACAGGGCAAAGGTGACTCTTGACAGCGTTGCCCTGCTGCTCACCACGAAGAAACTGACGTTTGACCAGGCGGTGGTCAAATATTCAGATGATCCTTCAAAGAATAACGGCGGACTGCTGGTCAACAATGTCTCGGGCAACACCCGCTTTGAGGCGGCACAGCTTTCACAACTGGATCCAAAGCTGTTTTTCATCGTGGATAAACTGAAACCAGGTGAGATCAGCGCCCCGGTACTGATGAAAACCGAAAGAGGCAAGCAGGAATACCGGATCTATTACCTGAAAGACAGGACCATACCGCATCGTGCAAATCTTGAAAATGATTATACCAGCATCCAGGTGATAGCGCTTGACAAGAAAAAACAGAAGGTTGTGAATGACTGGGTGAACCAGAAATTACCCGGCACCTATGTCAGGATTGCCGATCAGTACCAACATTGTGAATTTACCAGGAAATGGATACGTTAAACAATAATATAATCCAATATAAGTCCGACGTTGAGGCTGTCGATGCCCTTGTTGAGAAATATGAAAAGCTTAAGCAGGAGATTTCAAAAGTAATTGAAGGCCAGAAGGAAGTCATTGACGGCCTGCTGATCTCGGTGTTCAGCCGCGGGCATTGCCTGCTGGTTGGAGTTCCCGGGCTGGCGAAGACACTCATGGTGCATACTTTATCGAACGTGCTTGGACTGAGTTTTAACCGTATACAGTTCACTCCCGACCTGATGCCTTCGGATATCATCGGCACCGAAATCCTCGATGAATCAAGGCATTTTCGCTTTATCAAAGGACCTGTTTTTGCAAATATTATCCTGGCGGATGAGATTAACCGTACACCTCCCAAGACCCAGAGTGCGCTGCTCGAAGCAATGCAGGAAAAGGCTGTCACGGTAGCCGGCCAGACATACCACCTGGATGAACCGTTTTTCGTTCTGGCAACCCAGAACCCTATAGAGCAGGAGGGGACCTATCCTTTGCCCGAAGCCCAGCTCGACCGTTTTATGTTCAATATCTGGCTCGATTATCCTTCGCATGAGGAAGAGATAAAGATCATGAAGATGACGACTACGGATACATCCAGGAAGCCTGAAATCGTGCTGAATTCAGCCGAGATCCTGTTCTTCCAGAACCTGATCCGCAAAATACCGGTCCCCGAGAATGTATATAACTATGCTGTGGGCCTTGCTTCCAAAACCAGGCCCGGCACTGCATCTGCTGATAACTGGGCAAAAGAATACCTTACCTGGGGTGCAGGTCCGAGGGCATCCCAATACCTCATTATCGGGGCTAAATGCCATTCAGTCCTCAGGGGTAAATACTCTCCCGATATCGAGGATGTGAGAGCTGTGGCTGTGCCGGTACTCAGGCACAGGATCGTCAGGAATTATAAGGCTGAAGCCGAAGGCATTCGCGAAGAAGCTATTATAAATCATCTTTTATAGTGAAATATTTCACCTTTTAAGGATTCTTCCTCGTGCTTGAATTCTTTTGAAATAATTTCGCAAAAATTTCCACCCGGCATGAAATTGAAACTCTCTTCTCAACTACTTGTAATATTGATGCTTGCCTTCTTATCAGCTATCTTTGTTTCCTGTAAACATAACGATAACTCAGCCGCTTCAAAAGATTCGCTCCGAGGAAAGCTTACCATTTCAGGGGCATTTGCCCTGTATCCTCTGACCATACGATGGGCTGAGGAGTTCCGTAAGATTCATCCCGGTGTTACAATCAACATCTCCGCTGGAGGAGCCGGTAAAGGCATGGCCGATGCCCTTTCAAAGATGGTCGACCTGGGGATGTATTCCAAGGAAGTCAGCTCTGAGGAAAGGTCCAAAGGCGCCTGGTCCCTGGCTTGTGCAAAAGACGCCGTACTGCCGGTGATGAACGCATCTAACCCGCTTGTTAAGACGATCCAGGCTGCCGGTGTTACAAAGGATAAATTCTATGGGATCTTTATTACGGGAAATGTGAAAACCTGGGGCCAGCTCATCGGACTGAATGATGCAAATGCCATGGAGGTCTTCACCCGTTCTGATGCCTGCGGGGCTGCCGACATGTGGGCGAAATTCATGATGAATAAGAAACAGGAAGACCTGCAGGGTATTGGCGTGAACGGCGACCCTGGTGTTGCTGATGCCGTGAGAAAGACGATTTACGGCATAGGGTATAACAACCTGAATTTCGTGTTCGATGTGCAAAGCCGTAAACCTTACCAGGGACTTTCGGTTATCCCTATCGATATTAACGGCAATGGTAAGATCGACAGGGAAGAGGATTTTTACCATTCCATTGATGAAGTTATGACCGCTATTAACGATGGAAGGTACCCCTCACCACCTGCCCGTCAGCTTTATTTTGTCTCAGCAGGCAAACCTGATAATAAACTTGTGCTGGCTTTTCTTAATTTTATCCTCTCCGACGGGCAGAAATTCGTGAACGAAGCAGGTTATGTGCGTTTGAAAGAGGATGTCATCCACAGTGAGTTAAATAAATTGAAATGATATGTACCTGCTGAACAGGCAGCAAAGGCATGTGGTGAATTACAGCTGGATGCTTTTCAGTTTGCTGATCATCGCATTCCTGCCTTTCCTGCTGTTCGGTAGTCTTTACTTCAAATCCTTTCTCCTTCTTAAGAGTTACACCCTCAAGGACCTGATCTTTTCGCATTCATGGCACCCTTCAAGAGGTGAGTTCGGTTTTTACCCCTTTATTGTCGGCTCCATATGGGTCACACTACTGGCTATTTTTATCTCGACGCCTATTTGCCTGCTTACTGCCATCAATGTTACCCAGTACGCTAAAAAACGTTTCCTCAGGATCATGCACCCGGTGATCGATATCCTGGCCGGCATCCCTTCGGTGGTATACGGGGTCTGGGGGATACTCGTCATCGTTCCATTCATTTCACGTTACCTCGGGCCCTGGTTCGGGGTCCGGACCATGGGATACAGCATACTGGCGGGAGCTCTTGTGCTGAGTGTCATGATCATCCCGTTTATCCTGAATATCATGATAGAGATCTTCAGGACCATACCAACTGAGCTTAAGGAAGCAACGCTCTCACTTGGCGCGACCAAATGGCAGATGGTGAAGCATGTGCTTTTACGCAAAGCCCTGCCAGGGATCATTGCTTCGGTGGGTTTTGGCCTGGCAAGGGCTTTCGGCGAAACTATGGCAGTGCTTATGGTCGTGGGGAATGTGGTTAAAGTTCCTCATTCGGTATTTGACCCGGGATATACTCTACCTGCTCTTATTGCCAACAACTATGGTGAAGTCCTTTCTATCCCCCAGTATGATTCGGCCCTGATGTTTGCAGCCCTGATCCTCCTGGCGGTCTCGCTGTTCTTCAACCTCGTGATGCATTTCTTTATAGCCAGGTATAATAAGT
>Ga0316219_1002050_pt1 | contig 19675 bp, 21 predicted proteins | sample TBH18003PmetaG_FD_203635 | JGI IMG/M metagenome (GOLD analysis project Ga0316219, IMG submission 203635) | Freshwater microbial communities from Trout Bog Lake, Wisconsin, USA - TBH18003P | ecosystem: Environmental > Aquatic > Freshwater > Lake > Hypolimnion/Profundal zone | place: USA... | reverse complement strand
GGCGTGACAAACATGCCTGTCCCGGATCCGAACGGCAACGGCTGGCTCACGTCGAACATTTTCTATTACAACTCGGCGATGAACCTCTTCAACAGCAATATGAAAGCGGGATGCTACATTACCCAAGCCTCTGAGCCGACAATTTAGGCTCAGTTGTGGGTGAAGCCGGGCGGCTGCCACCGCCCGGCGAACCTCTTGGCAGAGAGGGAATATGCAAACCCTAGAAGAGAAACGGCTGTATCGCAGATCGTGGTATCGCCGAAATTTGGAGTGGGTTCGTGAGAGAGAAAAACTTCGGCAACGTCGTCACAGGGCGAAAGATCCGGAGAAGTCACGCGCCTACATCCGTAAATGCTGGCGATCTCACAAGGTTCGGAATCGAAGGTTCGTCAACGCCTACAAATTCGCAGTCGGTTGCTGCGACTGTAGCGAACGCGATCCGATCGTTCTGGACTTCGATCATGTGCGCGGCGCGAAAAGGCATCGCGTCTCGACGATGGTCGCTCTCGGATGGAGCCTGTTGACCATCGTGAGAGAAATCGAGAAATGCGAAGCACGGTGCGCGAACTGTCACAGGCGACGGCACGCGCACTAACCCACGACACAGGAGAACACAGGAGATGGCTCAGTTAATGAAAGATCCGCGGCGGGCTCTGTCGATGAAAAAGTCGGCAGAGCCTACACCGCTCGCATATCTGCAGGAGAACTTCGACGCGCTGATCGACTTCGTTCTCATCATCCCGATCGAGAAGCCGGTGAGTGACGTCGTTCAGGAATCCGATCACTACAAAGAGAAACCGTCCTGGGGCATTGTCGCCGCGGTCGGAAGCGGCCGAGTTGTCAACGGCGTTCTCATTCCGATCGACGTCGATCCGGGCGATGAAATCTACTTCACGAAGTACGGCGAAGAGGTCGAGCTCGACGGCCGCAAGGCGCAACTGATTCACGCGAGCGAGGTCAAGATCCGCCGGAAACAAAGGACGGCGTTACTGTGAATAATCTTCGCAGAGCCGAACGGCGCTTGTGTCCGGATGAGTTTCAACAGGCGATCGACGAACGCTTCGGCCTCAATCGCTTCGGCACGTCTAACTTCCGCATGGCCTGGGGAGAGACAGAAACGATGCGAGTCGCCGGCGTGCGCAGCTATGAAGATCGGCTGATGTGCGGGAACATCGCATGTTGGAACCTTCTCAGATGGCGGCCGCCTGAATCCTTCGGCAGTCCCGAACTCTTCGAGATCTTAAATCGCGATCTCGATAGCGGGTTGTGCATCCTCGGCGAGTATCCGTACGAGGGGCGCTACGACATTTTGCAACCGCTCATGGCGAAAGAGTTCAAGAACGGCCGGCTCGAAATCGAGGCATTCCCGCTGAGCTACCAGATCCTCGACACGATCATCCCGATCGTCCTTCAATCCGAAGAGATGACCGGAATGGAGATCGCGGCGGCGAATGCAGTCATCGAAGCACGCGAGAACAAGGTGATCGTCGAAGAGATCACCGATCGGTTGCTTGACGAGATGCCGACTCGCCTCGGACCAGTGTCGTACTCGAAGCACGGATGCAAAACAGCAGCAATCACAAAGAAGATGGACGAAATATCCCGTGTTTGGAACCGGATGAGCGTCGGCGCACTCAAGCGGCCGCGCCGCGGTTTCTACCAGGGAAACCCCAACTAGAAGCTCACAGGAGAAGAAGACTATGCCGAGAGTAACAGCGGTCATCTCAAGTGATTCACGGAATGCACGCCGGCTCACGCGGGCGAAGATGAACGAGCTCAATCCGGAACCGGAACAGATCCTCGACGCCAACATTCGGCGCAAACCCGAATACTACGTCTATATCTACAACGTCTCGACGATGGAGCAGAAAATCGCGCGGCCGTGGGCGCATCCCGCGCTTATCATTCCGGCGTGTGAACCGGATCAGCCGTACAGCCAGCCGCTCGTGCTTCCTGACATCGTCCAAGATCGCGTTGAGCGTCCGGGATCCTGGGACATCGGGATTCGCGGAGTCGATGCCACGTTCCTCGCGCAAGACGCGCTTCACCCGGACCTCATTGGCGGCGATTGGAAAAGCTACCGGCCGATCCCGAAAGGAAGCGCGGCGAACGACGGCACCGATCTTTATGCGTACGGTTGCTGGTGGTCACTGAACAATCCGCCGACTGAGGAAGAAGTGGAGACGGCACGCAATCGACTCGCGGAGACATATCGTCAAGAGATCCGCAAAGCGACCGCGCTGCAAATGCAAGGCAAGCCCGACGAAATCTCACCGATGGCGCACCGAGCCGCCGACTTCTTCGACCTTGAGCTTCCGTGGCACGCAGAGCTCACCGCGCGAATCGTTTGCCCTGGTTGCGGCGAGAAAATTCCGTCGAGCATGGTTCGCCACATGCCGCGCGAGAAGTGCGGTTACGTCTTCGACTGGAATCGAGCGATCCGCGCCGGCGTGGCAACGAAGAAGGAAGCGGACGACGCCGGCGTCATGCTCGGCGTGGAGGATCCAGAGGCTTTCGAGGAACGACTCGAAGCCGAAGAGGCCGATGCAGTGGATAACGAGCCGACGGAAGGAACAGACGAACCCGCTCCGGTTATCGGAACGAAATCAGCAGAGACGGAGAAACCCGCGCCGAAGAGGTCGCGCCGTCGAAGCTAACGAACTTCACAGGTGGGCCGCGCGATCGGGGGTCGGTTCCTGTGCCGAAGAAGATCAAAGCGGCCGCCTGTGATGTAAGGAATGAATGAGCGTCTCACCACAACAGCCATATCCGAGCGCCGATAAAGTGATGAATCGCGCTCGTGCGTTCGTCAACGACGCTTTCCAGGGCGGCGCCGGTCGGATCCTCACGAACGCAGCGCCGTTCACGGTCGAGTACCTCAATTCGTCGCTCGAAGAGCTTGCACAACGAATCCGAAATCGCGGCGTCATCACGCTTGAGTACGACAACTGGATCCTCACGCCGATCACCGCGCTACCGGCGCCGGATCCGGCCGTTCAGATCTATGTGAGCTTCGGCGGTTTCTTCAACGGCTATTCGATGGTAAAGACGCCGGTCCTTCCTGGAAACTGCCTTCAAGTTCTCGAAGTATGGGAGCGGCAAACCGGATCCGGGCTTCCATTCCAGCCGATGAAGCCGGTCCGACCGCTCTCATCGGCGAATCAAGGACCGTATCTCCGAAATTGGGAGTTCCGCCAGGACCGCATCAACATGCGCGGCTCGACCGTGACCGAGGATCTCCGGATTCGATTCACGGGTTCACTTGCACAGATCGCGCCGGCGACGACGGAGAATCCCTGGTCGGATGTGACGATCCAGATCCTTGCGAGCACGAATGCACTCGCGAAGATCGTCGCTTACAACTATGCGCTCGCGCGCGGCGCCGCGGCGGCCGACAAGATGAGCGCGGACGCAGACAAGTACACAAGGCTTATCACCAATGCTTATACGCGGCAGAACCAGCGCACGCCGGCACGCCGGAAGCAATTCGGCCAGCGGAACATCGGCGGCGTGAATCTGCCGTGGTAAGAACGGCGTGAGGAACGCTGAAACCAGCAACAAGCGTCGGGGAGGCGCTTAAAACCAATGAGCTACACCGCAACGAAGTACCTCGGAGTCAGGCCGTTTCCATTTCCAAAGGGCAACGACATCACACAGCGCCGCGCCATCATCAGCGGCCAGCTCGTCGATTGCGACACGGCGACGGAGTACACGCCGGGCGGCATCGGCTCTTCGAGCTTTGAAGTCACCGCATTCTCAGCGGTCGGCCTCGTCACCTACTCGGGTTTGAAGGGCGCACCACTCGTCAACGGCCAGCGAGTCGTGATCTATAACACGGCCTCGAACACTAACGACGGGACGTACATCGTCTCGCAACTCACACCGGCGTCGGCCACGGCCGGCACATTCGTCGCGATCGCAATTCCTGGCAGCGTGATCGCGGGAAGCGGGCAGACCGGGCAAACCGCCGAAGGTGTGGGACAGATCCAGTGGGGCGCGCGTGTGCAAGAAGCGCAAACCTTCACGGTGACGGCCGTTTCCTGGTCGGGCGGCGTGATGACTTGCACGTACACCACGCTCACCGGGCCGCAACTCACTCCGGGCGATAACGTCTTGCTCGCCGGAATGTCGAACGCCGGCAACAGCGGATCCTTCGGACTCACGGGCGTCTTCCCGACGTCCTCGACTGGCGGATCCTTCACTGTCAACAATCCGAATGGCGTCACGACCGATTCAGGCACCGGCACGGGCAACTTCCAGGCCGGTTCCGAGAACGCGAGCACCACGAACGAAACGCCGATCGAAGTCCGCATCGATTCATCGAAGGGATGGGTCTATCGCTTCGATTACACGAACCTCACAATCCGGATCTATGTGACCGGAAGCGCTTCGACCGACATTCTGAATGAAGCGGCGGTCGGTGCTACCGTGGCGTTCGATCCGACGATTACGTTCCGGGCCGAGTTCGCTCGGACTCAGGCGTAAACCAGGGGGCGGCGAATGGCAGCGACCTACTTCCGGATGGATGGATGGGTTCAGACTCCGACCGGCGAAGCTGTGCCAGGCGCTTCCGTTGCCGTCCTCGATCAACCAGCAAACTTCACTTCACAACCTGGCTCGCCGTTGGCGACGATCTTCGCGGCTCCAAATTCCAATAGCGCGAGCATCTCAACGGCGAGTTGGGCCGCTCAGCAAATCACGTTCGAGTTCTCGACGACGCCGCCGGCCGACGTCGTCGAGGGCTCCTATATCGCGGTGAGTAGTGCAAGCCCGGCCGGCTACAATGCCGCTGCTTGGCTCGTTCTTTCAGTGAACGGTGACAACGTCGTCGTTCAAGCGCTCTCGAATCCTGGCACATACGTCTCAGGCGGCACCGTCGCAACATCCGTACTTCCGAACCCGGTTTCAACTGATGGGAACGGCCATTACTTCTTCTATGCTGCGCCTGGAATCTATTCAGTTCAGGTCTACGGTGAAACGATCTTCGAGCAAGACTATCCGGATCAAGGAATCGGAACCGTCGCCGGCGGATCCGTGACCTCGGTCGCGATGACGGTTCCGAGCTTCCTCACGATCTCAGGATCTCCGATTACCGGCGCCGGCACGCTCGCGCTCGGACTGGCAGTTGAAAACGCAAAGCTCGTCCTCGCGGGGCCGACCAGCGGACCAGCCGCCGCTCCGACTTTCCGGAGCCTTGTCGCCGCAGACATTCCGAGCCTCAGCTATGTCGCGAGTGTCGGCTTGACGCTCGCTGTGCCGAGTTCGATCCTCACCGAAAGCGTGACCGGCTCGCCTATCACCGGAACTGGAACACTCGCGGCTACGATCGGGTTACAGGTACAAGACGCGAACGAAGTGTGGGCCGGGCCGACCTCTGGCGGAACGGGAGCGCCGACCTTCCGCAGTCTTGTGACCGCAGATCTGCCCACGGAGATCTACTCGTACGAGCTTCTCTCTACGGCGGCGCAGCCGACCTTGCGACAGATCGATTCCGAGCTCGAACTTTCATCCGCTGTGACTTCGGTCAGCGGAAGTGTCGCTGCAATTCGCGGCGCGATCACGACCGATTCCGGCGGAACAATCGGCGGGAGTTCATTTCTCTACGGCGTGCAGGGAAAATTGATTCTCGATGGCACGCTGAACAACCTCTCGGCTTTCAATGCGGGCGTGTTCGCTCAACTCGACACGTCCGGAGCCGGTTTCGCGCATACGTCCGGTTATCTCGCGCCGATCATTGCGGACATGGGGGCGACGTCACACCTTTCGAGCGATGCTCTGGCGAATCTAGTCGTTTTGCTGAACACGACGACGTCACTCATCAATGCGATTCTGAAAACAGAAGCGAAGGCGAGCTACCTCTTCGATCTGAGCGATCTCGGCCAGGGTGCCTACATTGTGGCGGCGGGTGTGGCCGGCAATCAGGACAAGTGCCTTGCGATCCTAGTCGATGGCACACCGTACTTCATTCCAATCAACTCAGCGCACGCCTAGCAAATGAACAACCCCGGCACAGGACAGCAAGACTCACCGCTCGTCATCTTCGGCGGCCTCGTCGCTGAACTGAATCCCGCAGATCTCCCGGAAGGATCCGCTGCGATCTGTTGCGACATGGACTTCACCGTCGGCTCGGTGAAGACGCGCTACGGCATCGAGAACGTCTACGTCTATGATGGGAGCGACGAAGTCCTGGAAGTCGGTGCCGGCGTCAACGTGGCAAACGGCGGCGCCGCCTGGTCGAACCCGACGAATATCGAGCACGACTCGCCGCCGAGCTATGCCTCGGTCATCCTAAACGCGGCACCTGTAACGCCATCAATCAACAACATCCAGAACACCTTCGTCCATGCGTCGAACGCGACGACGGCCACGAATACGATCACGCCAGCAAGTACCGCGATCAACGTCGGCGACACTGGCTTCCTGATGGTGAACGTCTACTATCCCTACGGCACGCCGAGCCCGCCGATCGCGATCACGATTCCGCCGGATTCTCTCGGTAATACCTGGACGCCGATCGGATCTCCACAGCACGATCCGGGCGAAGGCGTTACGTTCCAAATGTTCTACGCGCGCATGGGAACGGCCGTCCCGATCTCATCGAGCCTCGTTATCACCGGACATTTCGCGTACACGCCGGATCCCCGCATCGGAGTCACGAACTTCGCTTTTATGAATGTCACCGGGCTCCTGGCGATCGATCAAACCTTACAGGCTGGCGGCTCGACGACGACGCCTTCGGCCGGGCCGATGACGATCACGCAGAGCGAAGTTCTTTTCAGCTTCGCGTATACGGAAACGACAGCCACGGCGCCGGCGAGTCCGTGGGCGATCCTCAGTTTCGGGAGTAGCGGCGCCGGCGCGGGACAGGCAGCGACTCTTACGGCCACGCCAGGAACCTACAACGCAATATGGGGAGAAGCGAGCGGCGATCCCTGGCTCGTGACTGCCGTCGGCTTCACGATCGCGACAGTACCAGCGCCGGCTTTTTCCGACATCTTACAAGCCTCCGGTTACGGGTTCTCTGTGCCGCTAAATTCACAGATCCTCGGCGTCGAGGTTCAGGTCAAAGGAAAGCAAACTTCGACGGATCCGCGCTCGACGATAACGATGACTCCGATCGTAGGCGGCGGCGGTCCGATCGAATTGCAACTTCCGACGGCGCAAGGGACGGTGACGCTCGGCGGACCAGGCAATACGCTCGGAATGACGCTCACGCCGGCGATCGTGAATGGCGGCGGCTTCGGCTTCAACTTCGAGGCGTTCGATTCGACCGGCCTGGGCTCGACCTTCGATCTTTCCGCGGCCGTCACGACTGTCTGGTACACGCCGCCGAACTCCACGAACTTCAACTGGATCTCGACGTTCGATCTCACCGACGGCGGCGTCTTTACGCTCGCGCTCGATGATGGCGGCGTGCTCTGGCAAGAAGACGTGCTCAACGCCGAAGGGATCCTCACGCCGATCTACACGGCGATCGAGCCCGACACCTTCGCGAAGGGCGCCGAGGTTGACGATCGCGAGTTCATCGCGCTCTCGGATCTCATCAACGGGACGGATATGCCGCGCCAGTGGACCGGGCAATGGCTCGATCGCGTGTCCCAAGTCGGGCCAGGCGTTCCACCTTCGTTCACGGCGACCTCAACCGAATACACGATCACGACGATCACGCAACCGACCGCGGTGACGAACGGAAGCCAGGGCAATCCGATCCGCGCGATCCTCTGGTCGTCCGGGGCAGGCGTGAAGTACCAGGCCGGCTCGATCATCACGATCGAATACACACTCGCGCCGGCTTTGCCGGATCCGAACATCACGGTCGGCGGAGGCGTCGTGCTTTCCGGTTTCAATAGCACGGTCGCCGGCGTGGATGGTTCCTACATCGTGATCTCGGTTCAGCAAACAAACACGGGGAACGGACTGCGGAACTCGTTCTCGGTTCAGGCACCGAATTCCGGGAATTACTATCGAGATCCAAACACGGGCGCCTCGTATCAAGCCTCGATCGCAACGCTAACGCTCAACGCGCCAGCTTCCGGCGTGCAAGTCGGAACGCAAGTCCTCATCTCCGGAACCAGCGTTACGCCACTCAACGAGAGCTGGACGATCCTTAATGCGCTGAACGCCGCGCAGCTCAATATCACCGGGACGTCACTGACTTCGGACACAGCGACGTACAACTTCACGCTCATCTCCGGAAGTTTGCCGGCCATTGGCCAGCAGGTCACGGTGACGAACACAGCGAACGGCGACGGGATCTTCAACGTCGTTAACGCGATCATCACCGCGGCGAGCCCGTCGAGCTTCGCGATCGCGATTAACTCTCCGGATATACCAGCCGCGGCCGAAGCCGGCGCGCAAGCGATCATCAACGGAACCGAGTTCCAGTTCGATCCCGGTCCGAGCTGGATCGGCACGACGCCATCGGCTCCGACCGAACCGTTCATCTTCGGGACATCGACCGGCGGGACGATCGTGCAGCAGGGCCAGCTCGGCGCCGGGCCACGAAAAGGCGTCTGCCTGTTCCTTACTCGGAACGGTTTGCTCACACCGGCGTCGCCATACGTCGAGTTCACACTGACTACCGGCGCGAACTCGATCATCGCGAATAACATCCCGATCGGACCGCCGAACGTCATCGCGCGCGTCATCGCGCTCACCGGCGCAAATGGCGGCTTCTATTTCTGGATCCCGCAACCCGTGACGGTCACAAGCAACGGCCAGCTCGTCACCTATGACGCGACGATCATCCACGACAACGCGACGACTTCGGCGACCTTCAACATCACGGACGCCGTGCTTCTAGCGGCAAGCTCGATCGATACCCAGGGCTCGAACAACTTCGCGCAAATTGAGCTCGGCTCTTGCCTGGGATTCGTCTCGTACTCTCAGCGGATCTTCGCGTGGGGAGAACAAAACAAGATCCAGAACCTCATCAACCTGAGCTTCGATGGCGGCTACGTCTCACAGAACCCCGCGACACCGATCACGCCGGCCGGCTGGACCGTGGACCAGATGAACGGCGCCGGCGGCGTTTTGCAGAACTCCCCGCTCTTCGGCCAGTCGTACTACATCCAGAACACGACCGGCTCGACGCAAGCGCTGTACGGGATGATCGAGCAAAGCGCTTTCGAGGACCAGCTCGCGACGCCGATCATCGAAGTGCAGACTCAATACGGCGCGCGCGTCACGGCGCGGTGTCCTTCCGGAGTGACGAGCGGCAGCTTGGTTGTGGATCTGTTCTCGCCGAGCTTCAATCGGATATATGGATCCTTCTCGATCCCGCTCGCCTCGATGACGGACACGATGCAGATCTTCACCGGAACGCTTCTCTCGACGGCGTTCATCACACAAATCCCATCGGACTTGCTCTACCGGATCTATGCATCGGCGATCCCGAACGGCGGCGACGTCGAGATTGATCGCACCGAACTCTTCAACCTGGCGCAACCCGTTCTCTCGACACAGCTCCGCGGATCCTACTTCGACAACTTCGAGGCGTTCGACGGTGTGACCGGGAACCTCGGCGTCGCGGTCGAGAATCAACAGGCGGTCACGAACGTCTTCGAGCTCTTCGACAACCTGTACATCGTGAAGACGGCGTCGTTCGTCGAGACGACTGATAACGGCATCACCGAGCCCGACGGCTGGACCGTGAAGGAAGTCTCGAACAAAGTCGGCACTCCCTCGATCAACGGCGTGGACGTCGGCGAAGGATGGGCGCTCGTGGCCGGCCTGGCCGGCGTATATCTGTTCGAGGGCGGCAAACCGCAGAAGATCTCTCCGGAGATCGATCCGCTCTGGCAGAAAATAAATTGGGCCTACGGCTATACACTTTGGATCCGCAACGACACGAACAGCCGGCGAATCCTCATCGGCGTCCCGATTGCAACGCCGAATCAGTGGATGCCGAACTTCCCGGTCAACTCGAACCCGACTTCGCCGAACGTCGTGCTCACTTGCACGTACAAAGAACTGATGACTGCCGGCGCGCTGGCAGGCGAAGGATCGATTCGCCAGGGATATACCGGCCAGCTTCGGAGTTTCCAACTCGGCCGGCGCTGGTCCGTCTGGTCGATCGAAGCGGCGTATGCAGACTTCATCGAGCGCGGCGATACGACGACGCCGGCCTTCTTTTGCAGCAACTTGGGGAACGGGAAGATCTACCAGCAGATCACCGGGAACTATTTTGACGACGGTCAAGAGATCCTCGACCTGTACGTCTCTTATCCGTTTTTGCAGTCTCAGGAAGCGCAGCAGATTCACGCCGGGCTTCACGAGCTTCTCGCGACCTACGCTTCGATGCTGGTTGTCGGCGAAGGGGAACTCAACCTCACGATTCTCCCGGACACGTTGCAAACGCCATACGGCGATGCGCTTCTCCCGATCGAGCTCGGCAACCCGCCATCCTGGGGCGACACTGAGACGCCACTAAACGACGTCGGGACGCGCTTCTTCGTTCAGTTCGAGACGGAGAATCCGGGCGACTGGTTCGAGCTCTCGCGCTTCGTGATGACGGTGACGCAGAACCCTTGGGCGCCTGTGCGTGGGGGAAACTTCTGATGAACGTCACAATCCCCAAGGGTGATCTCGACTCACCGGCACCGTGCTGGATTGCTGTAGAGGATACTTCCGGCAAGCGACTCAAGCCGTTAATAAAATGCCAGTGCGGGAGGATTTTAGGAATCGGTTTGCATCACGTCCGTGCCGATGGAAGAGTAACAGAGTCATTTTTCCACGACGCCGCACCGCAGCCTGATATTGGCTATGCCGGCGGCGGTTGCGGCTGGTATGTTTTCCTTTTACTGAAAGATTATGACCGGGGGGAATTTCCGCCCAATGCTTGACATCGACAACTTTATCACCGAGCTCTCAGTCGAGGCGCCGCGCCTGGCGCTGATGATGCGGAAGGTCGTCACCGCGGTCAATCAGACAGCGGGAGTCCTGGGGATCGATTCGACTTCGCACGCTTCGCCGCCGGATCCGCCGCAAGGGATCAACGTGAAAGCGGCGAACGGCCTCGCGCACGTCACGATCATGGATAACTCGCAACGCGGTCGCTCGCTAAACTATTTTCTCGAACACGACACGAATCCAGCTTTTCCGGCGCCGCACGTCGTTCACCTTGTCGCAAGCCGCGGTGCATTCCTGAGTCTGCCGGCGAAGGATGACGGCGGCTCTCCGCAGAGCTGGTACTTCCGTGCGTTCTCGATGAATCCAGGGTCTAGCCAGCGAAGTGCTCATGTTGTCTTCGGCGGCTTCGCCACTCCGACAGCCGTGAACGTCGGGGGATCGACTTCGTTGACGCCGCTTCCCTCGACCGGCGCCGGCACCGCATCGACGACGGGCCAGCAAGGTGGCCAGGGATTCGGTAGCGCACAGTTCGCTCAACCAGAGACAGGAGTCAAATTGCCGTGAGCATGATCGTCCGACCGTACACCGATGAAGATCTCGCCGCGATCGTGCGGATCCACACAGCCAATGGACTCCCGCCGAATTGCTTGCCGGCGTGCTGCAAACGAGATGCCGCGGGCAACCCGATTTACGCTCCACTTTTCTTTATGAAGAAAATCCTAGCAGACGGTGATAGGATTTGCCTGGCTAGTTTTCTCAAGCTCACGAGTGAAGCATTTCTTTTCGTGGATCACGAGTACGCGGATCCCGAGAGACGCTGGCTTGCATTGCAGAAGTTGACGGCGGCGACGTTAAGCGAGGCCGCGAAAAAAGGCGTGGAAGACGTTACGGCGTGGGTTCCCCCCGCACTCAACAGGCCGTTCGGCGAACGGTTAATCGCTCTAGGGGCAACGAAGAGTCCTTGGGACAGTTACAGTTTCCTGTTGGAGTGAACGAATGCGGATTCACACAAAAACTTCCATCGACATCGCAACAGGCAAAGTCCTCGAAGATCAGTTTTACGAGTACGACGGGCCGCTCGCTCTGGCCGATCGTTCGATTCAGGGTGCCGCGCAAAACAATGCGAAGACCGCTGGCACGACGGCCGCTGGCTACGGAACGACAGCCGCCGCGATCGGCGCTCCCCTCACCACGACGCTACAGAACGACGTAAATAATCCAATCGGATTCACTCCTACAGAAACCAACAATATGCTCGTCGCCGGCGAGCAAGGTGCGGGCGGTGCGAATGCCGGCATCGCGGGCGCGGCCGGACTCAACGCGATGCGAACTCGGAACAGCGGCGCTCTCTCAGGCGTGCTTGACCAGTCCGCGCGAATCAAACAACAGCAACTCTCGCAAAACGCGCTCGGCGTGCAGAACGAATCGGCAAGACTCGCGCAGCAGAAGCGCGCCTCGGCTCTCGGCGGATTGCAAGGGCTCTACGGAACAGACGTCAACGCGCAGCTCAAGGCGATGGGAATACAGGATCAAGATCTACAGACGGCGATTCAGGCCGGGAACTCTGGCTGGTTGCAGAACACGATGGGAGTGATCGGCGGCCTTGCGGGTGCTGCTAGCAAGGGAGCGGGAATCGCGGGCTGATACGCGGGCTGATAATGGCTGAAACGGCGAGCACAATTCCGAGCGTTGGCGATGACGATCTGAAAGCTCTCATCGCGGCGGGAGCGATCCCGGCATCGGCCGCTATGCCGTCTGTGATGACTCCGCGAAGCACGATGTCGCCGCTCCAACGGAACAACATGGCCGCGGATCTGGCCGTCTCAGGGCGCAACGCCGTGGCGCCGGTTGTGGCATCCGCGGGGATTCCGGCAGTTGGCGCAGCTCCGGAGATCTCTGCGGCTCCTGGAACTTCCGCTCTCGCCGGCGGGATCCCGTCGATCGCCGCTCCGACGAAGCAAGCCGCTCAAGCCGCGGGCCGGCGCGAGTACGCCGAAGGATTGCCGCAAGTCACCGCTGCGCCGTTCACGAAGGAATACGAACAGCAGGAGCGAGCGCTCTCGGACTTCAAGGCCGCACACCCGCTCGGAAGCGACATCTCGGCCAGGCCAGGTCTACTCGGCAAGATCGAGCACGGGCTCGCGAGGGTCGGGAACATTGCCGGCGACATCATCGCGCCTGGCACGATGGCGCTCATCCCTGGCACCGATCTCAATACTCGCGCGCAGCGTGCGGGACAGGAGCGCGGCTTCACGGCGGCAAGTGAAGCGGGATTGCGCGAGGCGCAAGCGGAGAACCTCGAATCGGAAACCGCGCAACGTAACGCTCCTGGATGGAAGCCGCTAGGCGAACCGAAACAAGATCCGACGACGGGCAACTGGTTCCAGGCCGGCCAGGAAAAAGACACGAGCGGGAACGTCGTCACGAGCTTGAAGCCGCTCGCCGGCGGTCCTACGGGCGGCGATGAAACGAAGCAGCCGGTCGGCCAGGACTACGCGACACAGTTCGGGCAACAGCTCGGCACGCTCACCGCCGGCATGAGTCCCGCAGACCAGCAGAAGTTCGCTCAAGCCTACGCGATCAAGCCGACGGATACCGGCGCCGTCGCTGAGAAGCGTCTCGCCGATGCGAAGGCGGCCGCGGCGCTCACTGGCGAAGAGCGCGATCGCAAAGTTCGCGAGGATGCAACGGCCGCGCAAGAAGCCGAGACGAATCGGCTCAAGGAAGAAGAGCTCAAGCTGAAAGAAGCCGGCGGCGCCACTGGCGGAACCGAAGTCGTCCGCGGCTATGACTATGACGCGAACGGAGTTCCGCATCCGCAGCTCACATCGCAAGCGGACGCGAAGGCACGGGGGCTCACGAATATCACGAAGGCGACCGATAAAGACATCGACACCGCGCGCACGCACAACGTCGTGCTCAACGACATGCAAGTGAAACTAAACGACGTCGTGAAGTCCGCGGGAGCTCTGAACCAGAATGAAGCGCAGCGGACGATTATCGCGAAGGCGCTCTCGGATGAGAAAAACACGACCTGGCAATCGCTTCTCACTTCCGGGTTGCTGAGTCAGGCCAGCCAGCCGACGAAGGACTACATTCAAAGCGTGCTCTCGCTGCGCGAGTCCGCGATGGGCTTGCCGAAGGAAATCACCGGCGGCTCGCGTGTCAGCGAAATCCAGTCGTCCGCTTTGTGGGCGACCCTTCCCGGCGCCGCTTCCCTGGATCGCAATTACGCGCTCTCCCAAGCGAAGAAGTTCCAGGCGAACATCGATCGGCTCTGGCAGCGCGTCGATTCCGTGCAAGGGATGTCTCACGAAGAGCCGGCCGAAGAGGTCGCTCCGGAGAAGAAGCCCGCGGCGGCCGCTGGCGCCGAGAAGCCGAAGAAGATCCAGTCCTTCGCGGAGTTCCAGCAGAGCAAAGGCGGCGGCTAATGCCTGGCTCAGTCGCGGAAGCGGTTCAAGATAAAGACTTCCTGGCGGCACCGCCGTCTCAGCAGTTGACCTACCTTGCGGCGGTCGATCCGGACTTCAAGAATGCAAAAGCCGAGGATCAGCTCGCCTATCTGAATCACATCACCGGGAAAGCGGCACCGACGACGGCGAACAACGAGATCGAGAACAGGGAAGCGCCGGCGATCACGAACAAAGCCTCGACCTGGGAGAAGATCAAAGCCATCCCTGCGGCGGTCGCTCCCGATGAGAACACACATCCGCTCGACGTCCTGGGGCGTACAGTTTCCGGTGCCTGGTCCGGGCTCAAGGCGATGAACCCCTTCAACGCGCCTGAGAACTCGGCGGAAGGCGTTGCGGCGCTCCGGGCCCGTGCGATGGATCCGGCTAAATTGGCTGGACCAGTCGGCGGCCTCGCGGAATCGGGCGTACAGGGCTACAGGGAAGCCCGTGGCGGGGGCGCCGGCGTCATCCCTAGCGTTGGGGCTGGCCTGGCGAATATGTTCGGCCTAGACACCCCTGGCATCCGGGAAAGGGCTTCCCAGGGCGACGTCGCCGGCGTCATAGGCGAAGGGATCCCGGCGATCGCCGCGACGCTTGTCGGGGGCGAGGCGCACCGGCTCCCGGCCGTCAAGGGCGCGATCGCGGACCTCGCCAGGACGCCAGAGGGTGAGCTTCATCCCGTGCTACAGAAGGCGGCCAGGGTTGCGGGAGCGGGCGCCGGCCACGTCTTCGGACCAGTCGGCGCAGTTGCCGGCTATGAAGCCGGGCCTTCAATCTTGAACAAGCTCGTCCCTGAGCGGATGCCGGCAGTCGAGCGGCCGTTCGTGCCGCAAGGGCCGAAAGTTCCCGAAGTGAGCACCGCACCGTTTGAGCTGCGCTCACCGATCGCTGAGACTGAGCCGGCGATCCAGCAAGGATTCGAGTTCCCGGCAGTCGAGGGATCCACGCCGGTGCCGGCGGCAGCATCCGAGGGAATGCCAGCCGTCCGACAACCTGGGAGAGTTGGGCCGCCATTGCAGAGGCTCCAAGAGCTCATTGAACAGGGTGCCGGCGTGAGAAATCTTGAACCGGCCGTCCCGCTCCGGAACCAGCTCCCGCAGTCCCTTGGCAGCGCCGCGGCAGTTAATGAGCCTCTCAAAAACATGGGCGGCCCTATTACTTTCCGCCGCGAGCCGATCATCAAGACGGTCGGAGAGATGGAAGAGGGACCGGAACGCGCAAAAGTTCCGGAAGGACTTCCGACGGTAGCAACCGAAGAGCCGGCGCGGCAAATGGGGGCACCGCCGCTTGAACCGGCAAAGCCTCTTCGTCAACAGTTCAAGCCGACTGGCAACGAACCGCCGTCTCGTCAACTCACGCTTGAACAGAAGTATCCGGATCGCGAGATCCGCCAACTCGTTCACGCGAACGGCGAAGAGATAATCGACGCCATCGGTGACGACCGCGAGACGATGAAGGCAATCCACGACCTCAAGAATCCGGACGTGCGCCAGGCGCTCATCAACTCAGGTGAGGACATGGGCCAGATGAGCGTCGGCAACCGGAAGGCGACCGGCAACCAGATCTCGCGCCAGGATGCGTTCAAGAAGCTCTTGGCGAAGGGTTACACGCCGAAGCAAATCGTGGACATGGGACAACCGCCAGAGGAAGTCGGCGCCGGGAAACCGGGGCCGACACGGGCGCCCCGGCCGGGAGCGAGAGAAAAGACCGGCGACTAATAGCACTGAGTATCGCAGGTCAGAGTACCGAAGTACCAGTCGTGTTATAGTTCGGGCACACGGAGGCTACACGCCATGAAGAGATTTTTGCTCATAGTTGGAGTTCTTCTGCTGGCAGGATGCACCAAGACGGTTGCTGTGAATCCGCCAGCGCCGACGCCAGTCGTCGATCACACGATCACCCTCAGTTGGAGTCAGAGCGAGGCCGATTCGCCCGTCTGTTCTGCGACGATCACAAGCTCCTGCCTAAGCGGCTACTCTGAGGGAACGGTTAGCGGCACCACGTTCACATCACTTCACACGGATGCAATGACGGTATGCACCGGAACGACGCAACCGGAGTCTTGCACTACGACGTTCAACTCTTCGGCGCTAGCGATCGGTTCCGTGACGTTCGGGCTCGTTCTCGACTACATAGATCAAAACGGCGCGGCACAAGTTCTGCCGGCGGTGACGACCGCAACGCCGACGACAGTGGCGGCCGATGCGCCGACGAGCTTAGTCGCTACGGTCAAGTGAACGCTTGCAACTGGAAAGACACGAACATGCGGGGGCGGTGCGGCGAGACTGAACAACTCTCGGCTATCGCCGGCGAACGAAGAACGCGAACTTTGTTTTATTGCCCGACTCACTACCGGATGGTAATGGACAATCGGGCATGGCTTTTGCAGCAACTAGAGGAAGGAATAATCCGATGCTCTGGAAACAAGCTCTCAAGCAAGCTGTGAGCTCGGCGTGCGCGGTCGTGATAACGAACTTCGTTGACTCGCAAACGCCGGTCTGGTCCTGGCCGTGGTTTCGCCACATGCTCATCGGAATATTTTTCCTCACGCTTCTCAATGAAGCGCGATACTGGAAACAGTGGGCGGATAGTCCGGACGATCCAAATCCGCCACAAGGGGGAGCTATGAAAGGAATGGGTTCTCGCACAGCAGGGACAGCCGCCGTCATCGTGGCTTTGACGCTCACCACGTTCGGGCTCAGCGGATGCCAGCAACAGCCGAAGGTAGTCGCGGCCCTCAATGTCGTCGGCCAGATCCTCACGCTCGCGCAAGACGACCTTCCGACGCTACAGGTGACGGGAGTGCTCACGGCCGCCGATGTGACGAACTTCGGTAATTGGCTCGCCGCCGGGCAAACCTTACTCGGCCAAGCGCAAGGATGCGTCAACGGCCTGGGAACTGGCGGAACCGCGAAGTCACTCGCCGCCTGTGTGAATACGTTCGCGACGGGATTGCTTTCGCCGGCCGAACAAGCGCAGCTTCGGATAATCAGTCCTGGCGCACAAAAGAAAGTGACGCTCTACGTGACCGCGGTTGTCCTGGCCGTGAACTTCACTGCACAGATCATCGCGGCAACCCAGGTCACAACGCCGACCGTCGGCACGACTCCCGCGCCGGTGCCGTCCACACAAGAGCTTCACGACTTGCGGATACGTCTCGGACTTTCGCCGGCGTACGGCTACTAGAACGGCGATGGCAACTCCCAAGACAACGGCCACGCCGGCGGCACCGTCAACGACCGCCGGCAAGGTCGAAAGCGTCCTCACAACTGCGGTGCAGGTTGCGGGGATCCTCGCTCCGGAAGCGGGACCAGCTCTCGAAGTCTTCGGTCTTCTTGAACCTGAGATCCAGGCCGGCATCGCGGCGCTGATAAATCGATTCCACAACAAGCAACCGACCGCGCAAGACTTCCTGGCGTTGGCGGCAAAGCAAACGGGAGCCTGATGGTAGACACTGAGACTTGGATCCTCGCGGGCGCCACTCTAGCCGGTTCGGTCATCGGGGCATGGCTCGTCATTCGCGCAGCCGGCCGCGAGTTTCACGATGCAGTAATCCGCGAAGTTGCCGAGATGCAGACGAAGCTCACACATCTTGACAGGCGGTTCAACGACCTGCACAGTGCGGCGATCCGAAGTTGGGAAGAAGTCAGCCAGCTACAGCAGGTCACCGCAGAACTCAAGGGAATAATCACGATGCTTCGCAAGACTTCGAGCCAGGACGATTGAGTCGAAGTGAACATCACCGTTCAACGCGAGCCGCTTACTCCGCAGTCCACTCCGGGAAAGATGTCCCTCGATGGCGTCTTCGAGTGCTACACGCTGGAACCGCGAAACAAGATCTACGCGCCGATGATCGACGGCGTCGCGCAGAAACCCTACGCGATCCCGGCCGGCTCATTTTTCTGGCGGAAGGTGATGAGCCCGGAACATGGCTTCGAGGTCGTGTTAATTCAGGGAGTGCCGGGCTTCACCGGGATCGAAATCCATCCCGGCAACATCCCGAAGAACACACGAGGGTGTACGGTCGTCGGCACAATCCAGGAGCAAAACTTCGTCGGACATAGCCAGGAAGAGTTCGCTCGGCTGATGGCAAAGCTCCCGGACTCCGGGACCATCGACTATCTCGACGCGCCGCCAGTTCAGCAACCAGACCAGAGCGTTCAAAGCAATCCACAATCCAGCGTAGGCTAGCAGCGACCAGAGCCATCCGTTCATCACGTTTCCTCCGTTTCCTGCGCGCGTTACGAGGCATCAGCGGCCCTCCCCTGCTGCACCAATCGGTCGCAAACGTCGTGGCTTTCCCCGTCGCGTCCTCTTACAATCCGCGTTCCCATGGCTTTTGCAAACGCAAGGACACTTCCCGCAACCTTGGCACAAGCCAAGTTCAGTACGCTTCCCTGCTTTCCTAGATGCGGCACTCATCTCACCTTCTCTCGCGCCTTGAGCGTGCCGAGGATTCGCCGGACCTTTGATTCTCGTTCCTCAGCATCACAATCGCTGTCTATCGCTTCGAGCAGCCGCGCGTAGATTGCTTCGGCGTCGCAGCGGGAGCACGGCCCATAGCAGGAAGTTTCTCCGTACTTAGGATTACGCCCAACATGCGGCATCCTCTCGATCCAAACGGCCATCGTCTCGTCAGGCATGGGAACCTCCGCGCTCACACACAAGCGAATATTCGATTTGCGTGATTACAATTGTCCCGCCACATGAGACATATCCATAAACGTTCGCAGTGAAATCCTTTCCGCGTGCCCGATCAACTCCAAGGAGCTTGATCTTCGGCTTGCGCTTCGCCTTCGTCCTCTTGCTCATCGGGGTGGCTCCTCGTGCTCCATCTTGATTCTTAGCGCCGCACCAACTGACATCGGAAAGTATTCTCCTTGCGGGCCAGATGCGAGTTGCAGCGCCCAACGAATATCCTTCGCCAGTTGTGGATGTTTTTTCGCACACGCCTTGGCGTAGGCTCGCAATGCAGGAATAGCGAACTCGTCGTGAATAAGATCAAGCACGAAATAGTTGCACGCTTGATGCTTCCCTGTCGGATCGCCGTCCGTGCGTTCGATATTGAATTTCCGATAGATTCCACGTGTATCGCTCATCACTTCTCCTCCTTGCCCTGCCCGGCTGCTGGCTGTGCTGGTTTCAATGGAGAACCATCCATTTCCGTTTCCCATCCCCACTTGCAATTCTGATTGGGACACCATGATCCGTGACCGCCCGTGTCCATTAGTTGAGTTCCGCAGTTAGGGCAATCTGGCTGCGCTGATGTGGAGAGGTCCGCATTCAGCATTTTCGTAATCCCCACCAATTGCCAGTTTCCGCAGTCAATGTGCCAAGAAGTTAGGGCATCGCGGATTTGCTGCTCGGTTAGC
>Ga0316219_1002047_pt1 | contig 19723 bp, 15 predicted proteins | sample TBH18003PmetaG_FD_203635 | JGI IMG/M metagenome (GOLD analysis project Ga0316219, IMG submission 203635) | Freshwater microbial communities from Trout Bog Lake, Wisconsin, USA - TBH18003P | ecosystem: Environmental > Aquatic > Freshwater > Lake > Hypolimnion/Profundal zone | place: USA... | reverse complement strand
TTCTTCCTCGCAACAGCATGAATTTGTTCGTCCGTCAAATTGCGCACGTGGGGATGGATGCCTTGGGCATTCGAATGCGAAAAAATTATGGGGTCTTTCGATGCCTCAATCACATCCAACGATGTTTTGATACCGCCATGCGACATATCAATTAACATCCCTACGCGGTTCATTTCCTCGATGACTCTATACCCCAACGCGCTTAAACCAGCATCTTTTTTTTCGAGAATGCCATCGCCAATGGCGCTCCTGGTATTGTAGGTCAACAAGATTTGACGGACCCCAAGCAGGTAGTAAGTTTCAATCAGGTCTATGTCATTTGCCAGCGGCGTGGCACCCTGCATCCAAATACCCAGCGCAAGTTTTTTCTGCTTTTTGGCTCGCACAATGCTCTCAACGCTATTTACGATAATGAGTTGATGGTCCAGCAGTTTATTGATTTTATTGCGCTGCCTGGAGATATAGCGTATCGCGGCTTCTACACTGGTGAGTTCACCTGCAAGTGCGATATTGAGAAAATGAAATCCAGATTGGTGGTAGCGACCCAGAACTTCCCACATGGCGGGGATCTCAATTTCAGGCAAGAAATCGATTGCAACGTCAGCGATGATGGAGTCCTCTTTAATTTTATGAATATGGCTATGGCTATGGTCGGCATTCATTTGATAACTCCTTCTGGAAAGAATCAGGTTCAGTGAATATTTCATTTGCAAGCTGGCCAAATTCGGAAATTGATTTATTCACAATGTCGCTTATCACCAAGGGCACAGCGTCGAAATTACATAGCAAATTGCGATATTCCGGGCCAATTTGGGGATCGCAAATTCATCGCATAATCTAACACCTGAAGTCACGGGTAAAGAATTACCAAAATATTAAGAAGAGACATTAATGTCGATATTGATTTATGCGGGTATATAATGCGCATTGATTTCAACATAGAGAGATGCTATGCAAATCCCACATCAAAAGACCGCTCCCAAGAAGGCAACCAATATTACGTTGGCACTGGACGTCTATAACGATGCCAAGGCGCTTGGCATTAATTTATCGCAAACCTGTGAGCGCATATTGCGCGAGACCATTCGTACCGAAAATGCCCGGCGCTGGGCAGAACAGCATGCCGATTTTATCGATGCCTATAACCAGACCACCGAGCTTGAAGGTTTGCCGCTGGAAAAATGGCGTCAGTTTTAAGATGGCGCGCTTCGATATCTATCGCAACGCTGGAGCCCATCAGGTAAGCACGCCTTATTTGATCGACGTGCAAAGCAATGTGCTCGACCTGTTAAATACCCGGGTCGTGATTCCTTTGCGACGTCTGGACCACTTTGCTCAAGTTGCCTTGCCCAAGGACTTGATTCCGGTCTTTGCAATTGAGGGAGTCGAATGCATGCTCGATACGCCCAAGCTGGCGGCCATTCCGAAGAGCGAATTGAAAGAAAGGGTCGGCACATTGGAAGCGCAGGAAATTGTAGCGGCGCTTGATCGCCTGTTTGGCTCTTTTTAAAAGCCAAAGTGACACGCCAGTTTTTGTTGGTGTCGGTAGTCATGAAACTATTCACAGCCAGAATCAATCGTGCCGCAATTGTGTCGCAATTAAACAGGTTGAAATTTTCCACCCCTGTGTGACATTGAAAGTAACATCAGGCAAGCATTATAAGTAACTGATTAATATAAATATTCAAAATAAAGTCGACATCTCATAATCCGTTGGTACCGTGTTCGACTCACGGGAGGCCCACCAGAATTTCAGCAGTTAAAACAGGCTCTTACGTGAAAATGTAAGGGCCTTTTTTAATGGAGCAATTTCCGCAAAATAGAATCATTTTCGCAAAAAATAGAATGAATCATTTGTCTCCGGGGGGAGGTTTTCACCCACGAGTCCCAGAGCTAACCTGGCAATAATACACATGACCGGCGTATAACCCAATGACACCTGGAACGCCCTCGTATCTGATTCGCTTATATCATCTCTGCATATTTGCGAAGCCTCTGAGGGCTATTCACGGCTGTTTAGTATTTGTTCTAAGCGACCTGTACTTTGGAGTATTACGTCAAGTTCCGGAGCGGGCTATGACCACTGGGTTCTGGAAAACGATCTGCGTTTTTTGGGCGAAGCAGTCGCCAGAGCGATTGCTGATCTGAATTCTCTGCAGAACGGTCCCAGAAATATTCAGCGCAAAAGCGTGATGCCGGTGTTCCGTTTGCCCTTTAAGCCAGACATTTATCTCCAGGAGCCTGAGTAATGTTGACGATAGCCAGTATTACGGGGAAGTGCGAGAAATAGCTTTCGCGCCAATCGGCAACCGGCTATATTGCGTTGTTTTTACGGATCGCGATGAAACCCGTCGGATCATAAGTCTTCGCAAGGCGACCAGGCAAGAGGTGAGATAGTATGTTGAGCAAGCGTAAATTGACAATGCCCTCCGATGAAGAGGATCTGGTCATCAAGGCTGGTATTTCTGCTGACCCGGACACACGCGAATTTACGCAAGCCGAATTCAGGCAATTGCGTCCAATGCGTGGTCGCCCGGTTGGAAGTGGGAAAAAAGTGCAGATGACGGTGCGATTTGATACAGATGTTATTGAGGCATTCAAAAGCGCAGGTGATGGTTGGCAGACCAGAATGAATGATGCGCTCAAAGACTGGGTAAAAACACATAACGTCTGATGTCAGCGTGAAGAACCGCAATTCAGGATGGGAACAGACTGCTGCTATTAGTCCGTGCATGGCACAGGATTCCTGCGAAGTCGGGCCAGAGTTCTACCAGCAATTTTTACAGGATCATTTGGACGATCGTCATTATTTCAAGCAGGCTCTTACGTGAAAATGTAATGGCCTTTTTTTAAGTGAGTCAGTTCGTGCCGATGTCAGCAATTTAGGGGAGTAACGTCTAACAATTTTGCTCTAATTGCTCCGGAAATGCGCATTAATAAAATTTGCAGACATATTGAATTGATTTTTCAGGTATGCAGAAATTTGCCCTCCCTCTGTAATCTGTACGGTTTGAATCCGACCATTTTCCAACTATCTGCCGGGTCAGCATCTACCCGTGAGCGTGGATATCGATGGCGTGCGGCTGCAACGCCGTTACAGCCTGTGCTCCAGTCCCGAGGAGAGTTTTGGTGGTCTGATGCACACGGTCGTCCGCGCACATCAGACGGTGCAATTGCGCATTGGTGAGCAAATTTTTTGCGGCACCTGCAAGCAGACACTGCTGTGCGGCGAGGTCGATCATCCGGATGTAACAGCCCTGACTCGGGCCGAGCGCTCCGAGGGTAAAATTCTTACCTGCTGTGCCATTCCACTGACCGATGCGGCGATTGGGCCTTTGTATCCGGACTGACTTCGCCCGACGCCTATAACGGAGTGCGATTGAGCACATGGGCGATAAAGCGTATGCCTTTTTCTTCGTCCCTGCGATCACGCTTGCTCAGCCTGAAGGCAAGTTCAATACCCAGGTTAAAAAACATGATCACAATAAAGCAGCCGAGAAAGTCGCCGAATATCATGGCGGCGGAATGCGCCAGAAAATCGTCAGCGTTGACTTTGTCCAGCCACACATACACGATGTTGTGGATCGTGCCGTTCAGTACGCTGGCGACAACCGACAGGATGATGATGTGCACGTAGCGCAGATTGTTCAGCGTATCGTTGATGTGCATGAATTTTTTTATCAGGCGCACCGCGACGTAGTAAGAACCGACACTGGCAAATGCGAAATAGACCATTTGCAGCAGGGACGTGTTTTCCCAAACGCCAAAGCTCATATAGACGCTGGAAAGCAGCAGCCCCAGCACGGCAGCTTCCCCGCCGACCAGAATACACAGCAGTTTAAAACCGGCCGGTATAAAGATCATGTTGATGCCGGGCGCATACAGTGCGTAGCGGTCAAAAAATTCATTGATGTGGAATGAAAAAACGAACAGAAAGAACGAGGCGCAGCAGATCGCGAATTTGACCAGGTAGTTGGACGTCTTCATCAGTATTGTTGTATCCGTAGTCGTGACAGGGTCAGGTGGATTTAGCCTGCTCAAGGCACCTGCTGATCTCTGCAAAATACTCGTTGGTCTTGTCGGTGGCAATAAAATATTTAATGCGATTGTCCTTTGCGTCCGTTTCGACCCGCAGCAGTCCCTTTTCAATCAGCGCGGCCATGCGACGCTGCACGGTACGCGGTGCGACGTCCGGGACGATTCGCGCGGCATCGGAGGCACTCAGCCGTTGTCCGCTGCCCCATACCGCGGCAAAACTGCTCAGCAGGCGTTCATCCACCGGATCGAGCGTGAACAATTGATCCTTTTGGCGCACGGCCTGTACCAGGTTGAAGAACCGGACGTAGGTTTGGGATAGTTTGGAATCGGATGACATAGTTGCCATCGTAACATTCAATAGCAGTGCTGACCAGCAACAAGTATCAGTAAAAATGCAAACCGTGTGGTTCGGCGGCCGGGCCTAATAAAATGTTGACAACGAGTAAATGCCTGATTACTCTGTGCTTTGTGCGCCAATTTGGCGGATATTAAGCCTTTTTCTGGTCAGACAAGGCGAATCGGCTGCTCGCAGTTCAAAGCCGATTCACGTATTTAATTATAAAAACTTAAAACATTAATTGCGCCATGGAAAATGAAATCCTTTGGAAATGGGAATTGCTGTGTGGTGAATTCGAACAGGCCTGGCAAAATCACCTCGATTATTTTGCACCACTGCTTAATAAACTGGGCAACCTGGAAGGGCGTTGCGAAAGCGCACCGGATCTGGTTCTGATCAGTCACGCAGAGAAGGCCTGGAACAGCTGGGTCGATATCCAGATCAAAATGAAAGAGTTAGTGGACAATGATGGGTGCTCCGGTCAACGGCATGGTGTCGTTTCCAACCTGATTTTTGCAAAAAAACTCCCCGTCCCCGGTTTCAACATCAATCATTTCGTCAACCGCTACCACGAACACTATCGCTGTATTTTTATCGATACAGAAATGATCCATCGGGTAGAAGATGACACAGAATTTTATGAAGTATTGGGCTACACGGAGGAATGGCAAAATAAAAATTTCGTGTTTGAAGAGTATTTCTGGACCGCCTTCAGAAGTCCGGCCTCTACCAAACACAGTGAGTGTCTGCCTTATTTGCTGATGACTTATTTGTATCGGGTCAGTTGCCGGTACCGAGAACTGGCAGGCGTTGAACATGACACGATCAAAGGCCAATGCCGCTTCAAGAATAAAAAGTCAGACCACCCCTGTCTGATCTGTCATCATTTTTAGATCGGGCATATCGAGTCGCTTTCCCCCTTCGCTCAGGCCATTCATTCGAGATGGATCAATTACTGTCGCAAATTTCCCACCAGTTGCCCATTTTAATTGTCGTATCTGTCCAAAGTTCGACACAAATCAACAAGCTCATACGCTGAACTACGTAAAGTCGCCCGGGGTGCAAATTGTTAACACGACTGGGGTTTGTATTAAATGACAACTGATTCTCGAATTTTAAATGTGGGCTTGCGCAGTAAAATCATGTCCGCCGCTGAGGCGGCAAAGTTGATTCTTCATGGCGAAACTGTTGGCATGAGCGGTTTTACCGGAGCGGGCTATCCGAAGGAAGTGCCTCTGGCATTGGCCAAACATATCACTGACTCGCAGTCGCGCGGCGAACCGTTCCGTATCAGTGTCTGGACCGGCGCATCCACCGCACCGGAGCTGGATGGTGCGCTGGCCAAGGTTGATGGCATCGAAATGCGCCTGCCTTATCAGTCTGATCCAACCTGTCGCGCGCGGATCAATGCGGGGCAAATGGAATATATTGATATTCATTTGTCCCATGTTGCGCAGTTTGTCTGGGCGGGATTTTTGGGCAAGCTCGATACGGCCGTAGTTGAAATTGCCGGTATCACAGAAGAAGGGTATCTGATTCCTTCGTCCTCGATCGGCAATAATAAAACCTGGCTGGATATGGCCGACAAAGTCATTTTGGAAGTCAACAGCATGCAGAATCCATTATTGGAGGGCATGCATGATGTTTATTATGGCACCCGACTGCCGCCGCACCGTCTGCCGATACCCATACTTAAATCGAGTGACCGGATAGGCGAACCCTACTTTAAGTTCGATCCTGAAAAAGTGATCGCGATCGTCGAAACAGCCAGCCCGGATCGTAATTCGCCGTTCAATCCGCCGGATGCCACTTCGCAGCAAATTGCCGAACACATTCTGGAATTCCTGGCCTGGGAGGTCAAGCAGGGGCGATTGCCGGAAAATTTGCTGCCCCTGCAATCCGGCGTCGGCAATATACCCAATGCGGTACTTGCAGGTCTGAATAAGGGCAGGTTTGAAAACCTGACTGCCTATACCGAGGTCCTTCAGGATGGCATGCTGGATATGCTGGATTCAGGAAAAATGGTGTGCGCGTCGGCCACGGCCCTGTCGCTGAGTCCGTTGGCGCTGGCCCGATTCAATGGGGATCTGGCGCGCTACCGGCAAAGTATTATCTTGAGAACTCAGGAGATCAGCAACCATCCGGAGGTCATCCGGCGCCTGGGCATCATTGCAATGAATGGCCTGATTGAAGCCGATATCTATGGCAACGTGAATTCAACCCATGTGATGGGCACGCAGATCATGAATGGTATCGGCGGGTCTGGCGACTTCGCCAGAAATGCCTACCTGTCGATTTTCATGACTCCGTCAACAGCCAAAGCCGGTGCCATTTCCAGTATTGTTCCCATGGTGTCGCATGTGGATCATACCGAACATGACGTGCAGGTGATCGTGACCGAACAGGGTCTGGCTGACCTGCGCGGACTGTCACCCAAGAAACGAGCCAAAGTCATTATCGAGAATTGCGCGCATCCCGCATTCAGGCCGGCTTTGCTGGATTACTACGACCGCGCCCTGCGCGATTCACACGGAAAACATACGCCGCATTTGCTTGATGAAGCGTTTCTGTGGCATCGCAATTTTTTGGGAGAAGGACGCATGTAGTGCCACCTGACATCCGGTTTGTGGCTTAATCCATGAATCGATGTCATCAGTAAAATTCCAGATCGGGGCAGTTTTTAGAGGGCATTTTCCACCAATGGAAAACCTGAATGCATTACTCTCGCAGGTATAAAAAATATCAGGCCGGGAGGCTAGCATGGAAAGTGAAATTCTTTGGAAGTGGGAATTGCTGTGTAATGAGTTTGATGAAGCAAAGCAAAACTATATCAGTGTGTTTTCACCGATCATTAAAAATGTCGTCATAAGCGCGCGTGAACAGAATGGCGGTCTGAATCTGACGCAGCTTAATGAGGCCGAAGCCGCATGGAACAATTGGGTTGAAATTCAGAACCAACTCAAAAAATTCGTCGAAGAAAATACCTGATTCACGGTGACTGCCTTGCTGTATTGCGCATCGCCTTCAATTTTCCATAATTATTCAATCAGCTCTCAGGCTCGCTCCGGCTCCCGCCGATGGGGCACGGCATGATGCTGTTGCCACACCACAGCCGGGTCCAGCCAGACGCTGAAAAGCCGATTATTCAACAACAATGCATTGTCAATATAGACAGCAATGTGGATTATTGATTGAAATTGCGCTGCCTGTAAGCTAACCTTGATACAGGCAGAAAAAAATGAATCCCCTATGACAGATACTTCGACGAAAGTGCAACCAGACAGCATCCTGACTGTTTTGTCCGACCGCATGTTCAAGGTCACTTACCTGTCCGCGCTGAGCAGCGTGGTTGGGGCATGTATCGTCATCTATGCGCAGTGGAGCAACACGAACTGGCAGCCGCTGCTGGGCTGGACGAGTCTTATGCTGCTGACCTCCCTGTTCCGTATCATCATTTCCCGGCGTGGGCTGGGGGCGCTGGCGCTCGGCAATAACCCGGGTAAATTTGTCGACCTGCAGACTGTACTTGTCGGATTCGTAGGGGCAGGATGGGTGAGCGCCATGTTTCTGTTTGACACCAACGTCATCGATCAGAACCTGTGCATACGCTTGATGATGATACTTGCCATATTGAGTTTCACCGTATCGTCAATGGCGGTTTTCAAGCGCGTTACCATTATTTATCTGGCGTCGATTGTTGTGCCGATGCTGGCATTTTTTTACACACACACTTATTTGAATCAGTGGGCCACGCTGTTTCCAACTTTTCTGATTTATACCGCACTCATAGCGGGAATTTCCTACCGCACGAATAAGCAGATTTATGCCGCAGCCTCAGATCAGGTACAGGTTGCGTCATTGACTGTGCGGCTCACGCAGGCCCTCGCGGTTGAAACCCAGCTGCGCCATGAACTCAATATCCGCGCCGATACCGATGAATTGACCAGTATTCTGAACCGGCGCGGTCTCATGAAACAGCTGCATCTGGAGCTGGCGCGCTGCAAGCGATACAAGCAGTCTGGATCCATCCTGATCGTCGATATCGATTTTTTTAAAAAGGTCAACGACACCTATGGCCACGCCAGCGGTGATCTGGTACTGGTACGCACAGTGGAATATATCAAAGACCTGCTGAGGGAAACCGATGTGTTCGGGCGCTTCGGCGGCGAAGAATTTCTGATTTTTCTTCCTGCCACGGCCGAAGAGGGAACACTGCTGGTGGCAGAACGGATCAGAAAGTTTATTGAGCAGGCGACGATTACGCTTGACGCTGCATCGATCCAGATCACCATTTCTGTCGGGGTGGCTATCTGTTCAGGCAACGAAGGGGTTGATGACCTTTTTGTTCATGCAGACTATGCGTTGTACGCGGCCAAAAACCACGGACGCAACAGGGTTGAGATGTATAAGGAGCCGGTCAGCATTTCCTGAAAAGCGACGGAATTTATTTTTTGCCGACACCAACAAATTCAGGAATTTTTTCGTGGCCTGATGGATAATGCGGATCACTGTCCATGTGACTGGATAAATCCCGTGAGGACCATCTTGAAGATAACAACGCCAACTTTATCTGCCGTCATCAGCCTTGCCTTCCTGTTTGCCGCTATCGTTTTACCCCCCCAGATTCATGCGCACGAATCCGCCACTGCCACCGATACTTCACCGCAGCAGCCAGATCTGTTTGGTTACCTGAACTGGCGCCTGGCCGGTCCGTTCAGGGGAGGGTGGTCCGAGATGACTGTCGGTGTTCCGGAACAGCCGGATACGTTTTATTTCGGCGCTGCCGGCGGTGGCGTATGGCGTACCGATAATGCCGGACGAACCTGGCGCTCTCTGTGGAATCAGGGCGCGTCTGCCCCGGTAGGCGCGCTGGCTGTTGCGCCATCCGCATCCGAAACCATTTATATCGGTACCGGCCAGCCGGAACCGCGCTATGACGTTGCCAGCGGTAGCGGTGTATTCAAATCAGCCGATGGCGGCCAGACCTGGATTTCGCTGGGACTGGAGCAGACGCAGGTTGTCGGCAAAATCTGGGTGCATCCCACCGATGCCAATACCGTGCTGGTTGGCGCACTCGGGCATTTTTTCGGACCCAATCCAGAGCGCGGCATCTTTCGTTCGACCGATGGCGGCAAGTCCTGGTCGCATGTGCTGAAAATTAATGACGATACCGGTGTGGTTGACATCGTGTCCGATCCGGCCAATCCGGATACGCTGTTTGCCGCGGCCTGGCAGGCGCGTCAATATCCGTGGCAGAGTTACTTTACCCAGGTCGGCGGACCAGGCAGCGGTCTGTACAAATCCACTGACGGCGGCAAGAGCTGGGAACGCCTGCAGCCACAGGGCTGGCCGGCGGGCAATCTGGGACGGATCAGTCTGGCCAGCGCGCATCTGAGCACCGGACTGCGTCTGTACGCCACGGTTTCGGTTCCCGATGCAGGCGGACTGTACCGCTCGGACGATGGCGGGAAAAACTGGCAGCGCGTCAACAGTGAACAGGCGCTCGCCGGTTACTACGCCAGTCGCATCGCCGTAGCGCCCGATGATGCCGATGTCGTGTACACAGTCGGTCAGTCGGTGCGACGCTGTGCCGAAGGTGGCAAAGCCTGCTCCCTGTTTCGCGGCGCACCCGGCGGGGACGATTTTCACCATTTCTGGATCAATCCGCTGCACCCCGATCATTTTGCTGCCAGCAGTGATCAGGGCACCATTATTTCGGTCGATGCCGGCAAGACCTGGTCGAGCTGGCATAACCAGGCGACCGGGCAGTTTTATCATCTGGCCACCGACAACCGTTATCCATACTGGATTTATTCCGGCCAGCAGGACAGCGGCACGGTCGGCATCGCCAGCCGCAGTGACTTTGGCGCTCTGACCATGCGTGACTGGCATCCGGTGGGAGGCGACGAGCGCGATTACGATATCCCCGATCCGCAGGACCCGAATATCGTGTATGCCAGCGGACTGGGCGGGCGGGTTGCCCGCTTTGACGCCACGACCGCGCAGGTGACGGATATCAGTCCGTGGCCGGTGCCGAATTACGGCAAACGGCAGACCGAATCGGCGCACCATTTTGCGTGGGTGACACCGCTGGTGCTATCCCGCACCGGGCCGGTGACATTATATGAAGGGGCAGAAGTGCTGTTTGCCTCGAAAGATCGCGGTCTGCATTGGGATATCATCAGCCCTGATCTGACCGGCAAGAGCAAACAGGCCGTGCAATGTGGCGGCGATGTGGCCCTGGCGCGCGCCCGAACCTGCGGCTACGGCTCAATCTGGACCATCGCCCCGTCAGCGCGCAATGCCAAAGAAATCTGGGTTGGTACCGACGATGGCCTGATCCAGCAAACGCGCGATGGTGGCGCGCACTGGAAAAATGTCACGCCACCCAATCTGCCGGAGTGGATCAAGGTTTCCAGCATCGATCTATCTGAACGGGAGGATGGGGTTGCTTATGTTGCGCTCGATGGACACCGGCTCGATGATCTGCAGCCGCATGTGATGGTGACCCGTGATTTTGGCGCGCACTGGCTTGACATCAGTGGCGATCTGCCGAAATCCCATTTTGTCAGTGTGGTGCGCAGCGACCCGAAACGCGCCGGTCTGCTGTATGCCGGTACCGATATCGGGGTGCTGGTTTCGCTCGATGACGGTGCGCACTGGAGCGCGCTGCAAAACAGGCTGCCCACCGCTTTGGTCAATGATCTGCTGGTGCACGACAACGACCTGATCGCCGCCACTCAGGGCCGCGCCATCTGGATACTGGATAACGTGGATGCCCTGCGCAGCATGCATCCGGAGCAGCTCGCGCAGCAAGCGGTCAGTCTGTTCAAGCCCGCCGATGCGGTTCGGGTGCGCGCCAATCAGAATAAAGATACACCGCTGCCCCAGGAAGAACCGATGGGGCAGAATCCGCCCGCAGCAACCATCGATTACTGGCTGGGAGCCCAGAGCAGTGGCGCAGTTAACATCGAGATTCTGGATGCATCTGGCAGCGTGGTACAAACGTTGTCCAGCACCCCGGGCAATCTGCCCGAGGCTGAACGATATTTCAGCGATGCCTGGATCAAACCGCCCGTCGCGCTGTCGACCCTGCCTGGCATGCACCGGGCCGTCTGGAATCTGCGTTATGCCCGACCGGCGGCCATCGGTTACGACTATGCCATCGCTGCCACACCCTGGGTGGATACGCCGCTCAAACCCGAAGGCATGCTGGTACTGCCCGGCACGTACCGGATCAGACTGACGGCAGACGGGCAAACCCGGGAATCGGCGCTGCACGTGGTGCAGGACCCACGCAGCAAAGTGTCGGTTGGCGACATGCAGCAGGCATTGACCCTGTCCAGATTCATTTCACTGCGGCTTGCCAAAGCCCGGCAGGGTTATGGAGAAATGACTTTTGTGCGCAGCCAGATCAAAGAAACGGAGGAGAAGCTGCGTTCCATGCAGGCACCGGCGAACGTACCCGCTAACGCGCTGACCATGCAACTGAAAACACTGCAGACACTGGATCAGGAACCCGGTCTGAAAAAATGCAGCAGTGCTCTGGGAAAAATCGAAAGTGATCTGGAAGATTCGGACAGCGCACCGACCGAGTCGCAACGTCAGGTCGCGCACGACTATGTCACCCAGATCGATCAGATCTGGGCCGGCTGGAGCCGTTTCAGAGGTTCTTTGCTCAAATCGCTCAATCGGGTCCGGTTGGCCTCCGGTATGACACCGGTGGTGATACCCGCGCCAGATCAGCTGGAAATTGAACCGGATGAAAGCGGGGAAGATTTGCCGTAGTAGTCAGTACGTAGGGCGTAGGCTCTCAAGTCATCCACCATAATGTATTGATTTATATGGTAATTGTTTTTGATGACTTTCGGACGATTTGCGGCCCCGGCCGATTACTTCGCTGGGATGCAATCGTAGGCTGGGATGCAATCCCAGCATTTCAACCGTTGATGCTGGGATTGCATCCCAGCCTACGACGCATCCCAGCCTACGACGCATCCCAGCCTACGCCCTCCATACCCAAAGATTTCAAATGGACTGACTACCAGCCTCAAGAATTGGTTTTCCTGACCAATTCGGCGCGTAACGCAGCAAATTCCTTTCTAACCTCGTCATGCGGGATAGCAGGGCGTGGATCGTCCAGCGCTTCCTGCACCTGTGCGCGAAACCATTTGTCATAGGCAGCTGACTCATGCACCGCTTTCAATCGTTGGGCGTTTTGTTCATAGCGTGCCTGTCGCGGTGCCGGTTCAAAATTTGCGCTGGCGACGTGATAGTCGACAATATGTACGGTATTGCGTAAAAAATTATCCACTGAATCCAGGCTGGCAAACTTTCTCCGATTGATATGACCGGTGTTATCGCGTGCAGCAACAACACGCTCGGTCAGTCCATACCTGATCACCACCACATAGCCACCTTTTTCACCCACTACTTCGGCGCTGCGCACGGCGAAGGCAGCGACCAATTCTTTGAGCGTGTTGGAGGTAATGAATTCCGGTATGGTCGTAACTCCATTAATTAAATCAATTTGGTCACTTTATTAGATCCTATGTTTATTTGCAATAGATCGATGCCAAATTGATTACAATGAATCACGTTCAAGACATGCGTCCTGCTATTTTTTATTCCGGGCCTGCAGCATCAAATACATCAGCGCCACATTGATGGCATCATTCAATGCATCATGGCGCGGCAGATCGGGCAGTTGCAGATGGTTGAAAATGGCCGCCATGCTCAAATCAACATAGCCATCGTGATGCTTTTTGATCTCCTGATCATAATAAATGCCAGAGACTTCAATGGCCCGGTTCGGCAGGCCAATGCCGATCAGCGGCTTCAAAAATTTGTTGACCAGCCTGATGTCATATTCCAGGTAATAGCCCACCAGCGGACGTCCGCCGATAAAATCGAGCAACTGACAGACGGCATCGGCTGCCGGAATACCGTTGGACACATCCTTGGGGCGCAGACCATGAATTTTGACATTGGCCGCTTCCATGATGCCTTCCGGTTTCACCAGCACGTAAAACGATTCGCTGGTAAGGATGGTGTTGTTGCGGATTTTGACGGCGCCGATCGATAAAATCTCCGCTTCCCGCACATTCAGGCTGGTGGTTTCGCAATCGAAACTGACCAGTTCATCCGGATGCTCATCAAACAGACCGGCATATTTCGGGTTGGATAATTGACGGCGCGCCCAGGCTTTTTTCAGGGAATGGAACATCAATAGGTTCCAAGATGAAAATGCTGGTTGATCTTCTGTTTGAAGCGCTTGACCACCTGCAGTGCGACTTTGAGCAGGTCGCGCTCCAGCGTGGTCAGTGCCTGCATGTCGATCTGGTTGTGGTTGTTTCCAAACGAGCACACCGCCAGATTGGACAGGCCGGCATCGAGTCGCAGATCCATCATGAAACTGAGTGATTCGGACAGGTCCTTGGCCAGTGCCGCGTCCAGTACGCCAAGATGAGACAGGCGGTGGATGCGCTCAAACGTATTGGTGTCAGTCAGGCGCGCCTGCAGGGCCAGGGAGCGTACGCCATGCACCACCGGGAAGATGCCCATTTTTTTGATGTCCAGACCGGTACCGCTGTCGCGATGGATCAGCTGTGAAAAAAATCCCTGACTCTGCGTGTCAAACAGGTTGACGGAACGGGCAAATTGCGCGAGCTGACCGGCATCGTCCGACAGCAGCCGGTACAGATAATCTTTGACCTCGGTGTAGATGCTTTCGTCGCCCGCGACCACTTTGGCATCGACAAAAATCGCCAGTTGCATCATCGAATCCAGCGCCGGGGCATGGCACCACTGAAAAACGGTTTGCCGGAATTCGCTCACGGTTTTGCGCCACGCCGGATTGTTGACCATGATTTTGCCGTTGCAGGGTGGATAGCCGAGCCGCGTCAGCGTGCGCGAAAATTCTTCGCAGGTGCGCTGTGCCAGCACCGGATCGACGCCATCGCGCATGATCAGCGCATTGTCCTGATCGGTTTTCAGGATCTGCTCGCCGCGCCCCTCCGAACCCATGACCAGCAGGCAGCTCTGTTCAATGAATTCAACCGGCGCAATGATGCGCCAGGCTTTTTCAATCAGGCTGCTGTTGAGCACCTGGGTGAGTTGGGCCAGCTGCTGGGCGCGCATGCCGTTGCTGCGAAGGATCTGGATCGATTTGGTCATCTGATCGGCGATCACAACCAGTTCATCGACACTGTCAGCCCGTTCCAGCCGTTGCGCAATCAAATGGGTGTGGTTGGAAAAATAGGCCAGCACGTCGATCTGTTCCAGTGCCCCGACCGGCAAGCCATCCTCAGTGACGATGACGCGCTGAATTTTGTGACTGGTCATGCGCAGCAGTGCAAAAAACACGTAATCGTCGATGTCACAGCAAATCAGGTTGAACTGGGTCCAGACATGGATCGTGTCGCTGGACGGCACGCCGGCGATCACAATATCGCGCAGGACGGATTCGGTGAACAGACCAACCTGATCGTCATGGCGCACCAGAATCGACTTGATCTTGTCGCGCTTCATGATCTGTGCGGCTTGCAGTATCGAGACCGAACTGTCCAGCCAGGTCGCCTTGTTGCGATACGCATCGCGCACCCGGGCGGTAATCATGGTTTCGACTTCCCGCACCCGTCCGGTACTGGCCATATTGGCCAGCTTGTCGGCCACGCTGGTATAAAAGAAGGCACCAAAACGCGCATTGGAGCCGATCAGATCTGTAACAGTCGCTTTGGGAACAGTAAACATCAACGCCTGTTCCTGTACCACAAACCGGTTCAGCGAGCTGCCTTCGATGAGCGCGCGCGCTTCAAAAGTGTCATGCGCGCTATACAGGCCCACCACTTCACCGGAGAGCGTAACTTCCCGCACCAGTCCCTTGACGACCACATACAGCAGCTGGATGGGCGCACCGGATTCGATGACGACGGCTTCATCATTCTGGAACACCATATCGACCGACGTTTGCAGGGTGGTCTGTTCTGCACTGGTGAGCAGATCAAACGGGGAGAAGCTGAAGTCGAAACGGTCCATGGGGGGCTTTTGTCCGGTTGTCGTGTTTTTTGGACTGTATCAGTGAAACAGGCGGTGTGGTTTGCTGTTTGGGCGAATGTTTAACTTTGCTCAAACTGTGTCGTTTTTATGTTGATTGGGATGCAGTCTCGATGGCGGCCTGACTGATTCGGATCATGCCGCCAAGGCAGTGCAATAGTACTGCGCGCAGAAGATGCAACAGCGGGTTACACCATGAGCCGAAGGTTCAAATCCACGCAGGCTGCAACTGATAATGACTGCACTGCGCAAAATTTTTGTGCGAACCGTTGATATTCAAGGTGGGGGCGTACATGCGATGGCCGCGGAAAAAATAGGCTGTTTCGGCTTTTTTCATCGCTGCAGATTCTTGTCGGATGTGGCTGAGATGATCCGTTATTTGATCGAGTTTCGTGTTCAGTTCATCCTTGGAAAGCGGCTCATCCTTATTCTGCAATTGATCCCGTAACTGTTTGAGCGTAACGATGCGGGAATAGGTCTCGGGTGTGTAAAAACTTTTCCCGGTTTTCAGGTTCAGACCTTCTCCGCGAGCGCCCATGAAGGTTTGCATATCGAGTATCAGGGACAACGCGGTATTGAGCTGATGGGTCAAAAGAATGATATCGCGCACCTGTTTGCTGCACAGACGTTCCATGCCGTCCTGCACTGTCTGCCATGGAGAAGTTGGATTTTTCAACATGACGATCAGTTCCTTCCTCAGTTTTACAACCAGGGGTGCCTTCACTCTTGCGCCATCAGTCAGAATAATGTCTCGTGGGTTCAGTAATTTCCTGCACATTAATAATTGGGCCGCGTCAAAGTTGTTTAAAAACTGATCCTGATTGCGCAGCATGTCGTTCAAGTCCTTGACCGCCTGTTGGCCTGTCTCGGTTTTACCCATAGTGGTCGTGGTAAACCTTCTGATGCAAACATTAAAACTCTCGATGCGGTATTTCATGGCGTCGCGGATGGTGCCATCCTGGCAGTCTCTGGATAATAAAAACAGTCGCCCAACCATTTTCCTGATACCTTCGATATTTCTGTTTTTGTCCTCTTGCCGAAGCAGCAGGCCAGGAACAAGGGCGGTCGTTTCCAGTAAAAGGTGTCTTTGTTCCTGTACGGGAACGTGTTCACCTTCCAATCCCTTGAATATTCTGACCAATTTATTCTTTTGAATGAAAATGGCTTTTTGGAGGCGCATTGTAATGACCTGAAAATTTCTGGTCGTTGTTCTGGCCAGTTCTTCCCATTCGCCTTCAACGACGGCGTCCTCTTCAGTCCTGGTTTGGCCTGTCAGTAGCTCTGGCAGTATTGCCGGCAAGGGCAAAATGCCAGCCGCAGGCAGTATTGCATTCAAATATTTCAGTGCGACTTTTGATTCGAATGTAATCCACAATTGGGTTAATTTACATTGCAGCAATGTCGATCGCACGTCAGGATTGTCATCCATGACGACCGGCTCGGTCAGCGCGTGGAATCGGACTTGAACGGTTTTTCCTGCGCAGATCAGTTGGCCACAGGCTTTGATTGCCGGTAAGTGCCTGATCGCGATATGGTCCGGGCTGTCGAATCTGGGTGTTCTCATTGACAATGTGGTCAATGACACGTCGGTTGTTCCCTGAGCTGGTTCAAAAGGTTTGTACAACGGGATGCCGACCGGGTTTAATCTGGTTTGATCCCGATATATTAAATAACTGCCTCTGCCAACAATAGAGCGCATGCCTGTGCGTCCAAATTCGATTGATCGGCGCGGCATGTACGCAATTAAACCATCCTGGCTGTCCCGGATTTCCTCAACATGGGTTTTCATTGCTTTCTGATTTCTTTGATCTGGCAATTTTTCCAGTTCCGTATGGAGGCACGCCGTGTGGTGCGACAGGTCATGCACGCGATTTAATGCTTTTCTCTTCAGCCCACAGCAAAAAAAATCAAAAGTGCTTTCACGAACACTCATATCCTGAGAGCGATCTTCAACGCCTTGTGTGACATGTTCAATGGCGCCTTTGGCGACTTGTGTTATTTTTTCTACGGGAATATCCTGGCTCACCCAACCATTTTTCACAGGTATCAACATTGTTCGCCTCATTAATTAAAGTGAATGAAAATCCAAGGCAGTAGTTACCGTGAACTGTTGTCCGGATATGTCGAACCACTATACGCTTGATCATTTGCTGAATTCGGATTAAACATTGTTTAAAAAAATGGGAGCGTGCGCGGTCGGCCGGCATATAGCGCAAATTAGTTTCTATAAAGTAACCTTAAGTTAATTAACCCGCAAAACACCCTTCTTTTCCACCCTTCAATAAAACCGCAATTGCTGATAATTCAATCCTGAGACAGTGCCCTTTACTGTTCCATCAGTTCACGAAACCAGCAGGAGCCGCTTTATGGATACAGCAAATCCGAAGTTCGACACAGACCAGGATACCAATCACACTGATCGGGTCATGGATCTGAAAGCCATTCGTGCGGCCATCGCGCGGGTCGAAGCGGAAGCCAGAGCCACGGTGGCTGCGGAAAGCCGCGCCTTTGCCGAAGCGCGGGCCCGTGCGGTTGCTGAGGACCGGGCTGAACTGGATAATCAGGCCATCCTGGAAGCCGAGCAGTCACTGGAAATGGAAGAGCAGGCCAAGATCGCCAGCAAATCACGTCTGCAGGCTGAACAGCAGGCCCGGCTGGCGCAGCAGATGCGCATTGCTGCGACTCAAAAAGAAATTCAGGCCATCGAAGAGCGCGTACAGATGGATTCGGAAGCTGCCCAGGCTTCGAAACAGCGTCATGAGATGGAACAGGCGGCCAAACAGAAAGCCATCGAACAGATCAGTCTGGAAAAGTCGTTGTCGGAGCATGCCAGACAGGCCGGCGAAAAATTCAAAAATCAGGCGGCGATTGCACGCGAACAGTTTGTACTGCTGTCGGAAACCGAAACCGCGGCCAAAATGGAGGCATCGGCGCGGGCCGAGTCCGAAGCAAAACTCATCGAGCTGGCCAAAACTGAACAAAAAATCGAAAGCAGTGCCAAAAATCGCGCCGAAGCGCTGGCACAAAATCAACAAAAAATGCTGGAACTGCGTGCTGAACGCGAACTGTCCCAGGCCGCAGCCTTAAAACTGAGTGTGCAAAATACCTCGTCCGAAATCTGGGCCATGGAAAAGGCCAAGGCACACGCCGTGGCACTCAGGGAACAACAGGACATCTATCAGGCGCGTTGCGAAGCCGAGCAGGCCGCAACCGACGTGCTGGAACAGCGCATCCGCGCCGAGCAGGAATTGCAGGATGCGGCCGAACGACGCATGCAGATTGAAAGCGTTGCTGCCATCACTGCCCAGGCCCGCAAATCGGCCGAGCAGAAATTGCGGTCGATTGCCGAACAGCGCATCGCAACAGAAAAATCATTGCTGGAACAGGCCTGGCAGCAGGTTGAGCAGGAACAGAAAACCGAGCAGGCGGCCCGTTTGCGTTTGAATCAGGAAGCCGAAGCGGTGGAACAGGCACGTCAGCGCGAGCAGGCTGAACTGGACGCCATGCAACTGGCCCGCCAGCAGGTGGAAAGCGAACAGCACGCCCGGCAATTGGCCGAACAGCGTCTGGAACTGGCACAGCAGGCCACGCAGGATGCGCTGGCCCAGGAACTGGCCGAGCAGAGCAGCACGGCCGCCGAAGCTGAAAAAGCCCGTTTGCAGCGTGAAAACGCCCAGCTGGAAATACGGCATGCCGAACAGTCCAGACAGCTCGTGGCCGTTGAGCGTGAACACGGGCAGGCCCTGCAGCAGGCTAATGAACAGACTGAACTGCAACGTCAGAATAAACAGAACCTGCTTGAATCGCAGCAGCTGCAGATTGCCTCACTGCAGGCTCACAATCAGACGCTGCAAATGCAGGAACAGTCGGTACTGATTGCCCATACCGTCAATGTCACGCAGTATCAGGCTGAAAAAATCATTCTGGAACAGACGCTGGCGCATTCCGAACTCAAGCGACTGGAAGTCGAAAACCTGGTACAGCAGAGCAAACAATCAGTGGAGCTGACCGAAGTGCAGCGCAGGCGCCTGGAACAGGAACAGCAGACTTTGCAGCTGCTGCAGAAAAAAACGCTGGCTGAGAATAAGCGCGCCGAATCCGCCCAGGCGGTGGCCGAAGCGGCCAGACAGAAAATCGCAGAGCAGCAGCAGCTCGATGCCTTGAATCAGCTGCAGCGTGAAGCCGAACAGGAACAGCACAGCGCCCTGCAGCAACTGGCTGAAGAACGCCAGAAAATCGTGCTGGCCAAACGCGCCGAAGCGCGTGCCGAGCAGCATCAGCTCGATCAGATTC
>Ga0316219_1002042_pt1 | contig 19781 bp, 7 predicted proteins | sample TBH18003PmetaG_FD_203635 | JGI IMG/M metagenome (GOLD analysis project Ga0316219, IMG submission 203635) | Freshwater microbial communities from Trout Bog Lake, Wisconsin, USA - TBH18003P | ecosystem: Environmental > Aquatic > Freshwater > Lake > Hypolimnion/Profundal zone | place: USA: Wisconsin... | reverse complement strand
CTCTGCGCCAAACTTACAAATCGCTGTTTTTGTTCCATCGGTAACTCATTTTTCCAGGGCATAAGCCCCGAGCTTAGTGTAACCGATGTCCTCGGTCAGTCTGTTACCGATGTCCTCGGTTCATACCAACCGAGGCTTCGGGGATTATGGGAACGATCTCCATTACTCATCCAGTAGCGGCGCTTACGCCCAGTACACCTTCGTCGGGACGGGGGTTCGTTATGTCACCGAAACCTATCCCGATCGAGGCAACGTGGATGTCTATTTAGACGGCATTTACCAGACGACGGTGAACTGTTATTCGGCCAGTCTTAACGTACAGCAGGTGATGTATTCGGCAATCGGCCTGCCCTTGAACAGCCATACCATCAAGATTGTCAAGAACGGCGGCGCTCTCCTGGGCCTCGACGCCTTCGACATCACCTCGGCTCCCACAGCGGTGGCCGACCTGAAATTCGACGAAACCAGCGGCGCCACCGCGTTCGACTCGACTGGAAACGGATGGAACGGAACCCTGGTCGGGGGATCGACCTGGGCGGCTGGGAAAGTCAACAATGCGGTGAGCCTTAGCGGTTCAGGAAACTACGTCTCGCTTCCGAGCGGAATCGTCAACGGACTCACTGACTTTACCATTTCCGCATGGGTTAAGCTCAACGATCTCCAGACCGGCGAAAGGATCTTCGATTTTGGCACGGGCATAACCAATACCATGTACCTGACCCCGTCGTCTTCGACGGCGCATCTGATGAGGTTTGGCATCACGACCTCGGGGTCGGCGGGCGAGCAGCGGATCGACAGCACGGTGGTGTCCTCCACGGGAACGTGGATGCACGTGGCGGTCACTCTATCAGGGAGCACGGGAACCCTGTACCTGAATGGCACCGCAGTGGGGACGAACAGCGCCATGACGCTTACCCCCACCAGCCTCGGCGTCACTACCCAGAACACTATCGGCAAATCGCAGTCTGGCGCCGACCCGTATTTGAACGGCATGGTGGATGAGTTTCAGATCATTCCGGGTGCGTTGTGCGCATCGGAAGTCGCACAGCTCGCTTCATCGCCCGCCGCGCCCAATCCTATCGCCGCAGCGCCGGGCAACGCCCAAGTCACGGTGACATGGCCGGCGGTCGCCGGGGCTACCAGTTACAATGTGAAGCGGGCCATCGTCAGCGGCGGCCCCTACGTGACGGTGGCGGTTGTCAGCGGAACCAGTGATCTCGACACCTGGCTGGTCAACAACACGACTTACTACTATGTGGTGACCGCGGTGAACGTGCTGGGCGAGAGCGGCAACTCCCCGGAAGCCAGCGCCACGCCCATTCCGCCGCCGACGATTACAAGCGCGGCCAGTGTCACGGGAACGAACGGAGCCGCGTTCAGCTACCAGCTCGCGGGAACCAACAACCCGACCGGCTTTAGCGCGAGCGGGCTGCCGACGGGATTGAGCTTGAACACAAGCACGGGCTTGATTAGCGGGCTGCCAAGCGTTTCCGGAACATTCACCGTGGCCATCGGCATGAGCAATGCCGGGGGTTTGGCCAGTGGGGTATTAACCATCACCCTGATCACCGTGACGCCGATTATTAACGGCCCGCTGAGTGTTACGGGAACGAATGGACACGCCTTCAGTTATCAGATCCCGACCAACGTCATTCCGGCGAGTTACAGCGCGAGCGGCTTGCCCTCCGGGTTGAGCCTGAATACAGGAAGCGGATTGATCAGCGGAACGCCGACCGCAACCGGGACTTTCACTTCGACCGTCGGCGCAATCAATACCTCCGGAACAGCCAGCGCGACGTTGACTGTTACAGTGGTTTTGGCGCCTCCAATCATCGTGAGCGGGACGAGCGCGACCGGGGTCATCGGAACTTCGTTCAGCTATCAGATTGCGGCAATCAACGCTCCGGCGAGCTACGCCGCGAGCGGACTGCCCGACGGGTTAAGCGTGGACCCGGGCGCGGGCCTGATCAGCGGAACCCCGGCGGCGACCGGAACGTTCAGCGCGATAGTGAGCGCGATCAACGCAAGCGGAACCGGCAGCGCGGGGCTCACCATCACGGTGGTTTCCACTGGAGGCTCCTTCACTTGGGCCGACTCGGCTGGAAATAGCGCCTGGAGCGGCGGATCGAGCTGGGCGGGCGGGGTTGCGCCTCCGAGCAACACAACCTCCGGCACGGCTCTCTTTACGAGCGTGAACAATAGCCAGCCTGTTATGGATGCGGGCAGTTTTATCGCGGGGATTGACTTCCAGCTCGCCGCAGGCGGTTTGAATTTCACAGGCAGCAGCGCCACTCTCACGCTGGGCGCGGCGGGCATCGACGCCTCCACCCAGCTTTCCGGCACCAGCACCGTCGCGGTCGGGGGCCTTGTTTATTCCACCAATGCGCCTTCAGCCTGGACGCTCTTCTCCAATGCGATCAGTTCCGGAACGAGCGTCTTCAACATCACCTCCAACCTCGTTCTGAACACGGCCTCCTCCTTCGCAATCCAATCCAATCGCGCATCAACGGGAGGGAGCGGCATCGTCAACTTGAGCGGTGTCATCAGCGGTTCGATCGGAGCGGGGCTATCCTTCTCGGGCGCCAGCGGCTCGACCAATACGATCAACCTTGCCGGGATCAGCAGCTACGCGGCCACCACCAATATCACGGCGGTCGCGCTCACTGCGAACTCGCTCGCAGTCGCCGGTTCGAACAGCGCCTTGGGAAGTTCCGGCCAGGTCAATGTGGGCACCGATGCCAACGCCGCCAGGCTGACTTTCCAGAACCTCGCGGGAAGCTGCACGACCAACCGGCTGTTCTCTTTCAATGGCATTGGAGTCAATGCTTACACGCTGAGCAACAACGACCCGGTCTCCACAATCTCCTTCACGAACACCGGCACTTTCGGCGCCGCCAGCACGGCAACCAACTTTAGCTTTGTGCTCGGTGGCAGCAATGGGGGCGCAAACGCCTTCGGTGAAACCATTGTCGATCGAAGCGGCGGCGGGATCACCCTCCTTACCAAGAACGGGACGGGCGCTTGGATGCTAACAGGCTCCAACAGCTACAGCGGCGGAACGACCGTGAACGCCGGCTCGCTCCGCACTTCGAACGGAAGCGCGTTTGGCCCCACTGCGATCACTGTGGGCAGCGGTGCAAACCTCTGGCTCAACCCGACGGAAACGTCCTCCGGCACGACGACTATTTCCAATGTGATCACCCTTGGCAATGGCGCGGCGATCTATGCCGGTCCTGCCTCCTATACCATCGCCGGTGAGTCAGGCTATAAAACCCAGGGGCCGGTGATCTTGAATAATCCGGTGCTAATCTCGGGAACGGCTACCTTCGGCAGCAGCGCACGCACGCATCTGACCTTTTCGGGGGCGGTCACCGGGAGCGGAGGAGTGAATGTCACCGTTGTTCCCGGTGCGATGGCGTCTGGCTATAGCCCGAATTACAATCCCGGGTTTTCATCGATTTACCTGACGAGCACCGCGAACAACTGGACGGGCGGCACCGTGATCGGAAGGGGGAATGGAGGTTTTTATGGGGGAAGCAACGATGCCAACTGGGTCTATGCCGCATCGCTCGGGAGCGGGCCAATTCAACTCGGAATGGCAGCCAGCGGTTATTCCGGCCAGGCGTTCCTCACACTGACCGCATCGAACGCGATCAACCCCGGCAGCACGGTCACGCTGATCGATGTTACGAACGGCGCTTACTATTCGCAGTTGGACTTGAACGGCTATTCGCAGACGATAAGCGGTTTGATCTCCGCAGGCGGAGGAGGCACTGGCGGTCAGTATTGCAGGGTTCTCTCCGGGTCCGGCGCCCCGACTTTAACGATCGCCGTCGCCAGCGGAACCAGTTACACCTTCAACGGCACCCTTTCGAGCGCTTTGAATCTGGTCAAGTCCGGTAGCGGAACCCAGATCTTCTCCGGCACCAATACCTATACAGGAAACACCACCATAAGCGCGGGCACGCTGCAACTCAACGCCGCTTCCCTGGCCAACGGCGCGAATGTCCTCCTGAGCACCGGAGCCACGCTGAACTTGAACTTTACCGGATCCGACGTTGTCAACGCGCTCTTCATCGACGGCGCCCGGATGCCCTCCGGCAAATGGGGCCCGATCGGATCGATCGTTGCTCTTGGCGCGGATTACGAAAGCGCGTTGATCACCGGCAGCGGCCTGCTCGCCGTCACCACCGGCCCATGGGAGTTCTGGCAGCAGAGCCAATTCGGTGCCAATGCCTCCAACCCTGTCATCGCGGGCGACCAGGCCGATCCCGATCATGACGGCGTTCCCAACCTGCTTGAATACGCGCTGGGCAATAATCCAAACCTCGCCGATGCGGGCAGCCACATCGTCCGGGACATCGAGCAACTCGGCGGTCAATCCTACCTCCGCATCACCGTGACCAAGAACCCGGCGGCTACAGACATCCAGTGGTCGGGCGAAGCCAATAACGATCTCACCAACGCCGCCGGCTGGTCCTCCGCGGGAACCACGGTGGAGACCGATAATGTCAGTCAATTCGTTGTGCGCGACAACACCCCGCTTGGCGGAACCACCCGGCATTTCCTGCGCCTGAAAGTTATTCGCCTGCCGTGATAACGGACCGAACTTGAGCGCATGAAAACTAAACCCGCCTTCTTTCCAATCGTTGGCATTTTAACGCTCGCACTATTTCAGTCCATGGGAGCCTTTGCTGTTGCCACCATGGCGGACACCGCGCCGCCGCCCAGTTCGGACAATCTCGTCCTGGCCGCACCGATTCAGACATGGGACGAGGCAGTGCCGCTGGGGAATGGATTGCTGGGCGGTTTGCTCTGGGGCGAGAAAAGTCTGGTCCGGGTTTCGCTCGATCGTGGCGATTTGTGGGACGAGCGGACGCACGCGGAGCCGGGATGGTGGAAGAAGGCGACCTGGCAGAAGGGGGGCGATTGGGACGGACCCTATCGCGGCGTCACGCCCACGAAGCTCCCGGGCGGGCGGCTCGAAATCGCCCTTGATCCGTCGCAGCAGATTGAATCGTTCGAGCTGAATCTTGCCACGGCGGAAGGATTCGCTCGTTTCGCGGGCGGCTCAAAGCTAGACGCATTCTTCTCCGCGTCTGCGCCTGTGGCGTTGATCCGCATTCCCGGACCGGAGCCGAAATCGTTCGACTTGATTCCCACGGGTGCGAACAAAGAAGGCGGCAACGCGGGGCCGAGCAGCGGAGGCGCGGTCGGAAAACTTGGCTATCCTCCCGCGACCACCGGAAGCGAGGGCCGCGCAAAATGGTTTGTGCAGGATGCCGCGGAGGGGTTGAAGTATTGTGTCTGCATCGAAACTAGGCGGGCTGGGGATGAAACCCTCGCCGCGGTGACGCTCACTTCGACAAAGGACGGGGCCGACCCGCTGGGGCTCGCCCGCAAGCGTTGCTCCGACGGAATCGCGCAAGGCTATGACGCGATGCTCAAACCGCACGCGGCGTGGTGGAAAGAGTTCTGGGCGCAGTCGGGCCTTCATCTGCCGGACGCGGCCATCGAACGCTACTACTATTTGGCCCGCTATTTCTATGGCGCCGCCTCGCGACGCGGCGCGCCACCGATGCCGTTGCAGGGCGTGTGGACGGCGGACAACGGCGGACTGCCGCCATGGAAGGGCGATTATCATAACGACCTCAACACGCAGATGACTTACATCGGCTATCACGGGGCGGGAAATTTTGACGAGGGGGCGTGCTTCCTTGATTACCTGTTCGATTTGCTCCCGACGTTCCGTGCGTTCGCGAAGGACTTCTACGATGCGCCCGGCGCCGCGGTTCCCGGTATCATGTCGCTCGCAGGCAACCCGCTCGGCGGATGGGGGCAATACTCCATGTCGCCAACCATGGGTGCATGGAACGCGCATCTCTTCTATCTGCACTGGCGCTACACGGCCGACGACGAATTCCTTCGCACCCGGGCCTATCCGTTTTGCAGGGAAATCGGCGAGTGCGAACGAGCGTTGCTCAAGCCCGATGGGGACGGCGTGCTAAAACTTTTTCGCTCGTCGTCGCCGGAAATTTTCGACAACTCCGCGAAAGCGTGGCTGATCCCGAATAGCAACTACGACATCGCCTGTTTGAAAACGCTCTTCCTTGCGCTCTCCGAAATGGCCGACGCGCTTGGCAAGCCCGACGAATCGAAGTCGTGGGCAGCAACCGCGAGCGCGCTCGGCGATTTTCATGCGGATAAGGAAGGCGTGCTGCTGCTTGACGCCAAAACGCCCCTGTCCACCAGCCATCGGCACCTATCGAACATCATCGGGCTTTTCCCATTCAACCTCATCACCTGCGAAGGAGGGGCGGAGGATGCCCGGCGCATCCAGGCGTCGCTGGCGCAGTGGGACAAACTCGGCACCAAAGCATGGTGCGGCTATTCGTTCGCGTGGATGAGTTGCCTGCGAGCGCGTGTCGGCGATGCGGAGACCGCCGTGCGCGATCTCGATATTTTCGTTCACGCCTTCATTTTGCGAAATGGCTTTCACGCCAATGGTGACCAGACCCGCAGCGGGTTCTCCAACTTCACGTACCGCCCGTTCACCCTCGAAGGGAACTTCATCGCCATGCAGGCCGTCCACGAAATGTTGCTGCAAAGCTGGAGCCCCGCGCCCGGCCATCGCGATACCGAAGTGATCCGCGTCTTTCCCTCAATGCCGTGGCGCTGGCACGATGCGTCGTTCACCGATCTGCGAGCCGAGGGCGGGCATCGCGTTTCTGCCAAGCGCGAGAACAATGCAACGACGTGGCTGCGCGTGGTTGCCGGCCGCGACGGCGTTCTCCGAATTCGTGATAATTTCGGCGGTCGCAAACCGGCGTGGTCAAAGGACGACGCAAAGCGGGTGGCGGGCAATTTTGAGTTCGCGTTGAAAAAGGGCGAAGTGGTTGAAGCCACCCTCGCGCCTGCCGTGATTCCACCGGAACCGGCCAATATACACCCGTTCCCCAGCCATTAGATTTGCTCGAAACTCTCTCAACCAAAAATTTATGAAACTACCTCTCTTGGCCCGTCCGGCGATCGCGGTGCTTTTGCTCGCAGTCATCCCGTTGTCCGCAAACTCGGCCGAATCAACGGCGGCGGAACGGGCGGCGATTGAGTCCCTACGCGCCAAGTTTGCTAAAACATCCTATCACGGTTCCAAAGCTCCCACGAGCGGCGAACTGGGAAAGACAGCCGCCCTGCTGTCCGAGAATGGGCGCTTCACGGATCTGACGGATGAGGAAAGCGAGGTCTTTCAAAAGGACCTAAAACTCCCGTATTCCGTCCCCCAGAACCATGTGGCTCGCCCGCTCGGGTTGGCATTTGACCGCATCTGGGTGCTCTCGGAAACGCTGCGCAGGAAGGGGCGCCCGCTCTCATTGGAGGATAGCAAGTTGCAGATGCGGCTCTTTCGAGCGCTGGTTTATTACGGCGGGCTGGAACGGAAACGTCCGAATGTGGGCGCCCGTTTTCATGGGTCGTGCTTTGCCATCCCGACTGCGGCGGTGAACATCTACTTCTGCTTCTTTCCGGAAATGAATGCGATCGAGGCCGGCACCGGCGGAAAGGACAGCCTCGCCGCTCAGGCGCATGAAACCCTCATGGCCCTCGGTTACCAAACGTGGACGGTTCCGGCCCGCAACGACGCGACGGATGCCAACCCCGTCTCGGTCGAGCGCTTTCGCAAACACGTGTGGTGGGTTGGCGGCAACGGACTCGCGTATCGCCCGGTATTCGCGGTTGGGGTCATGCGCAGTTCCGCCGCCATGCTCGATGTCGTATCGCAGGTCGCGGCGGGAGCGATGTCGGCCACTTCGTTTTCCACCGTGAACGCCAGTTTCTGGTCGGAGGGGATGACCGTCGATGGCGCGGGCTGGGGGCACGGGCGACAAAACCAGGTGTTTGGCTACCCGCGCGACGGGACATCTGCCGCGCTGGGCCAGTTGGAGCAATTCAAGGGAACGCCGTGGGAAAAGCCGCTGAACCCCGCGCAAATCGACTGGCTCTTCAATTACCTCCGCGGCTCGTCGTGGTTTTACTACAAGGGATTTCTGCCGCCGGTGCTCTCCCGCGGCAACATGACGTATGGGGCACTCGACTGCGGCGCGCTCCCGAGCAAGTCGATCGGGTTGAGTCTGCTTGCAGGTTGGCGGGCGCAATTGAACCCGGCCCAGATTGCTGAACTCGAAACGTTGACCACCCTCTCCGGTGAGGCGGGAGCAATGCCGGAATCCGTGGAGCGCAGCAATTATCGCGGTGTCCGCTACTTTTGGAACCAGGATGCCCTTGCGGTAAAATCGGACACGCACTACCTGCTCGTCAATATGGCGTCCAGCCGCAAGGACGGAATGGAAAGCGCGGCGAAATTCGCCGCCGAGTGGAACTTCTTCACCGATGACGGACACACGCTGTTCTACCGGGACGGACGGGAGTATTCGGAGGCGATTGGCGCGTGGAATCTCACAGCGCTTCCAGGCGTCACTGCCCGTCAGGGGGAAAATCAATTGGTTCCGATCACCAATTGGCGCGGGTACAGCAGTATTTGCAATTACGCGGGCGGGGTGGCCCGAGGCGACAATGGCTGCGCGGGCTTCATTTTTGAAAAGCAAAACGGGGCGCGCCGGGCGGATGTGAACGATAAGAGCGGTGCCAATGATCCCAACCGGATCATCTACGGCGTCAAGGCCCACAAAGCGTGGTTTGTGGCGGGCAACTCCATGCTCGCCCTCGGGACCGGGATCGACGATCTGAAGCCCGAATTGCAGGGGTCCGTCTGGACTACCATCAACCAGACCTCATGGCGGACCGCGGTCAGCGCCCGCGATTCGGACGGCCACGTACTGCAAGCCGGCGCTCCAGACGGAAAGTCAACTCAATGGACTCTGTTGGAAAAGGCAGGCAAGGAAACGCCTTCAATTTCCCAAGACGGATTCACCTACGTCGTATTTCCTGAATACACGACCGGGCAAGTGAAGGCTTCGCTGGAGCGGCGGCCGACGAAATGGAACAAACTGTCCCTTGCTAACAAAGAGAAGAAGGCGCCGGCACAGGCGGACGTATTTCAGCTTTGGATTGACCACGGGGTTCACCCACACGCCGCGAGCTATGCTTACCTGGTTTCCGCGGACGGGAACGCCACGGACTTGGGCACACATTTACCGCTGACCGTCCTGACCAACACTGAAGCAGTGCAGGCTGCTCGGAGCGCCGACGGGCGAATCACCCAGGCCATTGTCTATCAAGCGCCGGCATCTCTGAAGGCTCCGGGTGGACACACCGTTTCAGTGGACGCGCCATCCGTGATTATGATCGAACAAAGCGCAGCGGGCGAGGAATGGACCGTCACCGTGAACGATCCCGAGCAGCTTGCCACCAAGAAAGCCCTGCGGCTGACCACCGACGCGCCACTCACCGGGGATGGAGTCGCGAACGCTGCGGATGGGCGCTCAATGCTAACCATCCCACTGCCTGTGGAGCCGCTGCTGGGCAAACCAATCACCATGCAGGTGCGCCTGCGCAAATAACCTAATAGCCATGCAACTTAAATCCATCGCCACATCCATCCTTCCGCCACTGCTCTCCCTGCTCCTGACGCTTCCCGCTCTCAGCGGCGCTCAACCCGCCCCCGAGACCACGCAACAACACGACGCGCGCATGCAATGGTGGCGCGAGGCGCGTTTCGGCATGTTCATCCATTGGGGAGTCTATTCGGTTCCCGCCGGTGAATACAATGGCCGGGAAACGAAGGGTCTTGGCGAGTGGATTATGAACGGGCTGAAAATCCCAGTCGCCGACTACAAGCAATTCGCGACACAATTCAATCCGGTGAAATACGATCCCGAAGCCTGGGTGAGGGCAGCGAAAGCAGCCGGAATGAAGTATATCGTCGTCGGGGCGAAACATCATGACGGATTTGCGCTTTTCGAAACCAAGGCGAGCGATTGGAATGTCGTAGACGCCACTCCTTACAAGAAGGATCTTCTGAAGCCGCTCGCGGCGGCGTGTCGCAAGGAGGGCATCAAGCTCGGATTTTATTACTCGCAAGCGCAGGATTGGACCAATGGCGGCGCGGCGGAGGGCGGACGCTGGGACCCGGCGCAGAAAACCGACATGGACGGCTATATTGACAAGGTGGCGATTCCGCAGGTCCGCGAGCTGCTCTCCAACTATGGTTCAGACATTCCGGCGGTGCTTTGGTGGGACACCCCCGATGACATGAACCCGGAACGCGCGGGCAAACTCGACCGGGTGGTCAAGGAACTGCGACCGGATCTGATTACCAACAACCGGCTCGGCGGCAATTTCCCGGGCGACACCAAAACGCCGGAGCAGTACGTCCCTGCCGGCGGCTTTCCGGGCCAGGACTGGGAAACTTGCATGACGATGAATGGTTCCTGGGGCTTCAAGCGCAACGACCAGGATTGGAAATCCCCCGAGACGCTCGTGCGAACTCTTATCGATAGCGCCAGCAAGGGTGGCAACTACCTGCTCAACGTCGGCCCCACGGCTGAGGGTGAGATTCCGCAGCCTTCCATTGAGCGGCTCCGGCAAATCGGAGCGTGGACGAAGATCAATGGCGAGGCGATCTACGGCACGACGGCATCTCCCTTTCACCGGCTCCCGTGGGGGCGCGCAACCAAGATCGTCACAGTGCGCGGCACCACTCTCTATCTGCACGTATTTGATTGGCCGCAAGCCGGTTCGCTCGTCGTGCCGGGCCTCGAAACCCTGCCGGCATCCGTTGCGCTGCTCGTGTCCGGCCAACCGCTCAAAGCCTCCGTGCGCAATGGCGACCTGCTGATCGATGTACCCGTCGCGCAGCCTGACACCATTGTAACCGTCTTGAAGTTGACGTTTGCGGCTCCGCCGAAGATCACGGCCCGACTTCCAAGGCAGTCTGACGATGGCACGCTTCATCTCGGAACCGGCGAGGGCGACGTGAACAACACCTCGCACCATGCCGTTGCACGGCTCGATTCGATCAAGGGCATTCCCACCGTCGTCGGCTGGAAGAACGAGACCATTACCGTGAGTTGGCAATGTGAACTCCGGACGGCGGGAAGCTATGCCGTCGAAGCCGACTACGACGCGACGGAAGCCGGCGCGGCCGACCTGATCGTCAACAACCGAAAAGCAGGCGAACTCGTCTTCCCAGCAAATCTTCAGGCTGGCAAAGCGATCAATTTGGGAACGGTGAAGATCGCCGCCACCGGTGAACTCGAACTGAAGATTGCGCCAGGACAAGCATGGAGCCCGGTCGCGCTGCGAGGCATCACTCTTCGGCCCGCTGCAACCGCAGTGCGGTAACGGCGAGAATCTTAAAATCATGTCTGCAGCAAAAGGCGTTTTGCGTTTCGCTCGGTTTCTTGGGTCATCAGGAATGGCGTGATCACTATATCCTGCTATTCGATTAGAAAGCTCACCGGCGCGAAGGCTTTGATATCAACGTCAAACTGGCCCGCGGTTACCTTGATCTTTTCGCCAAAGGGTCTGCCGCGCAGATCCACCGGCTGAAGCGTGGTGGCGTCGGTTCCTTCCGGCAGCGTAACCTTGCACAGTCCCGAAGTTCCTCCCATTTCCCAAAGGCGTAGCAACCGGCCCGTTCCATCGGGATTGGAGCCGAACGCGGTGACTTGAATGCCCGGCCTCGAAGCTTCCAGCCCGGTCCGTTCAACGGGCAACGCCCCGCCCTTCCCATCCGCTACGGCGGCGAGCAGCGGGTTGCGGGTTTCGAGGGCGGGCGTTATCAACGTGGTTTCGAGCGAGCTTTTGCCGAAAGTCCAGAGGCGCACGCGCGTGCTCCAACTGCCGGTGTACCAGTAGCGGTAGTTCGTGTTCCACTGATTGTTATAAAGGTTGAAGAAGACGACAGGCTTTTTCGGAACAAAATCATTGTCGAATTTCCAGCAGCCCGGTGTGTCGAGGCTAATGAGCGGCGCGTCGGGCGAGCAGAGTCCGATTCCGCTGCCGTCGGCGTCGGTCAGGGTCACGCCGCTGTCTGCCGCGTAAAGATAGCGATTGGCGCCGGGAAGAATGTCCCGGGCGGGATCCATCACCCCCAGGCTGCGCCCGACACAAAACCGCGGCGAGGCCATTTTGAAAGAAAGGCTGAGCCAGTCGGCTTCAGGCCAGTTGTCCTTTGCTTTTTCGTGGATGGTTAATTCCAAGTCCACCGATGGCTGCCCGCGGTACAGCGTGACTCGCAAGGTCGTTGCCGGCAGGTGATTCGCCGGGGCGCCCGGCATCTCCATAATAGCGATGCTGCTCACTGCATTGTTTTCAATCCGGAGCGTTCCCTTGCGCGGCGAGACGGCCCGGTACGGAACCTGGCTGGCTGGCGGCAAACCAGGCTTGCTCATTCCGGGGTGGAGCGTATTGCCCCAACGGCCGGCCTGATAATCGCGGCAGTATTTGTTGGTCTGGTCCTGGTCGAAGCGTTCGTTGAGATACTGTCCCGCCCCAACGCTTGCCTTGGGATCAATCCATTCGCGCCCGGTGCGCTTGTCAATTAGCGAAGCGATTATGCCGCGCTCAGGATTGAGCACGACTTTGAAGGTCTCGTTTTCCAGAACCTGAGCGGAAGCGCTTTCGTCGGCCTTTGCCGCGGGCACGGGGACGAAAGTCTTGTACCCGCTGGCGGGAAGATCGGTGGCGAGGAACGATCCATTGGCCACAGTGACCGTATTTCCAGTGGAGAGATCCTTGAGCGCGGCAGCGTCCGTCTTCACGGATACAATGCCAGAGCGCTTCCACGGCAGCGGATTATACACGACAACCCGTGGGCCGTCGCATTTCACGGCACTGGCAAGCGCCGCAAGGTTGGTGTCGAGCAATGGGGTGACTATCTTCGCCGCATTGCGGATGTAGTCGGTCTTGTCTTCCCATGACCCTTCGAGATCTTTGAACTTGTCCGGCGGAAGGCTTTGAAAAGCTTCGCCGTAGACTTTGACGCACGCCGAACCGCCCCACGTATGCTCGCTATAGAGAAGGCTTTGTTCGTAGGCCGTGGCCAATTCATGGGAGGGGTCGTCCAGGGCAAGCATCCATGCGCGGAGCTGCGTGTTCAGCGTTTCCACCGTGGCAATGAGCGGATTGATGTTACGCGCGGTGCGAACGCCCCGCGGATCGCACATGAGGCCATGAATCCAGGTATCCGGAGCCTCTCCCTTGACCACCGGCAGATCGGGTTTTTCTGCAAGGATGGCGTCCGCGAAATCCTCCATGCGCCCCATGCGCACCTTCACGCCGGGGGGGAGGTTCTTCGCGGCATCGTCAAAAATGGCCTTGACGGCAGTCGCGCCCGGAGGGCCGGAGTTGTCCGGCGTGACAATGATCGCCGCCCACGTCTTGTAAGGCCATTTGGGCGGAGGCAGCAGCCCTTCACCGATCCACGGATTCTCAATCGGTCCAAGCCCTTGCTTCGGCCACAATGCGGTGCATGAGCCATACATGCATGAGTACATCGTGAGCACGCGCGAGCCATCCGGACCTTCCCACCAAAACAGCGGCGGGTATTTCACATAACCCGAGGGCCAGTTGCAGCCGATGTGCATGAACTTTACGCCCGCCTGCGCCAGCACGGTCGCCAGCACGCGGTCATGCGAAGGCACGTCCGTCATCTTGGCTGCTCCCGGCAATGGCAATCCGTACAGGCGGCTCACCGCGGAGGAAAATGAAAAGCCTCGCGCAAACGCCTCCGGTTCTACGAACTCGGACTCAACGGTAAACGGCAGCGCATGAGGGACGAACCTGCCCGACTTCATCGCCTGATCCAGACGCTGACGGCGTTCGGGCGTTTGTCCCGGCCAGTCCTCGAACACCCTGGCCAGAACCCATCCCGGCGCCGTCCATCGAAACTGCTGTTCCGAGGGAAGCGTCGACGACGCATCCATCAAATCGAGCGCACGGTCGATCATCTTCGTCCGGTAATACGGAATCAAATCTTTGATCCGGTGCGTGTAGCCGATGTCAAAATGCGTCTTGCAAACGACGATAATCTCCTTGACCGAGGTCGGCGCAACCGCCGGTGGTTCCGCTTGTCCAAGGCAGGGAAACAGGGCGATCGTCAGGCCGGTCAGAAGAACCTCGCTGATCAGAAGTTTCGGGGATAATTTCATAGGTGTTGAGGGTAAAACATGAATTTGACTCACAATGCCATGAATCATCCGAACCGTGCAAGGCTGACGTAGCTCAAAGTGTTGAGTGCTTGGCCGGCTCCCTTCAATTCGTGAAGAATCGCGCATCGAGGAACACCAGTGCGTTTATTCGGGAGCATGGCAGTCGCGCCATCGTCATCGAACGCAGCAGCCCTGTCGCCGAGCATGGAAACCAGAGCGGCTTATACTATTTGTCATCCTGAGCTTGCGAAGGATCTCACAGCAGGCCAACCGGCGTTATGTCACCATTCACCGTTCTCGAAGCTGACAGCACCGCCCGATGATCCGTCCGTTCCGAATTCGTGCCGACTGAAACGAACGTCGCGATCGCCTCGTGAGATCCTTCGCAGGCTCAGGATGACAACGTTCGGAGCCGGAAAAGCAACAAAGGGAGTCAGATGGAAGTATTCAACAGTGTGAGCCACGTTGGTGTTGCTTGCCGGTTGCAGTACGAATAGGATTGTTTACGTCTGCACCTCCCAATCTTGTGCTCGAACGGTGGAACACCCGCAAACCGGTTCGCGCGCAAGGTTCACGCTGCGGCTTGCCTCCACACCAATATGACACTTATTTTTACCCACCCTGCGCTGACACCTGCTCGAAGCCGTCTCGTTACTCCCATCCTCCGAATTTTGGCCCTGGCGCTTTTCCAGCCATGGGCTGTTTGCCGCGCGGCGGAGGCCGCGCCCTCGGCTTCAAGCGGCGAACTCTGCTCGGCGCATTCGAACTTCTCCAAGAATGTACTCACGGTGACCACAGGAGTCATCGAGCGCAAGTGGCGGTGGACGGGCAAAGGGCTGGCGACGACGCGCCTTCGCGATGTGCGCTCCGGCAAGGAGTGGGCCGCCAAGCCGAGTCACGCTTGCGATTGGGATTTGCCCGGCGCATTGGACGACAAAGCCGAGGGGAGCTTGGTAGGCAGCACAGCCCAGGTCAGCGACGACGACGGGTTCACCGGCAAACACTTGGAAGTCGTGACCACGGTTCGCTATGAAAGGGCGCACTTGGAAATCCAGCACGTGGTGTGGGCGTTTCCAGGCGCCCCGGGTCTGCGCACGCAACTTCGCGTCAAAGCGCTTCCGGGATTCAACCCAACAGGACTTCCCGAAAAGGAAGGAACACTGAAGGATTGCGGCGCGACGTTTCTGAAGCCCAGCGCACGCGCGGAGTATCTGCCGCTGAATTTCGCGGTGCCGAACGAGCGGCTGTATTGGGGCTACTACAACAACCCCGGCAACCGTCATGACCAGAGCCAGGACATGCTCAAGGAAGAGTCCGTCAAAGGATGGCCTATCTTCCTGCGCGAGGACATTGACTGGGCCAGTGGCGCGGCGGTGAAGTATGGCAATGCGGGCGTGATCGTGGTCAAGGAGTCGCCGAAATGCGTCAACCAGCAGGCACACTACACCGGCGCGTTCTATGCAAACCAGCGCGGCTTTTCCGTGACGGGCTGGGGGCTGACGCCCGCGGAAATCGTTCCCGAACGGTTCCGCGAATGCTGGGCGACCTGGAGCATCGTCTATCAGGACGGCGACGATGGAATCCAGCTTGCCCTCAAACAATTCGACCGCGCCCGCTATCCGGTATTCCCAGCGCGCGACCTGTTCATTCTCTCGAACACGTGGGGGCCTGCGAACCCGATGGGCGGGCAGTTCACGAAGGAGGATTTTGTTCTCAAGGAAATCCCGGCGCTCGCCGACCTGGGCGTGGATGTGATGCAGATTGACGACGGTTGGCAGAAGAGCGGCGGCGGGCCGGACGCCAGCGGATTTCTTCCGAAATATGCAAACGGCTGGAAGGACATCAAGGCCGGGGCGGATAAAGCCGGCCTTCGATTTGGCTTATGGGTCGCCATTCGCAACGCAAAGGTCGCCGACTTAAATCAAAATTTGGACCAGCTCGGATTCATCTCATGGAAGGCGGATTTTGAGCACCTCGCAAGTCGCACCGATTACGAGCAGCGCATCGCCAAGATTCGAGAAGTGATGAAACACGCGTGGATGAAAACGCAGTTCACCCTTTGCCCCGAGTATGACGATCCCCGGTATGGTTGGTATTTCGCAAAGGAATACGGGAGCATTTATTTCCAGAACATCCAGGAGGGCGCGCCGGCCCACCTGACGATGGTGCCGTTCCAAGTCCTGCGCCAACACTGGTTGATGGCGAAATATTTCCCGGCGGACAAGCTCCAGGTCATGTTGCAAAATCCCAAGCGCACGCGAAAGGATTTGAGCGATGCCTGGGAGCACAGTCACGCCTATTGCTTCGCCATGGGTCTGCCTTTCGTTCCGTGCTTCTTCCAAAGCGCGCAATTCCTCGATCAGGACGGACGCAACGAATTGCGCGCCCTCATCAAAGTCTTCAAAGGCTGCCGCGAGGACATCTTCACGAGCCTGACGTTTCCCATTGGCGATTCGCCCGACAATGGAAGCTGGGCCGGTTTCCAGATGGTCAGCCAGCAGCGCAATGGCGGGCATTTGCTGCTCTTTCGCGAACTGCACAACTCCGAGCCGAGCCATACGATCCAATTAAAATTCCTCGCGGGCAAAAGCATCGCCTTGCAGGACTTGGAGCATGGCGAAAAACGCGAGGTGCGCGTGCCTGCCGATGGAAGCGTCGCCTTTGAAATCCATCAGCCGGCCGGGTATCGGCTTTATCGCTACACCATTCAACCATGAAACGCATTCAACAACTATTAAGCTGCTCCATCGAATCGTTCCCAACGTCCTTCGGTCTGGCCAGGAGGTGCTCGGCAGGCGCGACAGCGTCTTGGAGTGCGGCAGTCCTGTGCCGCCTTCGCAAGCCGAACCAATCTTCGCCTCACCGAAAGACGTGCCAGCCAAGACAGTCTTCGTTCGGGATGTCTCGTAGCTTGGGCGCGCGTCAATCGTTGTCGACGTCTTCTCCCAAGGCGGCACAGGACTGCCGCACTCCAAGACGCTCGCGCGACTGCGAAGCTGCGCCCCGGTTCATGCCCGACAGTCAACACAGCGCTTTGACGGAGTCGAAGTCTCAGGATGACACACGCTGTAGTGCCGCGTTCTGCTCTGTCGTTAAAAACGCAAAGATGTGGGTAATTGAAAGACGCGGCTCCAGCACATCGCCAACAAGGCGAAAAATATCGTGGGCTAGCGTGCTGCTCGCTTGCGGATTGAGCGCACTGACTGCATCCGCAGCCGATCCAGACGGAAGTCCCCGGCCGGTGATTCGACATTACGAGGGGAACAATCTGGTTCAGGAACTGGCCATGCCTTTGCGCGACGGGGCGCGAGTTTCCGATGCCGACGGCGCGGAATGGCTTCTCGCCGTCGACTCGCAACCGATCGCAACAGAGCCTGACGCGCAGGATTACAAGCTTACCTGGACGCTCGCCTCCGGTTCGGCCACTTCTGTCGCCGTCGGCGTGGTGTTTGAATTCAAGGACTGGGCGGCGGAGAATTTCGTGTTCGTCCCGGCTGCCGTGTATGACGGCAACCGGTTCGACGTCAAACATATCGGCTATCCGCCGTATTGGTATGATACGAAGGAATGGCGGCTGGATATGCCGACGACGATGAGCGAACGGTGTCCCACGCTCGGCAAAGACGGGGGCGCGGGCTGCATCAATCTCGACACCGGCAACGCCTCTGTTCCGATGATTGCCTTCCAATCGCCCGCGAAACAAACCGGATGGATGGTGCAAACCACGCAGGGCAGTCGGCTGGGCAATCATGGTTTGATCCTCGAAGAAAACGCCGGACGCTCCACGGCCCGGTTCACGATCACGGCCCCCGCGGTGCGCAACGACTACCATCCTGCGAACTGGAAGGCGGGCGACTCGGTGACGATCCAATTCCGAACCTATGCCTTTCCAGCCAAACAACGGGCGGACTTGCTGCGGCGGTTCTCCGAGGTTCGCAAGGACTTGAATCCCGCCGTTCGGGCCGAAGCGCTGCCGTTCAGCGCCGCGTGGAAATTGCTGGAGGAGCTGTACCGCACCCGCCGATGGGATGAACGAATCGGCATGTTCTGGCTTTCCGATGTTGGCGAGGCAAGCAAGGGATGGAACTTCATCTGGCAACTTGGCTGGTGCGGCGGCGGACAGGTGACCCTGCCGCTCCTGATGCAGGGCGATGAACAGTCCCGGCAACACGCCCGCCGCAATCTGGATGTCATCTTCGGCAAGTCCCAGGCGGCGTCCGGTTTCTTCAATGCCTACGGCAACGGCAAAGAGTTCGCCAGCTTCGGATTTGGCAGCAAACTCAAGCACAACGAATGCCTCGTTCGCTCGCAAGGCGACTGGCTTTACATGGCGCAGCGACAGTTCCAGCAAATCGAATCCGCTGGCGATCGGGTGCCGGACGCCTGGCAGGAAAGCCTCCACCACCTGGCCGACGCCTTCACCCGGTTGTGGGACAAGCGCGGCCAATTCGGCCAGTTTGTGGATGTCGAGACCGGCGACCTCTGTATTGGCCAGTCAACCTCCGGCGGCATCGTCCCCGGTGCGTTGGCGCTCGCGTCCCAAACGTTCAAGAATCCGCGCTACCTCGAAATTGCCGAAGCGGCGGCGCGCAAGTATTATAGTGACTACGTCCAAAAAGGCTACACCACCGGCGGCCCCGGCGAAATCCTCTCGGCGCCCGACAGCGAATCCGCTTTCGGTCTCTTCGAATCGTTCATGGCGCTGCACGAAGTCACCGGCCAGACGGAGTGGCTGCGTTATGCCGGAGAGTTGCTGCCGATTTGCGCCAGTTGGACGGTTAGCTACGACTATCAATTCCCGAAAGCCTCCCCGATGGGCTCCATCGACGCCCGATCTTGCGGCGCCGTCTGGGCCAGCATCGCCAACAAACACGGCGCGCCCGGCATCTGCACGTGGTCCGGCGACAGCCTCTTGAAGTATTACCGGGCGACGTCCGACCGGCGGGCCTTGGAGTTAATCACCGATATCGCGCACGGCATCACGCAATACATCAGCCGACCCGATCGTCCCATTGGCAAAATGCCGCCCGGCGGCCTCTGCGAACGCGTCAACCTGAGCGACTGGGAAGGGCTGCGCAATGTCGGCGGCAACATCTTCAGTTCCTGCTCCTGGGTCGAAACCGCCGGGATGCTCACCGTCGCGCAGATGCCCGGGCTGTACGTCCAGCCGGACACGGGAGTGTTCGCGGCCTTCGATAACGTCCGCGTGGAAAAGATCAGTCAGGCCGGGGAAGCGCTCAAGCTGAGGATCACGAATCCAACCAAGTTTCCGGCGGAGGTGAAGTGCCTGGTTGAAACCTCCGGAGCCGCGCGCAAGCCGGTGGCGACCCTGATGCCTCAATCCCCCCAGATCATCGCTCTCGCTCCGGGAGCTTCCACCGAGAAGGAGTTTGCTGTGAAAGGACTTTGATTTCAGCATGCGCGCGAATGGGGTCCGCTTTTCCCTCGTTACGGAGCCGTGCTCCGTGACGCGCCCATCTTCGGAGCTTAGCTCCGCCGCATCGCCAGCACCAAACCCCCATCGTCACGCGCAACCGCTACCTCCATTCTTCCGGGTAGAGCCGCCGGTTTCCCGACGGCTCCCCCACAGACCCGTACGAGCCCAATTAAGGCATACGGTTCTTCAGAGGACGGGTTTGCTCTTCAAACGGAATGAACGATCCTTGGCTTCGG
>Ga0316219_1002031_pt1 | contig 19865 bp, 15 predicted proteins | sample TBH18003PmetaG_FD_203635 | JGI IMG/M metagenome (GOLD analysis project Ga0316219, IMG submission 203635) | Freshwater microbial communities from Trout Bog Lake, Wisconsin, USA - TBH18003P | ecosystem: Environmental > Aquatic > Freshwater > Lake > Hypolimnion/Profundal zone | place: USA... | reverse complement strand
GGCCTTCCCGATCCGCGGCGCGGCCATGCCGCCCAGGCTATGGCCCAGGACGAAGACCCGTCTCGGATCCACACTCTCGGTCCGACGCAACTCAGCAACCGCGCTCAGGGCATCCTCGATCGTTTCGTCGCGCAGGGTCAACGCCGCCATCGCTGCTGCCATCCTGGCCGCGTGTTGCTGGGTCCGCTTTTCGTAGCGGAGCACCGCCACACCCTTGGTGGCCAGTCCCCAGGCCAGATCCCGGAACGGCTTGTTGGCTCCGATCGTTTCGTCGCGATCATGCGGCCCCGAGCCGTGAACCAGGACCACGCCCGGCCACGGACCAGCGCCCGCGGCGGGCAGGGTCAGCGTCCCCGGCAGACTCCACTCCCCCTGCCCCACCGTCACCGGCTGCTCCAGGAACCGGTTGGTCTGGGCGTAAGGAGGAGGCGCGTTCGCGGTGGTTTCATCCCGGGGAGAAACAAAGAAGAGCCCCGCGATCCGGGCCTGCGCGTCGAAGACCACCTTCAAGTCCATCGTCTTCCGTTCGAACTCACAGGTGACGAAGATGAGATCGTAACCGGCTTGCTTTTCGGCACGGGTGTGAAGCGGTTGCTTAAAGGCGCCGAATTGTCCCTGGGCGCTCCGCCAGATCTCCCGCATTTTAGCCTCTGGCGCGGCGTTTTTCATGGTCGAGTCAAAGCGCTGAATGGCCCCCGCGAAATCCCCTTTTGCGAGCAGGTCCACGAAACTCCGGGCGGAGGCCGGCAAATCCTGGGCCGCAAATTGCCCGCGGAGGGGGCCGGTCACCGCCACCGTCAGTGCGAAGGTCAAAACCAACTTCCATTGTGTGTTCATGAGTATCTCTTTCCTGGTAACGGTTCAGGTCACTCTCGCGGCCGCCCTGCTCCGGTGTGCCACTTTGTTCATACGCCCTCTTCCCGTGCGACGGGCTCGGGGTCGGCCTGGCGCCGCGTGCCCTTACGTTTCGTTACGGCCTGCTTGAGCAGAAACTCGATCTGGCCGTTGACACTGCGGAACTCGTCTTTAGCCCAAGCCTCAAGCTCGGTCCAAAGCTCGGAGTCGATCCGCAGCAAAAACGGTTTGCGCGAGGCCATGGACGGTCAGGTGTAAAGGGTGCCCGTGTTCACCACCGGATGCACCTCACTCTCACCGCAGAGCACCACCATCAGGTTGCTCACCATGGCGGCGCGGCGTTCGTCATCCAACTGAACCACCTGTTTTTCGGCGAGTTCCTTCAGCGCCATCTCCACCATGCTGACCGCCCCCTGGACGATCTTCGTGCGCGCGGCGATGACCGCCTCGGCTTGTTGCCGGCGGAGCATCGCCTGAGCAATCTCTGGGGCGTAGGCCAGGTGCGTCAACCGGGCCTCCTCTACCTGCACCCCCGCTTTGTCCAGGCGCGCCTGCAACTCCACTTTCAGGGCCTGTGATACCTCGTCCACCCCGCTGAGCAATGTCACCTCTTTCTCCTCGCCGTGATCGTAGGCGTAAGCGCTGGCCAGGTGGCGGATCGCCGACTCGCTCTGCACCCGCACGTAGTTTTCAAAGTCATCCACATCGAACGCCGCCTGGGCGGTGTCCTCCACGCGCCAAACCACTACCGCCGCAATCTCGATGGGGTTGCCGCGTTTGTCGTTGACCTTCAGTTTCTCACTGTTGAAATTCCGCGCCCGGAGGGAGAACTTAAACCGCGAGAGCTTGGCCCGTCCGGTCGTGGCTACCCCGGACTTCGCCGCCGCCAACTTGGCCTGAATGTCTAGGGCCTGCGCCATAGCCCCCGGCCCATTCGAATAAAACGGGTTGCCCCAATGAAACCCTGGCGTCCTTACCGTCCCCCGATAGGCGCCAAACAGGATCAGCACGCGCGCTTCGTTCGGTTGGAGGGCAAAGAAGCCGGGGGTCAGCGTGATGGCAAATACCTCCACCCCAATTGCCCCCACAAACAGCCACCAGAACGGATGGCCTTGCGCCCGGTCACCCGCGGCGATGGAGTAGATAAACAGCGCGATAGCCCCAATCAGTAGGGTTACCACACCGGGGAGGACCAGCCAGCCATTGAAGACTTTGACAGGCTGTTCCCGGTTGAGAGTCATAGCGTTTGCTTTCATATCAGTGGTCGGCTTCATAAACACCAATTCAAGTGTTATCGCAATGATATCATTATGAAATCAGACAGGCAACTGGAAATATCGCGCTGGTTTGTAATCGCCTCCCCCATGCTTGACATCCTCTCGCGTTGGTGTTCCGATTTCATCCGGTTATTATCTGGACTGGGATGGAACAGGAACCGACATTGAATCGCGGGCCCCGTCGCGGGATACTCGTGCTGTGCGTGTACCTGTTGGTTTGCCAGTTCCGGGCGGTTGCCGGCGTGGCTCCGGCGCCGACCTCATCCGAGGATCTGGGACCGTCCGCTCTGGCCGCCGCCCCGGATGGCCAGACCCTCTACGTCGCGTGCGCGACCGGCAACCAGGTGCTGAGGTTTGACCCTGGGCGGGGTGTAGCCACGGCTCATTGGCCAATGCCCGCTTCGCCCTCCGGGTTGGCGTTGTCCGCGGATGGCAAGCGTTTGGTCGTCACTTGCTCCGCCGCACGCAGTACGGTTCAGATCGTCGAGACCGCTTCCGGGAAAACCCTGGCGACCCTCGCGGCGGGCTACAGCTCGGGCTCCCCGGTGCTGAGCACTAACGGCACTTTGTTGTGGGTCTGTAACCGTTTTGACGATTCCGTCTCACTGTTTGATTTGAGATCGAACCGGGAAGTGACGCGCGTGGCCGTAGCCCGCGAGCCGATTTCGGCGGCCTTGACCCAGGATGATCGATTTCTGTTGGTGGCCAACCATCTACCCCAAGGTCGGAACGATACACCGTACGTTGCCGCCACCATCAGCATCATCGATGTCGCCCAAAGAAAGGTCGTCAAGGAGCTCCGACTCCCCAACGGGAGTATCAATTTGCGTCAGATCGTCGTGTCGCCCGACGGGAAGTACGCGGGGGTGACGCTGACCCAGGGCCGGTTCCAACTCCCGGTGACCCAACTGAGCCGTGGTTGGGTGAACACCAGCCTGCTAACGCTCATCGACCTGGCCACCCTGGAGGTGCTCAACTCGGTAGCACTCGACGATGTGATGCGGGGCGCCGCTAATCCCTGGGCCGCCGCCTGGTCCAAGGACGGGCAACTGCTCTGCATCACCCATGCCGGCACGCACGAGCTGAGCCTCATCGATTTCCCCGGTCTGATCGCCAAGCTTGCCGCGCTCCCGGCCAAGCCTCTCCCCCTGACGACCCCAATCGACTCCAGTTGCTGCTGCGCCGCGGAGGTCCCTAACGACCTTGCTTTCCTACGCGGTCTGCGCCGGCGCGTCCGGCTCACCGGCAACGGCCCCCGGGCGCTCGTGATCACGGGCCATCAGGCCTTTGTGGCCGATTATTTCTCCGACAGCCTGGATCGACTGGACCTCGCCACGGCGAAAGCCGAGCCCGCCTCGCTGCCGCTCCGGCCCGCTCACGAGCTGAGCCTCCTTCGACGTGGGGAGAGGTACTTCAACGATGCCACTCTGGGTTTCCAAGGCTGGCAAAGTTGCGCCAGTTGCCATGACGATGATGGCCGGGTGGACGCCATCCAATGGGACCTCGTGAACGACGGCGTCGGCAACCCCAAGGATACCAAGAGCCTGGTCTGGTCCCACCGCACCCCGCCCTCCATGAGCCTGGGTATCCGCGCCACCGCCGAGATCGCAGTCCGCTCCGGCATCCAGAACTCGCTCGAAGCGGCACAACCCGAAGAGGTACCCAAGGCGATGGACGAGTGGTTAAAGTCGCTGCAACCGGCCCCCAGCCCTCACCTGGCCGCAGGCAAACTGTCCCCTTCCGCGCAGCGGGGCCAGCGGCTCTTTCTCAGCTCGGAGGTCGGATGTTCGAACTGCCATGTGCCCCCCCTGTTCACCGACCTGCGATCCTATGATGTCGGCACCCAAAACGCTTACGACCAAGAGGCGCGGGACTTCGATACGCCTACCCTGCGCGAACTCTGGCGCACAGCGCCCTATCTCCATGACGGGTCCGCCGCCACGCTCCGCGACGTAATCACCACCCGCAACCCTAAAAACCAGCACGGCAATACCTCCCAGCTCAAGCCCCAGGAATTGGAGGATCTGGCCGAATATCTGCGGGAGTTGTAGGACAACCTCCGCCCACCATCTGCTTACACCTCCGCGCACAGGTAGCGGTGCGTATCCTCCGGGTCGAAACGGGTCTGGGCGAATTCGACCGCCATGCCGGGAGCGGAGATCACCATCGCGTGGGCGATGCCGGGTTCGATCAGAACCAACTCGCCCAAGCGCAGGCTCACGGTGCCACGGCCCCCGGTCTCGACATCGCGCACAATCAAGGACAGCTCGCCGCGCATCAGGTAAACCAACTCTCGCCTGACCTTGTGATAGTGATTACCTCGAACCGTGCCGGGGAGTAGATCCAGGCAGGCAATGTATCGAATCGGCTCGTCGGCATCATAGACTTGGGCCAGTTCGCCCTGGGGCAGCAACAGCCGCTTGAGACTCGGCGCTTGAGGATCAAACGGCGGCTCCATCGCAGGCAGAGACCACTTCACCACTTTGCCGGAGAGGAACTTCGATTCAAGACCCGCAAAGGGACGCTGGGATTTGGAATTTGGCATATCGGTTCGACTGTGCGCGGCCATAATTGCCCGTCGCTCAATGAATAACTCAACCTGGCATCCCCTGCAATGACGCATTTGCTTGTCTTTCCACCCCCACTTTTTGATCCTGAGCTCGGACTAAGATGAAGCCAACACCTTATGACATATTGGAGAAGATCCGGCGCCAGAAGCCGGTGGTGCATCACCTGACCAATTGGGTGACGATTTACGACTGCGCGCAGATCGTCAAAACCCTGGGCGGCTCGCCGGTCATGGCCCATGCCCCCGAGGAAGTGGCGGAGATGACGCAGATCGCTTCGGCCCTGGTGCTCAACCTCGGCACCCTCACCGTGGAGTTCGTCGAGGCCATGAAACTCGCCGCCGCTGCCGCCAACCGGCGGGTCATCCCGGTCGTCCTGGATGCTTGCGGCGTGGGCGCCACCCGCTTCCGCGACGCCAATTGTCTCGAACTTCTGGAGGTGGCGCATATGGATATTATCAAAGGAAACGCCTCGGAAATCGCCCGCCTGGCCGGCGAGACCGCCTTCACTAAAGGAGTCGACGCAGGCGAGGTCAAAGGCAACATAGCCCGCCTGGCTCAGGGGTTGGCAAGGCAGCGGAAAGCGCTTGTGGTGGTGACCGGCGAGACGGACATCGTCACCGACGGGAAACAGACCTGGCGAGTCCAGAACGGCCATCCGCTGATGACGCGGGTCGTCGGTACCGGCTGCATGGCCTCATCGGTCATCGGCGCGTTCGCCGCCGTCGAGCCCAATCTGGCGTTGGCCGCGGCCAGCGGCCTTGCCTGCTACGAGATCGCGGCCGAACTGGCCGCCGAAGAAGCTCCTAGCCCGGCGTCGTTCAAGGTGAAGCTGTTTGATTGCCTTTATACACTGGACCGGGCAACCGTGGAAGCGAGACTCCAGATGGAAAGAAATGAGGACCCGGAATGAAACCCAAACCACCCGCAGCCCCGAGCCAAAGCGGTTACCGCCAGGCCATTGTGGATTTTATCCGGGCGAACGCCAGGCCGGCGGACAAATTCAGCCATCAACCCCGGGTTTACCGGCTGGCGACTCGGCTGGCGGGGGAACAGCCCTTCGATGACGACGTGCTCTTCGCCGCCGCGTGGATGCACGACCTCGGGGTGTTCATCGGCCACCGCCCGGAAGACCCGGTGGCCTTGGCCAACTGGGATCATTTGGCTTACACCTGCCGCGAGACACCGCCGATCCTCGAACGACTGGGTTTCCCCACCGAGAACATTCCGGCCGTGATTGAAGCCATCCGAGGCCATTTACCCACCTCCACCCCCACCACGTGGGAGGGCACGCTCCTGCGAGACGCAGACATTCTCGAGCAACTAGGCGCCATCGCCGTGCTGCGCACCGTAAGCAAGGTGGGCCGTGACACGCGCTTCGTCCGGTTCGCCGACGCTTTGGCCAGCCTGCGGCGCAGCGCGGAACGGTTGCCGGCTCAACTCCATCTGGCTGCCGCCCAGACGCTCGCCACTCCACGTCTGCAAGCTCTCCAGGCCTTCCTGGCCGCCGCCGCCGCCGAGGCCGCAGAGGCGGATCTATGAAGCCACTCCTGCTCTGGATCGCCCTCGGGTTGGCCCCGATTCTGGCGAAGTCCCAAACGCCTTCTGGTCCGCAGACGGTATTTCAGGAAGATTTTGAAACCCCGGGCGTGCTCCAGGCATGGTCGGGCCGTGCCACCCTGGGACCCGGTTGCACTAACGGCCATTCGGCCGCGGTAGAGAGCCAGGCGGGTGCGGCGGGCGCGACCATTAGTCGCGCCGTGCCTTTGGAGTTGCTACGAGGCGCCTCGTTACGCGCCTCGATCATGGTCAAAGCAGACTCGGTCAGCCCCAAGCCCAATCCCTGGAACGGCGTCAAATTCATGCTGGTCTGCCAAACCCCGACGGGCACTACCTGGCCGCAAGCCGCGCTCGAAACCGGTTCATTCGGTTGGCGGCGCGCGGGTTTCTTCACCCGCGTCCCCGCCGAAACCACCAACGTCACCCTGGTTCTTGGCTTAGAACAAGTCACCGGCAAGGCGTGGTTCGACGACCTTCGGCTGACGGTCGTTCATCACCCGAGTCCCCCTTCCGCGAAGCTCGCCGCCGGAGCAGCCTTCAAAGGCCATGATCTCCCGCGGTTACGCGGGACGATGATCAGCCCCGGGATCAATGCCGAAAGCTTGCGAGTTCTGGGTCAGGATTGGCACGCCAACCTCATTCGCTGGCAACTGATCCGGACGGGACCGCTCGGCTCTGACCAAGACTATGACTTCTGGCTTGAAGGTGAACTCAAACGGCTCGAACACGCCCTGCCGCTCTGCGACAAATACGGCCTGCGGGTGGCGTTGGACCTGCATTCTCCGCCCGGCGGAAAGCCCACAGGCGGGGGTTACGCCGGCTCGGATGACCGTTTCTTTACTGATCCTCGATGCCAGGCCAAGTTCGTTCAGATCTGGCGTTCGCTCGCGGTCCGCTTCAAATCCTCGCCGGCGATCTGGGGCTACGACCTGGCCAATGAACCGGTCGAGGATGACCTGGCCGAAGGCTGCGAGGATTGGCAGGGGCTGGCCGAGCGCGCGGCCCGTGCCATCCGCGAGATCGACCCGCAACGCGCCATCATTGTGGAACCCGCCAACTGGGGTGGACCCGACGGTTTCCGGGATCTTGTCCCACTCTCCGTTTCCAACGTGGTTTATAGTGTCCACATGTACCTCCCAACCGCGTTTACTCACCAGGGCGTCTTCGCTTCCGGACCGCCCGTCTCCTACCCGGGCGAGATCCAAGGCGTGCGTTGGGATAAGGCGAGGCTGGAACAGGCCCTCTTGCCGGTGATCGAGTTTCAGCAGCGTTACGGCGTCCATATCTACGCCGGCGAGTTCAGCGCCATCCGCTGGGCCCCTGGCGATAGCGCCCGCCGCTACCTGGCTGACCTCATCGACCTTTTCGAAACCCACGGCTGGGACTGGACCTACCACGCCTTCCGAGAATGGGATGGTTGGAGTGTGGAACATGGTCCCGACCGCCAGGACCCCCGCCCCGCCCCGGCCCCAACGGACCGCCAACAACTGCTTACCCACTGGTTTGCAGAGAACCGGAAACCCGGGGACGATCTGAGGCAGAAACCCTAGAGGTAGAAAAACGAGGGGGAAGACGCGAGGCAGCCAAACTGCCGGGCCAGAGCAGTTCTGGTCGGTCGCGAAGGGCTCGCTTTCCCCATTTTCTTTCGCGAATGTCTTTGTCTCGTTCCCTGCTCATCCCGCCAGCCCAGAGCGAAGTCGACGCTTGACCCACCTCCGCGCCTGCTCCGGGGTAGTCAACTCATCCTGCAATTGCTTTTCTCGAATCTCCGCCAACAGCGCCCCCAGGGCCGGGCCGGACTTCATCCCCAGCGCGATCAGGTCCTCACCGGTGAGCAGCCGTGGTCGAATTTGGGGTTGCCGCTTCAATTCCGCCTCCTGTTCCACGAGGAAATCATAGACCGCCAACCGGCCATGCGAACCGAGGCAATCGAGGCGGTGGAGTTCCAGTTCCATCCGGAAGGACGGCTGCATGAGCATCCGACGCAACGTTGCCTTGCGCATCTCCGGCGCGTCCTTGAAGCGCATGTGAAGCTCCACTGCGGAAACTACCTCCTCGATCTCCTTCCGGGGAAAGCGCAGACGGGCCAGAATTTCCTCAGCCATTTTAGCACCGATTTTTTCGTGGCCGTAGAAATGGACCGCTCCCGTCATCGGGTCGCGAGACGCCGTCAGGGGTTTGGCCACATCGTGGAGCAGGACGGCCCACGGAAGCGCCACGCCGGACTCAGCGGGCAGCAAGTCCAACATCTTCCGCACGTGGTTAAACACACTACCCTCCGGATGAAAGTCAGGCGATTGTTCGCAATTCACCATCGCGGCCAACTCGGGCAGGATTGGCTCCAGCAGGCCGCTGGCACGAAGCAGTTCCAGTCCGCGGCCCGCGTGAGGCGCGCGGAAGAGTTTGAGGAGTTCATCCCGAATCCGCTCGGCGCTGATACCCTGGATCTTGGCTGCGTTTTCGCGCACGGCATCCCAGGTGCCCGGTTCGAGGTCAAACCCCAGTTGGGCCGCAAACCGAATAGCGCGCAACAGGCGGAGGTGGTCCTCGGCAAATCGTTCCCCCGGGTTGCCGATGGCGCGAATGAGGCGCGCGCGCAGGTCGGCCTCGCCGCCCACCCAATCGTGGAGCACCCCGCTCACCGGATCGTGGAACAGGCCGTTGATGGTGAAATCCCGCCGCTCGACGTCGGCCCGGGCATCCCCGAAAACGACCTGGCCGGGATGACGTCCGTCCTGGTAGCCGCTCTCCGCGCGAAAGGTCGCCACCTGGTATGGATGGCCGCCTTCGAGGACGACCACCACGCCGAACTTGCGGCCCACCGGAATGGTGCGGCTAAAGATTGCTTCCACCTGCGCCGGCAGGGCGCCGGTCACAATGTCATAGTCGCCAGGTCTCCGGCCCAAGAGAAAATCACGAACGCAACCACCCACCCAAAACGCCGCATAGCCCGCTTCCTGCAGACGTCGGACTACCCCCACCGCGGTGGTCCGCAACGAGTCCTCATCGCTGGCTTCGGTTTTGGAAACGCCCGTCGGCATAACAACAGTGCAAACTAAGGAACCCGCGTGAGAGGAACCGCCGCGGCAAATCTATCGCCGCGTTCCTTGCTTTTGCGACGCTCGACAACATCCACTGCTCACTCCCCCCAAAGCGCTTTGACATGCTGGACACCTCGTTGGATCTCATCGGGCTTCAGACTGGGACTCAGCTCGAACACTTTGATATGCTCCGGTTTCACGAAAGGCTTGAGCGCCGCGAAATCGATCGTGCCGCTGCCCGGCGGACAGTGGTCTCGCCCCGGAAACTCGACATCATGAATGTGGAAGCCGATAAGTTGATCCCGCAAGGACTCCAAGTGCATGGCGTGGCGGATGAATCCCAGGTTCTCTTTGATCTGGGCGTGCCCCGTATCGTGCCAGTAGCCCAAGGCTGGGCTGCGCACGTCGCGGAACAAGAAATGAAACTCGGCCTCGATCGGCAACTCGGTCAATCCCTGCCGGTTCTCGGCGCCTAGACGAATACCCCGCGCCAGGGCTTCCGGCGCGATCCGGCGCAAGATCTCTGTGGTCCGCTCCACAAACGCCTCTTTCTTGGCTTCTCGTTTCTCGACGAACTCCGCGCAAAGTCTGTCGTACTTGGGGGTCTCCCGCTCTCCCCGCTGCACTTTCTCCAGCAGTTTATCGGTGTAGTCCTTCATCTCGATGCTGCCCAGGTGCAGCACCACCACCTGGGCGTTGACCCGCTGGGCAAACTCGATGGTCTTCAGGGTGTGTTTCACCGCCAATTCGCGCTCGCGCGGGATGGGCGAAGAAAACTGGTAAAGATTCGGCGCGGCGCCGTTGACGCCGATCGGCAGTGGGCAAAAATTATGCAGGCTCGAAACCGTCACCTCGCCGGCTTCCACCGCCTCAATGATGCCGGGAAGCAGGCTAATGCGGGTGCCGTGGCTCAACTCGACGCGATTGAAACCCAATTCGCGAATCTCCCGCAACATGGCCCGCCCGTCAGTATGCCGGTGGGAATTCCAACAAGTGGAAAAGGAATACATAACCAGGGGAAAAATAAACAAACCTCGCAACCGGCGTCTGGCAACCCTCTGGGGCCGACGTCTGAACGCAAGTTCGCCGGGCACGGTTTTTCCGCGCCCGGCGTGTGAAAACACGTACGCAGTTACATATCGGCGTAACGAGCAGCCAACATCGCGGAAAACCGCGCGGCTTTCTCCTTGCGCCGCCGCCGCTCACTCGGTTTCTCAAAATGCCGATGGCTGCGTACAACTTTCAGTGTCCCTTCGCGGTCGATCTTCTTCTTCATCCGCCGCAGGGCTTTCTCTACAGACTCGCCTTTTTTAAGCTTAATCTCAGTCAAAACTCGTTCACTTCCTCTCCGACGACCTACGGACAGCTTCGGCCTTCATGGCCGGCGTCCCTCTCTGGTCAGGGAGCAAAGAGTAGGCCGTAAGCCGGTTTTGTCAACCGTGAAAAAAGGGCACGATTCCGGCTTTTTCGCCCCGCCGACGGTTGACGCTGCGCGGAGCATCCTTTCCCCAAGCGTTGCAGGTTTTTCTGTAAGGTTTTTCCAGTATTCCGGATGTACAACGTGGCAGTGAATGCTGCCGAGAACGATAACCAAAAAGAAAGGACAAATAGTATGCCAGTATTCAACAGGTTGAAAATCGTCCCGATCGTAGCCGGTTGCGCAGTTCTGGCGTTGAGCCAAACCGCCCAGGCACAAAGCACACGAACCCCCTGGACCAACCTGACCCCGGAAAAAATGACCGCGGTCTGGTGGCAATGGGCCTACAGCGTTCCGTATCTCACCAGTCCGTGGTGGGACGACACGGGAAACAAGGCCGCGTCCGGTCAGCCGTATTTCACCGCGCCGGGAGGCCCTGGCGAGCTCTTCTTCCTTGCCGGCACCGACGAACAAGAGCAGTTAGCCAACGGAGACACACTGGGCGAGGTCACTCGGAGCCTCAGCGTGAAAGCGGGCACCGCTTTCTTTTTCCCGCTCATTAATGCTGAATGGGACGATGTCTATTGCAAGCCTCGCCTGGGCGGGTTCCAGTGGGGAAAACCGATGGGCGTCCCGGTCCTGCTGGGGCTGGCCTCCGGCTTTGTCGACAGCGCGGGCGGCCTGTATACGAGAGTGACGCCGGCAGGCGGCGCTACTATTGACTTGGGGAACAGCATTGTGCGTTTACAATCTCAGCCCTTCCCCTACAAGCTTCCGGATGGCAACGTCTACCAGCTCGGTTTTCACTTGAATGTCCCTCGCGGCACAGTCTCGCCCGCTATCTCGGACGGCTACTGGGTGTTTATCCCGGGTGACTTTCTAGCACCGGGCACTTACTTGTTGGAGTTTGGCGGCTCTGCCCCACAGAGCACGGGAGGGTCGTTCATAGAGAAAATTACCTATCAGATCACTATTACACCGTGAATTTCTGGTAGGCATCCGGTTTTTCGCCCCAAAGACAATCGAAGCAGCGCGGGTCGATTTCCGGCCCGCACGGCCGGTGAGATCCGTCTCCACCGAAGTCGTGTATGCCAGCTCCGCCAGCCGCGCGGCTCCGTTTGGGGGTCCGTTTGGGGGTGGACAAGCCGCCAGGAATGCTCTACTCTCTGGCTACTTATGCCACTCATTACCAATGCCAACCGTCGCACCCGGTTGGCCCTTTGGTCCGCCCTGCCCCTGCTCCTGGCGCCAGCCTCGCGAGCAGACCTGGTGGCCTACTGGCGGTTCGACGAACTGGGCGGCACGAACGCCTACGCGGCCGCCGGCGGGATCGATGGCGTGCTGCAGGGGGGCGCCGTCTTCGTTCCCGGCGCGGGCATAAGTGGCGGCGCCGTGCGCCTGGATTGGGGTACAGACGGCTTTGTCTCCTTCGGCGACCACTTCATGTTCATGGGCAGCAGCTTCAGCGTGCAAATCTGGATTAAGACCAACCCGGGCGAGGCGAACCCTATGATCCCGGTAGGCAAACATAACACCGGTTATCTGGACGGCTACTTCCTGGCGATCGGAGATGTGCAGGATGGGATTGGCCCGAGCGGCAACACCAAGGCGCACTTCTATGTCTCCCGACCAGCGACAGGACCTTCGGCCATCGCGGTAAATGACGGACGCTGGCACCAACTCGTGGGCGTCTCCAACGCCACGAATGGAACCGCCCAGGTTTTCGTCGACGGCACCCTGCAAGGCACCGGGTCACAAACGGGAGTTATCCTCAACTCCGTGCCGTTCGTGGTTGGGGGAATCTCGACCGGGGGCGTGCCCAGCGGCACGTTTCGTGGGCTGGTCGATGAGGTGAAGCTCTTTGACCACGCGCTCAGCACCTCCGAGGTCTTAGTGCTCTACCTGGAAACACCCGCGCCGAGCCTCTCCATCACGTTGACCTCTCCCGCGCAACTGCAACTCAGTTGGAACTCCGTCACCAACATGAACTATCAGGTTCAGTTTGCTCGCAGCCTCACGGGCACGGTGGCCTGGGCGGATCTTGGCAACTCCATCTCCGGCCTGGACCCGGTGACTTCGGCCTCCGCCGAACTTCCGGATGCCGCGCGGTTTTACCGGGTTGTAGCCACGCCCAAGCCTTAACAACACACGACCCGGCGGGCGCTATCACCTCGTGGCCACGGGAACGCGCGGACACCTTCCGTGAGGACACAGACCGTTTCCATTCCCTGGAACCGCTCAGTTCCCCTGGAGGAGCAGCGGGCCGCGCTGAGAGCCCACACGGAAGGCATGGTGCGGAAGCGCCGCGTGGTGCCGGCATGGAACCAGGTGGTGGACAACCTGGCGCTGGGCCGCGCCGCCTGTGCAGTGGAGCAGGCCAGAGGCGATCGGGGCTCAGGGCGGGGCCAGTCTAGCAAGTCAAACCTCGATTCCGCCCGGAATTCAGCGGAACAGCGGCGTTGCGTTGACCGGAGCATCCATTTTACAATCGCATTGGTTTCATTCTATGCGCGCGGTCATTCAACGAGTTTCGGAAGCCAGCGTCACGGTCGACGGCGCGGTCAGGGGCGCGATCCGCCGCGGGCTAGTGGTCCTGCTAGCGGTGGAGGAAGCGGATACCGCCGAGGACATCGAGTGGCTCAGCGGCAAGATCGTCCGCTTGCGCATCTTCGACGATGCCGACGGCGTCATGAACCGCTCCGTCCAGGAGGTCGGGGGCAGGATTCTCCTGATCAGCCAGTTCACTTTGTTCGCCAGCACCAAGAAGGGCAACCGGCCTTCCTACAGCCGCTCCGCCAAACCGGAGCTCGCTATCCCGCTCTACGAACGGTTCATCGCCCGGATTACCCAGGACCTGGGCCAACCCGTGCCGACCGGCGAGTTCGGAGCACATATGCTCGTGAGCCTCATCAATGACGGTCCGGTGACCATCCTCATGGATTCAAAGGCCCGGGAGTAAGGCCTCATTCTTCAGGCGGGTTCTCCCACTCGGGATACACCTCCGGTTTAAGCTGGCCGCGGCGGATCAATTCCTGGAGGTCACGGATAATGGTTCGCCGCGCGACGCGGAATTGTCGGGCCAGTGCCGAGATATTGGGCCGCTGGGAGGATTGGCCGATGAGTTCGCGGATCTGGTTCTGACGGCTCAGACGGTCGGTCGAGCGGCTAAGCAGGTCCTGGACATCGAGCCGATGCGAACGCTCGAGCGCCTCAAACTGGCGGACGACCTCCTGCTCGCCGCACTCGTGGAGCGCGGCGGCAACGGTGTGTTTGAGCACATGAATATCCACCGGTTTGGTCAGACAGTAGTGGGCTCGACGCGGTCCTTGCAGCGCCACCAACTGTTGATGGACCTCCAACGCCCCGGAGACAATGACGATCGGCACATGCGGCAGCAGTTCTTTGAATTCCGGCAGAAAATCCAGTCCCAACTCCCCTTCCGAAAGCACATGGTCGAGGATGAGCAGGTTGGGTTGGACTCGAGGGATTTGCGCCACCGCCTCGCTGGCGGTCGCCACGCGCACCAGTCTATACTTGGACAACGCCTCCTCGTAGATTTCGTACTGCAGGTCGTCGTCCTCAATAACCAGAATAGTTGCAGGATTCATAAACTCAGGGGGGCGCGGTGGTTTCCCCGTTCCCCACGGGAAGGATCACGGTGAAAGTGCTGCCTTGGTCCACCACGGATTCGACCGCCAGGCCGGCTCCTACCTTCTTGGCGAACTCGTACACCATCGAGAGCCCCAAGCCGGTACCACGGCGCACCGACAGCGCTTTGGTGGTGAAAAACGGCTCAAATATCCGCGCCAGGTTTTCTGGGGGAATGCCGCAACCGGCGTCCCGGACCGACACGGCCACGTAAGCGGACGCCTTCCGGGTGGGCGCCAGCACCAGTGAGTTCGGCAGCGCCGCCAAGCCCCGCGAGGCCAGCGTGACCTGCCGGCGCTCGGTCATGGATTCGGCGGCGTTGAACAGAAAATTGAGCAGGATCTGTTGGATGAGGTCTTTGGACGCGACCACCCGGGGCAAGCCTGGCGCCAAATCCAGGTCCACCCGGACCTCGCGCAAAAAACGGTCCCCCAACAACTTGACCGTGTCGCGGACCACCTGGTTCAAATTGCACGGCTCGGGTTGGGGCCCCGATTCCCGGCTGAAACCCAACATAGCCTTGACGGTGCTGCTCCCCTGCTCCACCACCGTCTTGATCCGCTGCACACGGGTTCGCACCTTCGCCTCGTTGCCCAGGTTGTCCTCGATAATCTGGGCCGACCCCTGGATGATGGAGAGAATATTGTTGAAATCGTGGGCAATGCCCGCCGCCAGTGTGCCCAAGGCCGTCATCTTCTGGCTATGCAAGAGCTCACGGTTGGCCAATTCCAACTCTCGAGTCCGTTCGGCGACCTTGCGCTCAACTTCGGCATAGCTGCGAACCAGTCGCAAATGACGGTTGAAAGCCAGGCCGGCAAAAAAGAGGGCGCACGCCAAGCCGGCCACCGCGATCATCACCAGCCGCGTCTCCCGATACCAAGGCAGAATCACCTCGAACTCATAAATGGCCGGCTTCAGTTCCACGTTGCCACAGCGGTCCATCGCCCGCACGCGAAGCTTGTGGGTCCCGGGAGATTGATCGGCAAACGAGACGCCGTTGGCCTCGGAAAACTGGGTCCATTCCCGATCATCCAACTGATAGGCGTAGAGCAGCCGGTTGGCGGGGGTGTACTTCCATTTATCCTGACCGTCAAACCGCAAGGTGATGGTGCCACCCTCGGGGACCCGCCTGCCCGTGTCGGTCAGCTCATGGATCCGGATGCGGGTGATCGGAGGATCTCGGTCCACGGCCGGGTCGAAGAAATCCAATCCCCGCGCGGTGCCCGCCCACACCCGGCCGGTCTGGTCCTCGCACAGCGCGTGAATCGTGGCGCTGGAGAGGCCCTCTTCCCTTCCGTTTTCGACCCAGGCACCCTGACTGGCCAGCAACCGGTGCAGGCCGCTATTGGCGCCCACCCAGACGCTCCCATCACGCGTGCAACACAGACTGCTGATACGGTCAAACCCTGCTCGATTCACAAACCAATTGTGGCCGTCGAACTCCCAGAGACTGTCGGCGGTGGCGCACCATAGTTTCCCGTCCGTCGCCTCGACAAACCCCACAGCAGCGACGGGCGCGCTGCGATCCGCCGAGGCGAAGACTCTCCATTTTCCAGCATGGGACACCGCGGTGGCCTTATCTCCGCTCAACCAGAGATCCCCGTTTTGGGCCGCGTAAAGGACCGCCAACTCGGGGCCGCACTCAGCCGGCGGAGCCTCCAGAAGAGGTTCCCACCGCTCCCCATCGAATAGCTCAAGATGGGGAACCGTTCCGAACTCGGTGGCGAAATGCTGAACGCAAACCCGGCCGTCCTTAAGCGGCCCCAGAGCTTTGAAGCGTTCTCCTCGAGCTCGGAGGCCGAGATTAGTGAAGGTGCCTTGCGCGGGCTGGAATTTGAGTAACTGGTTGGCGACTTCGATGAGCACCCCTCCATCCTTGAGCGGCAGCACCATCCGGGCCGTCGCCGGCCGACGTCCCGCCCTAGGCGGAAGAGAAAATTCCTCGTGTCGCGGGTTTCGAAGCGAGTGGAGCACCGTCCCGGCCACGAACCAGAGCCGGCCCTGGCTGTCGCCCGTCAAGCCGGAGACCGACGCGTTGAACTTGCGCAACGCATGCGGGCTGCGCCAGGCCAACGGTGAATAACGAAACAGCCCATCGGAGGTTGCTAGCCAGAACACCCCACTTGGCTCGACCGCCAGATCGTAATAATTCCGCGCCGTAACCTCCTCATTCTCTACCATTTCCGTCTCGGTCTCTTCACGTTGGAACAGCATATTGGTCGTCGAGGCCCAGGAAGTGCCTTCGGCCCCGCGCCACCCGAATCGAACCCGCTCCGAGCCCGCTGCCTCCGGGGTCCACTCCCAACCGTCGAAATGCACCACCACGCGCTGCCGACCCTGGCCCGATTCCGCCACCAGGGTCACGTCGCCGTTGCGGTCCTCGTGAGGATCCTGAAAATTCTGAAGCTGGAGGGCAGCGGGAGGAAGGTATTCCCGCCATTCACTCTCCGGCCGGAGGGTGCGGATCGGACCGGGTGCCTTGGCCAACCCCCGCGCGCCGGCAAGCCAGAGACCGCCGTCTCGCGCGGTGGCCAGGGATGAGAAAGGGCCCACCTGACCCGCCGCCGAGTCGCGCACCAACCGCAACCGAGAACGGCTCGGGTCATCGCACTCAAATCCCGCCAACCGATCCGGAAACAACACCAACACATAGCCCTGCCGCACCGGGCATAAGGGAATCGGGTCGAAAGGGCGGGCGAGGTTCGACTGGGAAAGCAACGCCAGCTCGGGCAGGTTCGTATACAGGCACCAGACGCCCCCACGCCGTTCCAACAAGCCGTCGGGCGTAACCGTCCATAGCTGTCCGCCGGGGCCTTCATAAACGCGCCTCCGGGGCTGGCTGGCCTCAGGCGCCGAAATCAACTCGACGTTGTACCCGGTCAACCGCGTGATACCGGGCGAGTTCAGATGCGTCGTCAGCACCTGTCCGTGCGGCGATACGGTCACCGAAGTGCAAACCGCATCGGGAAGACCATCCACAATTTTGAACTTCCGCCAATTGGAGGCCTCGTTCTGGCCGCAGCAAGTCGCGGCCAGCGTCACGGCCACAGCGCCGAGGAAATATTTCAAGGCCTTCCGCATGAATCGGTTCCCATTCGGTTGCTCCACGGAATTATCCGCCAGCGGGATCGGAAGCGCAATGAAATCCAAACCGTAAACCGCGGTTCTGACTAGGCCACACCCTTCGGGCTCGGCCGGCGGATAACGCTCGACCAGTCCAGGTGAGCGCCTGTGGCTGCCGCGCCCCGGTTCAACGCCCTGGCAAATCCGTATGGCTGGCCATGGCCTTCTTAAGCGGTTTCGAGAAGGCCCAGATGGCGAACCCGGTCCCCACTCCCAACGCCGTTAAGAACCAAAAGAACCCCACCGACGACATTATCTTATTCTCATAGAGGACCCCGATATAGCCGGCGAGGAGATTGCCCAGGAAGCTGGACAGGAACCATATCCCCATCATCATCGAGACGATTTTGACGGGCGCCACCTTAGTCACCAAGGACAAGCCGACCGGCGAGAGATAGAGTTCCCCGATAGTCAAGAGCAAGGTGCAAAACACGGGCCAAAGCCAACTCCCCTTGCCCCCGCCCACGACCTGGGCCCCGATCACCATCACGACGAAGGAGAGGCCCAGGATGATCGCCCCGATCGCCATCTTGGACACGCTGGACGGCTCCTTGCCTGCGCGCGCTTGCTTAAGCCAGATGATATCGAGAAAGGGCGCCAGGAGGAAGATGAAGAAGGGGTTGCAGGACTGAAACCAGGTGCTGGGCACCTGGAATCCCAGAATGACAGGCCAGACCGTCTGCTTGTCTGCCCAAGTCTGCATCGTGTTGCCCTGCTGCTCATAGACCGCCCAAAAGACGACATTCAGCACACAGAGCCCGATCAAGGCCATTACCCGCTTCTTTTCGCCCGCGTCCAACCGATGGCGTTGGACTTCGGGAGCGCTGCCCGGATTCGCGGATGGAGCGGCGGCTCGTGCAGTCATCTTATTGTCCATCGCCAGGAACCGCTGCCCGAAGGTATAAACCGTCAGCCCCAGGAGCATCCCGACGCCGGCGGCCGCGAACCCCCAGCGCCAACCGAGCGTGGCAGCGAGAGTGCCACAAACAAAATTCGAGAGAAAGGCACCGATATTGATCCCCATATAGAAGATCGTAAAGGCCCCATCGCGCCGAGAATCACCCTGTCGATAGAGGTTTCCCACCTGCGTGGAAATGTTGGGCTTAAACGCGCCATTCCCCAACACCAGGAGGAAGAGCCCCAAAAAGAAACAGTTTTGAAACGCCAGAACGAATTGGCCGAGCGCCATCAGCACACCCCCCACAAAGACCGTCTTCCTCTGGCCCCAGAATCGGTCGGCAATGTAACCGCCCAGCAGCGGCGTCAGATAGACCAAACCGGTGTACCATCCATAGATAACCGAGGCATGGGCGCCAACGGAGGAATCCGCCCCGATCCAATGCCGAAACATATCCCACCCGAAGACCGCCCCAGGATCGCCCGGGGCCCGCTGTTCGCCCCCCTGAAGCGTCTGCCGGGCGACCACGAACAGGTAGTTCACCATGTAGAGCTTCAGCAAACCGCGCATCCCGTAGTAACTGAAGCGTTCCCACATCTCCGTAAAGAACAGCACATACAGGCCGAGGGGATGGCCAAATAATGTGCGTCCGGTCCCCGGGACGCTGCTGGTGGGATCGCCTGCTTCCCCGTCGCTCATGGCTACTTTGCTGGTAACAGACATAAGGCGGGAGTTTAGTTAGCGGCGCTGGCGCCGAGGTTTTCCGGCCGCTCGGCTTTGGCGGCCATGGTTTCAGAAATCATAGTTTTTCAGGTCTGGGAAGTGGTTTACGAAAAACCAGCGCCGCTGTCCAGTCCAACCGCCCCCAACACCGTTCAATTACCGTATGGGAGGGACCCGACGGTCCCTCCCTAACCTAACACCTCCACCCCCCTCAGGAGGCCTTCGCCAGCGGAAACTGCGAAATGGCCTTCATGTATTGGGCGCGCTCGAAAGCGCTGGGGTCGGCGCAGTTCTTCTGGCTGAGACTGCCCTTGAGCTGAGTGACCGACTCGTATTCGTGCTCTTCCATCCAGGCGACCAGGTCGCGCTCGACGACCCCGATCTGGCGCGCGCCGTGACGAATGAGGGTGGAGCAGAGCATAGTGATGTCCGCGCCGGCCATGAGCATCTTGAGGGCGTCGGTAGCCCGGTGGATGCCACTGGTGGCCGCCAGGCTGGGGCGCAGCCGCCCGTAGAGCAGAGCGATCCAACGCAACGGCACCCGCATCGCCATCGGCGTGCTCAACAGGATGTTCGGACGAACATCCAGCGCTTCCAGGTCGATGTCGGGCTGGTAAAACCGGTTGAAGAGCACCAGGCCGTCTACGCCGGTTTGGTCCAACCGTTTGGCCATGTTGGCGAAGTTGGTGAAGAACGGACTCAACTTCACGGCAACCGGGATGGTGACCGCGGATTTGACGGCTTTGGCGATGTCCA
>Ga0316219_1002025_pt1 | contig 19892 bp, 17 predicted proteins | sample TBH18003PmetaG_FD_203635 | JGI IMG/M metagenome (GOLD analysis project Ga0316219, IMG submission 203635) | Freshwater microbial communities from Trout Bog Lake, Wisconsin, USA - TBH18003P | ecosystem: Environmental > Aquatic > Freshwater > Lake > Hypolimnion/Profundal zone | place: USA... | reverse complement strand
GGTTGAACCTTCCTTTCGGTAAAGATCTTTGAAAATTCTGATAAAAGCTCCAAAACTTCAGCCTGACTGGTTTCAAAGCGGTCAAAAGCACTGAGACCTTTCTCATGCAAATCATCAAGCAGTACTGGACATAGTAGTAGACATAAGCGAATTACTGTTAGCAAGAATAAGTGATACCCAGTGTCCTGTCATTCAGGGGTAAATCCCATTAACGAAACAATCTGTTTGATAGTAGAATAAATGTTTAATAATGACCCAATCGAGTCTAAGTAATGCATATTGTCGATCACGACCATCAGGGATGTATTCACGAGGCTCTCGACCGTGCAGATGATTTATGCCGGGCCAATGGCGTTCGATTTACTCAAATACGACGACGTGTTTTGGAGTTGATTTGGTCGAGTCATACCTCCGTTAAGGCCTACGATCTCTTAGATAATCTTAGGCTAACGGATCCTTCCGCAAAACCTGCCACCATTTACCGTGCCCTTGATTTTCTCTTAGAGCAGGGTTTGATCCATCGAGTTGAAAGTCTTAATGCCTATGTTGGCTGCAAATACCCAGAGCATAAACACGACTTGCTGCTCCTGATCTGTACTCATTGCCACGAGGTTGACGAAAGACCAGCTAAGGCACTCATGGAATCAGCCAAAGAGGAAGTGTTTTTAGCAAACTTTCAAGTACGTCGTCAGTTGTTCGAAATATATGGTCTTTGTGCTCAATGTGGGCCAACCATTCAATAATTGATCTGAATCCCTAATTCTCCACCCCGACCCGGTTGTGGCGCGATCACTCTCAGAAAAGACACGGAGTTCCTGACGGTTTCATTAAGTAGGTTGTTAGCTTTGGCAAAAACTAAGACCTCGATGCCGGGTGACGATGTGAATCGATACTGACTTGTAAGATTCATAAGAACATATCCCGGGGTAGTGGTGTCGTTATCACCCGCATAATTCTGTGCATTAGCCCGTGTTACGCGAATATTCGTGTCAAATGCGTCCAGCTTATAGCCTAGTTGTGTTCCGTACCGGAGTGGAGGCATTCGTGGTACGTTACCACCCGCAAGAAATTGTCCACGGGTGTAGTCACCAAACAATTCCATATCAACGTTGCCATGGTCAGACGCAAGAAGCGGAAAACTCACATTAGCTTCAAATCCACGGAAAGTAGCGTTTTGCTGCTTATACAGATAGACGGGAGCTAGCGCACAATTTGTATTGCCAGGATTACACGATTGGTTGTAGGGATAGACATCCTGATTAGCCAAAATTCCTGTGTTGTAACGATAGATGTAATTGTTAAACCAGTTTTGAAACAACGATATTTCAGTTTTCATCCAATCCGTTTTCAATTCATAACCCAAATCTAGGTTATAGCTGGTCTCCATGTTCAAGTTGGCGTTACCTTGTTCAATACTGTTAGTCGCGTCATGGAAGCCATTGAAATAGAGTTCTTGTACTTGCGGTGCACGTTGTGAGCGGCTGAATGCTAATCGAAGATTCTGTTCTTTTTCGAATTGCCAAAGCGCAGATACCGAAGCACTGACCGGTATGAAGTTTCTGGAAGCTTCACCCTGTGGGCTAATGGATTGTTCTTCGACACGGACCCCCGCTTGATAGGTCACTGAATCATGTACCCATTTCTCGACATCAAATAGGGCGTAATTTTGAATATACGAATAAGGTGACAAGGCTGGAGCACCGGAAGGTAATGTCCCAGGTGCACTGACCACATTGAAATAGTTGTTCTGTGTTTGAAAACCAAGCGTGCCCGTTAATTCTCCGATAGGATCGTGTTCCAATTCGAGCCTTGAATCCACGCCGTTGTTACTGAATGTCGTATTGGTCACTTGGTTTTCGAGTTCCACATGCTGATAAGCGTTATAGGCTAATCTAAATGTTAATTTACTGAATAACTCAAATGGACTTATGATTTCATTCTTCCATGTTGAACGATTCATGGTTTGAAAAATATTGACCTGGGGACCGCCGCTGCTGCCATCAGGTGGGATACCGTAATAATCATTACGGTTGTTATAGGACATTCCGGCGTAACCCCAGTTATCCACATAGGAAGCGCCCACGGTGCCACCGATAGCATTGCCCGCAGTATTTCCTAGATATCCATAGGTATTCACTGACGGTGGAACACCGCCCGACTCTTGCATGTAAGCGTTTTGATCAATGGCGTAACCAGGAATAGAGACATTTCCATTCTGGCGATAAAATCCATCCAGATGAAGCGCTAAGTTATCTTTTCCTGAATCGAACTTCAGAACACTTGAAGACTCGTTATCGACTGAGCTGTAACGTGTGGAAAAAGCGCCTGTAAGACCGTGGGTCGGCACGCTCATGGGCACGCGATTATCGGTTACATTGACCGCACCGCCAATAGCCGTTCCGCCATAAAGGAGTGTGGCAGGACCTTTTAGAACCTCGATTCGTTCAGCCAACATAGGCTCAATGGCATTAGCATGGTCTCCACTAGACTGGGACGCATCCAAAATACTTAAACCATCCTGGAGAATCTGTACTCTCGGGCCACCTTGTCCTCGAACGACTGGTTGTCCCACCCCTGGCCCAAATGAGGCATTGCTAACTCCAGATTCTTGGCCTAATGTTGCGCCTAAGGTATCTGACAGCTTTTTAGTGAGATTGTCTCCCTTGAGAACAGTAGTGGGTTGACCATTGGTCAAGTCTTGTTCATATGTGCTGGTTTCTGATACCTCAACCGTTTCAAGCGTTTCAATTTCCTCGGCACAATAGCTTGCATCCAGATAAACCACCGTTATTACGCAAACAACGAATATGTTGATGGCGCTTTGCCTAGGGTGATTGATTGGTTTCATTATGTTATAATATAACGTAATGAAACGTGGAACAACAGTGACCACCTCCAAGAGAAATCCACACTACTGTCCATTGATATTAGGAACTATTTGTTTGAGGTCCCGATGGGATCTTGAGAAGGGAGAACCAGTCAGCTTAGAGATGGATTGGTTCTATCGTTAGAATCAAGACTCTAAAAAATGTGAACGGATTAAGCTCTACGGAGGGTGCTGAAGGTATTCATGCCACCCGAGAGTATTTTGGCATTGACGCCTTTCTGTCTTAGGATTCTCTGTGCATAGTAAGCTCGTTGTCCCACACCACACACAAGCCATACTTCCTGAATATTGGGCACCTGGTCGATACGTTGACGCAGTTCCTCCAAAGGTAGATTTAGGGCGCCATCAATATGGCCACTTTCGTATTCTTTGGTAGTTCTGACATCTAAGATTAATGCATCCGTAGTCCGCAGTTCGGACCAATCCGCAACCGTAACATCGCCTCTCAAGACATTGCCGGCAATCATGCCTGACATATTGACGGGATCTTTAGCAGCGCCATACTGGGGTGCGTAACAAAGCTCGGCTTGCTCAAGATCATAAACGGTGCCACCCAGTTGTATGGCCATTGCAATCACATCGATACGCCTTGCAACATCGGCTTCTCCAACGGCTTGTGCCCCGAGGATTAATCCATCGGAAGACCGAAACAATAATTTGATATGGATGGGTTTAGCGTCAGGGAAATATGAGGCATGGTTTCCGGGATGAAGATATACCTTCTCGTAATCGTTAAATGAAAGTTTTTTTAATAATCGTTCACTGGCTCCTGTTGATGCCAAAGTCAAACCAAATATCCCGCAAACGGCGGTTCCTTGTACACCCCTGAAAGTGAGGTGTGAAGCAGAAGTTCTGCACTCATTCGCTGAAAACGATTCGATGATGGAGGTAGCTGCAACGCGCCCTTGCCGGTTAGCAGGACCTGCAAGGGGTACCGGCTCTCTAGCATGTGTCACGACATCACTACTCGCTACCACATCACCCACAGCCCAAATATTGGGATCGCTGGTTCTCATGCTGCTATCGACATCAATCGAGTCGCGTGAGCCCAGTGTTAAGCCAGCTTCCTTGGCAAGATTCGCGTTCGGTTTAACACCGATCCCAAGAATGACAAGATCCGTTACTAGTGTCTTGCTGGTTCCAATAGATACCTTGATTTTGTGCGAATTTGTCCGGTCAAACGATGTCACACTTTGCCCAAGGAGCAATTCGATGCCATTTTGAATCAAACGATCTTCAGCAAACACTGCCATTTCAGGGTCCAAGATAGGTAATACTTGGGGTGCGAGCTCGACTAAAGTAACCTTCAACCCACGATGAACAAGATTCTCGGCCATTTCCAGTCCGATCATTCCTCCACCCACTACAGTGGCATGTTGGGCGTCTTTGACCGCCTCACGGATCTTTCTACTATCTGGGATCGTTCTGAGAACATGAATGCCAGGCAAATTGATGCCAGGTAGCTCTGGAATAATAGGTTCTGCGCCAGTTGATATGACCAAGGCATCGTAATACTCGACACGAATTTCTAAGGTCGTTAGATTGTGCACACGGATACATTTTTGCGCTCGATCGATCGAGAGGACATCTGTATTCAGCTCAACCTTTATATTAAAACGATCTCTAAAGAGTTCGGGTGTTGCCATCAACAAACTGGTTTCTTGGGGAATTATGTCGCCAACGTAATATGGTAAACCACAGTTCGCGAAAGAAACGTAAGCCCCTCGGTCGTAGACAATAATCTCGCATTGTTCACACAGTCGTCTCGCGCGTGTCGCACAAGAGGCACCTCCAGCGACACCACCTATGATAAGTATCCGTTTCGGTGTATGGGCAGACATCAAGTGACTCTCTTTAGGTGATGGAAACTATTCTGAACTTACTCGTTCTCGAGAATCACTCGTCTGTGTGTTTATGATCAGAACCACGTTGATCAAATCCGTGCGTATCGATATCACAAACAGACTCCAACCACATTGCATTGATAATAGCGAAGGAAGCTGCGAAAAGAACCCCAAGAATCCAAGCGAAATACCACATAAAAACTCCGTAGTGCTAATCAATAAAGTGTATGACGATCATCCAGAATGGCCTTTTCAGTTACGGGTCCCCAAATAATTTTGTATACCCAACGAGTATATAAAAGAACAATCGGGAGAAATACGACGGTGATCCAGAAGGCGATTAACATAGTCATTTCGCTGGAGGTTGAGTCCCAAAGCGTTAGGCTTGAGTTAGGTGAGGTTGAGGAGATCAACAAGAAAGGGAACAAACCAAAACCCAGCGTTAGCAGAACACCGATGATCCCTATCGAGTTCGCATAAAAGGCAGAGGCTGTGCCCTTCCCTCTTCCCAGTACCCACGCTGAACAAATTCCTAAGAACCCTAGGATGGGCGCAGTCAGCATCCAAGGGTTTGCTTGAAAGTGGGGCCACCAGCCAGGACCAACCTGAAGTACCGTTTTCTGAAGAGGATTCGAGGGCGATCCGTGACCGGCAATGGTTAAAATCTCAGGCCTTGTAAGACCAGAAAGCACCCAAAGTGTCGCTATGCATAAGGCCATAATAAGCAGCAGGCCTAAACAATGTGCTGCCTTGCGTGCGCGCTCATGAATCACGCCTTCGGTGCGCCATTTAAGAAATAAGGCACCATGGAAAGTGGTTAGGATGAGGCCAATGACACCGCATAAGAGTGCAAATGGGCTAAGCAGCGCCCAAAAGGTCCCTGTATAGAATGTACGTAAATCCTGATCGAGATGAAAAGGAAGTCCAAGCAATAAATTTCCAACCAACACACCCAGAAGAATGGGCGGCAGAGTTCCACCTAAAAAAAGGCAGTAATCCCAAGCTGATCGCCAAGCTGGATGTTCAAGTTTGCTCCGGTAGTCAAAGCCCGCTGGTCTGAAAAACAGTGAGAACAAGACCAGCATCATGGCGACATAGAGCCCAGAGAACAGGGTGGCATAGACAGCAGGCCATATAGCAAATATAGCGCCCCCAAGCAGCACCAACCAGACCTGATTGCCTTCCCAGGTGGTTCCAACAGTATTAATAATGACACGACGTTCGACATCGTTCTTGCCGAGAAACGGTAACAAGGTACCGACGCCAAAGTCAAAGCCTTCAGTTAATGTGAAGGCAATCGCTACAACGCCAATAAAGACCCACCAGATGATACGGAGGATTTCGTAATCAAACATAACTTACCCGCCTTAATAATGTACTTAAGATTTTATGAAATAAGCAGCTTGATGAGGGTTATTTTTCGAAGAAATAGCGTCCTGTATGAAGGCTGCTGGGCCCCAAACGGACATACTTGAACATTAAGAAAAGCTCTACGACCAGCAAGACAGTATAGAAAAGGAAAAAACCACCAATACTGAACCACAATTGATCCGATGTGAGGGTTGAAGCACTCATATGCGTAGGAAGAATGCCTGAAATGGTCCAGGGTTGACGTCCATACTCAGCCACAAACCAACCTGTTTCTGACGCGATCCAAGGGAGGGGAATCCCAAAAACAGCTAGCCGCATCAACCAACGTTTTTGGTCGGCGGCGCGTGTTGCACAGTAATAGAAAGACAAAACAAAAATAAAAAGCATAATAAAACCTGAGGCCACCATGATCCGGAACGTCCAAAACAGTGGGGCGACCATCGGTAGGCTGTCATTGGCGGCTTTTTTAATGGTCGCTTCATCGGCATCAATCACTTTGTCGGTATATTTCTTGAGCAGCAAACCATAGCCAAGATCCAGCTTATGTTGCTCAAACCCTTTCATAGTGAGATCACTCTTATCTCCAGACCTAAGCTTTTGGAGATAACTATAAGCCACCATACCGCTGCGTATTCTCTCGGCGCTGTTGTTTCTCAGTTCCTTCATTCCAGAAACAGGTTCATCAAAGCTTCTTGTGGCTATGATGCCTAACACATACGGTATTTTCACTGCGTAGTCTGTTTGCTCCTCCGATTGACTGGGAAATCCAAACAGTGTGAAGCTTGCAGGTGGTTTTTCTGTCTCCCATTCAGCTTCTATTGCCGCGAGTTTGATCTTTTGGGTTTCACCTTCGGTATAACCACTTTCGTCACCAAGAACAATGACGGATAGAATCGATGCTAGCCCAAATGCTGATGCAATCGAAAATGAACGACGCGCGAAGCCCACATCACGGTTCTTTAATAAAAACCAGGAACTAATGCCAAGGACGAACATAGAGCCGGTGACATAACCAGCGGCTACGGTATGAACAAATTTAACTTGTGCGACCGGATTAAAAAAGATATCAGGAAAACTGGTCATCTCCATGCGGAGCGTTTGGTAGTTAAATTCAGCACCAACGGGATGCTGCATCCATCCATTAGCAATCAAAATCCACAGTGCAGAAAGTGATGTACCGATCGCCAAAAGCCAGGTGACCGTTAAATGTTGCACCTTGGTCAGTTTGTCCCAGCCAAAAAAGAACAAGCCCACAAAGGTAGACTCAAGGAAAAAGGCCATCCAGCCTTCACTGGCGAGTATGGGGCCAAAAATATCCCCAACATAGTGTGAATAGTAGGCCCAGTTTGTACCAAACTGAAATTCAAGGGTCAGCCCCGTGGTGACGCCCATGGCGAAATTGATACCAAACAGTTTTCCCCAGTAACGCGTCATATCCTTATAGATTTCCCGACCCGTCATAACATAGACCGATTCCATAATGGCTAGCAGGAAGGTCATGCCGAGAGTCAGTGGGACGAATAGAAAATGGTAAAGCGCGGTTAGACCGAACTGTAACCTTGATAAGTTAACGATTTCATCACCGGACATAGATAGTCTCCTTGAGTTGGACTATGGTTGAGTGGGAACGTTTAGATCTCGAGCATTGGGCGCACTCAATGGTAAGTTGAAATGGGCCGCGATATCTTTTTGCGGTTTTGGCTTTTCACCATGCCATCGAAAAATCAGAAACCAAAGTCCAACCAGGAGGATGATCTTGGCTAAAAGGGCCAATGAAATTTCCCAAGAATAAGTTTGTATTCGTAAAGGTTTTGCTTTCACGCTAGTTAGGATAAATAACTCGCAATAGTACGTTCAAAAGAACAAATACCCATTAAGGTGGGGCACATTGGATTTATAACGTATAAGAGAAAGCTTATCAATTAAGTTTATCAAACCCTTCTGAATCGCTATGAATCATTGGGCCGGACGTTCTAGAAATTACAAGAGTTGGAGTGTAGTGGAGTGATGCTCATGAGTTCACTGCGTAAAAAAGGAACGAACGAAGAGAAGTCATTGTGCCGAAATCATTCAAGAGTATAATTATAATCTAATATTGTTATATCATTCTGCAACCAACTCTCTCTTAACAGGGTTGTTAAGAGCTGGAGCTGTGATATTCAGGTCATTTTGTAGGTGACCATAGGCAATTCGGTGATTCATGAATGATTACCGGAACCACTTGGAAACACTGAGGATGAGACGTGTGTCGAAACTGAACTTAGCCCTTCTTACTGTTAGCCTTTTGGCCGTGGGAGTCGATTGCGCCAGAGGCGTATTGGCCGAGGAAGGACCTAATGCCACACTTAGTCCAGCCAAGCATTCTCCTGCTCATCCATTGACATTGGCTGAAGCCATCGAAGTCGCTTTTGAACAGAATCCAGACTTGACTATTGCCGCGGCTCATATTGGCGAAGCTGAAACACGGGTCGCCCAAGTTGCTGCGGGTTTTTACCCAAAATTAACAGCACGTGTTGGGTACGACTATACCAACAACCCTGCCCTCGCCTTCTCATATATCGTGGCACAGCGTCGATTCAACCTTAATCCAACCAATCCATCTAACGCCATTAATAATCCTGGTTGGGTTGAAAATCTCAGACCTGAGTTTATTGGATCCATCAATCTATATCGAGGTGGTCAAGACGATTATATGAAGAAGGCCGCTGAGCTGGGAGTTCAGGCTGCAGAACTGGAGCAATCAGCTATTCGGAACACATTGGCAGCAGCCGTTACGTCCGCGTATTACGCAGCTATTTCTGCCCCTAAACAAGTCGAAGTTGCACGGCGAACTGTTGAAACCGTTCACAAGGAACTTGAGCACACTCAAGCTAAGGTCATTGAAGGGACGGCCTTACGCGGAGATGCACTCTCTCTCGAAGTACGATCGAGCACCGCGCATGAGTCTGAACTTAGAGCCAAAAATGCAGTTGAACTCTCTAAATCTGCTCTAAAGACACTCTTGGGGAGTTCATCAGGTGAATTACCCGCACTTAAGGAAACCGACCTGCCTGTCCCAACGCTCAAAGAAAACTATCAACAAATGTTTGAACGAGCTATGACACAACGTCCTGAACTTGAAGCAGCCAACCACCAACTCAAGATTCGCCAACACGAACTCGATGCGGCTGAAGGTGCTCTATTACCCCGCGTTAATGCTTATGCAGCCTATGGTGGCAACAGTGCAACCATGAGTCCAGCCGACGTCAAAGGGAATGGTTCGGTAGGCATTAACGCTGAAATGGACCTCTTTGCGGGTGGCGCTATTAACGCGACCATTTCTGCTGCTGAACGACGGGTCATTGAAGCTCAAGCCATCGAACAAAAAATGCGTCTTGAGGTTGAAAATGAAGTGCACCAGGCTTTTTCAACCTTGCAGCAAGCCATTGAACAAGTCACGGTAGCGACTAAGGGTGCTACCGCTGCAGATGAAGCGTTACGTTTGGTTCGCGAGCAGTATCACGGCGGAACAGCCACGGTTACGCGCTATCTTGAAGCAGAGACCGATCGCGCTGACTCCTCGCTCAAATCGATACTGGCTCATTTTGAAGCTCAGGTTGCTGAGGCTCAGCTGAAAAAAGCTATAGGACAATGGCGGTGAGGATATCCATGAATCAACATAAAAAATGGATACAAAAAACCGGAGACAACCTAGTCGACTTGTTTCACTACCTAGCACTTTTCTGTATTGGGTCTACCATTGTTTGGTCTGCTTTTCATGACTACATCGGCATGATGCATATGGGCCATGCCACATTAGAAGATATATTGCTACTGTTCATCTATCTTGAGCTAGGAGCCATGGTGGGTATTTACTTTCGTACCAGAAGGCTTCCTGTTCAGTTTTTAATTTATATCGCTATTACAGCGTTGTCTCGTCATCTCGTTATTGATGTCCAACTGGTTTCAGATTCGTTCCATCTGAATTTGCTCTTAAGTATTGCCGGTGCAATCGGCATATTAAGCTTGGCGATTCTGATTTTATCGTTCACCTCCCATCGTTTCGGTTGTCCTGAAGAAGGCAATAAACAAATTTGGGATCGTGGAGAGTGATGGATGCTTAATAAGCTCTACAAAATATATCTGGTTCAAGTCCTGCTACTACTCAATTATTCGGCGTCAACATGATCGACTATTTACAAGGTGTATCCCCAAAAAACCGTATAAGTATCGCCGTAGTGATCGTGCTGTGCTTACTACTCGTCTGGATGGAAGGAGGATTTGAACATAAAGCACGTCCAGGTAATCAAGCAAATCTGATGGATACACGCGCCGCTGGACAGAAGTTGGCTACTGTAGAGAGAAGGGAAACAGGGGATGTGATGAATTGGCCAGGCGAAGTAACAGCGCTAACTCTGACTCATGTAGCCCCCAAATATCCCGGAAGAATTCTCGATATCACGGTACGATCCGGCATGCCGATCAAGCGGGGTCAGCTTCTGGTTAAGCTCGATGACTCAGCCACGCAGGCAAAGTTGGGGCAGAGTCGCGCAGCGCTTGCCTCTGCAGAAGCAGAAGCGGGTCGTGCCCATGCTGATGCTAAACGCATGCGTAACCTGTTTGAACGTGAAGCAGCCACTCATCAGGACTATGATGCGGCCATGGCTGCAAGTCGTGGCGGTGAAGCACGTGTGAATCAGGCTCGGGAGTTGGTCCATGAGGCGGAAGCATCCGAAGGAGAAATGTTACTGAAAGCTCCTTTCGATGGTTTTGTCGTTGAACGTAAGCTAGAACCGGGTGATATGGCACTTCCTGGGGCACCGATTCTGACCGTGCAACAATCACAACAACTACGTATTGAAGCGGCTTTACCGAGTTCATGTTCGAGCTTACTCACCGTCGGTAATACACTGAGTGTACGCATTGCCAACCCTCCTTTGGAATTGAGCGCCATAGTGGATGAAATTGAACCCGCTGCGGATACCAAAACGCGTACCGTCTTAATTAAAGCTCGGCTTCCCTCCAATTCGGGGCTACAACCCGGGGCTTACGGATGGCTTGAACAAAGCTGCGGACATGAGTCGGTATTGTTAATACCGGCTGATGCTGTCTCACGTATTGGACAACTTGAAAGCGTTCAAATTGTGATGGAAGGGAAAGCTCGTCTTCGTCACATTCGAACGGGGAAACCGTTCGGTGCATCCATCGAAGTCCTTTCAGGTCTCAATGAAGGGGATGTAATTGAACGTCAGGGTGATCATTAATATGGATCAGTCCACTCGCGTTGAACGAGGGTTTACAGCGAAGATTGTTGAGGTATTTATCACCTCAAAGCTTTCGTTACTCCTGTTGATTGCCTCGTTTCTGGCTGGCTTTGCGGCGCTCGTACTGACCCCGAGGGAAGAAGAGCCACAAATCGTAGTGCCCATTGCTGATGTCTTGATATCAGTACCCGGTGCATCTGCTGAAGAGGTTGAAAAACTGGTCTCCACCCCGCTTGAATCCATGCTTAGAGAGGTGGATGGAGTTGAATATGTTTACTCAGCGTCACGAGAAAATGAAGCACTGGTGACCGTGCGCTTCTTTGTAGGCGAAGATCGTGAAGACAGCTTGGTCAAAGTTTGGAACAAGCTGATGTCCAATCAGGATCGAATCCCCAGCGTTGTCGCCAATTGGAGTGTCAAACCCATTGAAATTGATGATGTTCCCATCGTAAATCTGACTCTTTCGTCCAAAGAAGCCAGCTATGATGCGGCTGCCTTGAGACGCCTTGCTGATGAGATGAAGGACAAATTGGCATTAGTTCAGGACACTGGGCGAATCGTGGTGGTTGGCGGCGAACCGAGACGGATCAAAGTATTTCCAGATCCTGCTCGTCTTGCCAACTTTGATCTAACTTTACTAGATGTATTTGCTGCACTTAAAACGGCCAATGTCAATCTTCAATCGGGAAGCTTCGATCGCTCCAATCAATCCATACGTTTAGATGCAGGACCTGCTTTTTCTAAAACTCTAGAAGTCGCCCAAGTTCCAATTAATGCGGTCAATGGACGAATCGTCTCGCTTCAGGATATCGCTCAAATAGAAGACGGTCCTGCTGAATCCACCAGCTATACACGAATTGGATTCGGACCGGCCGCTTTCGATAGTCACCAGATCCTCCAAGGAGATGCTACATCAACCCATACTCTGGTCGAAGCTCATGCGGGCGAGGAAAGACAGGCGGTCACTATTGGTATCGCAAAACGGAAGGGTGCTAATGCCGTAGCGGTATCGGAACAAGTCATCAAATCGACCGAAAAACTCTATGGAAAACTAGTGCCGGAGGATGTCACGATCACCATCACTCGAGATGCGGGTGAGACCGCCAATCACAAAGTGAATGAATTGGTTAAGCATTTGATGATCGCTATCGTTACTATCATCATTCTTCTGGCTTTTGCGCTCGGCAATAAAGAGGCCTTTATCGTTGCCCTTGCCGTTCCCATGACTCTCGGTGTAACCCTCCTCTGCGATCTTATTTTTGGGTACACCATCAACCGTGTCACTTTATTCGCCTTGATTCTGTCACTAGGTCTGTTAGTTGATGATCCGATCGTCGACGTTGAAAATATATTCAGGCATTTCCAACTTAAAAAGGAGCCACCCTTAGAAGCTACATTGACGGCGATCGATGAGGTACGACCTCCCACGATTTTCGCTACATTTACGGTCATCGTATCGTTCTTGCCCATGTTTTATATCACTGGCATGATGGGCCCCTATATGGCTCCGATGGCCTTCAATGTACCGGTCGCCATGTTGGTATCACTTATTGTGGCATTCACGGTAACTCCTTGGGCAAGCTACCACTTGCTCCAAAGCGAATATGGCAAAGGATCACACGAGGATCCCAAAGAGAGTGCGATTTATCAATTTTATGAAAAGAGTTTAGGTCGTTTACTGGCCGCACCCAAAGAAGCCCGGTTTTTTTTGATTATTGTTCTGATTGCATTTGTGGCTTCTGCACTTCTGGCCGTTTTTCGCGTGGTTCCGCTCAAACTCCTTCCTTTTGACAATAAAAATGAACTGCAACTCGTCATTGATCTTCCAAGAGGATCAACCCTTGAGTCTTCGGATGCCGTGACCCGTGATCTGGCGCACTATCTTTCGACGGTCAATGAAGTGACTGATTTCGAAACTTACGTAGGTCTTGGATCGCCTATGGACTTTAATGGCCTAGTCAGACATTACTACTTGAGAAAAGACTCCTATCAGGCCGATATTCGAATTAATCTACTGCCTAAGGAAAACCGTAATCAGCAATCTCATGAAATTGCCCTTCGCATTCGCCCAGAGATCGAAAAGATCGGAACGCTGCATGGAGCGAACGTTAAGATTGTAGAAAGTCCACCTGGACCGCCGGTTCTGGCGACCTTCGTAGCTGAAGTCTATGGCCCACTGAATGCACCCTATGAGGAGTTGGCGGCCACAACACAAGATGTACGAAAAAAAATCAGCGGTATCAGAGGTATTGTTGACGTTGATGATTATGTGGATGCGCCTCAGACGACACTCCACTACCGTGTGGATCGTCAAAAAGCGGCTTTGCACGGCATTACTGTCAAGCAAATCAGCGAAACCATGAGCCTCGCCCTATCAGGACAAAATGCAGGACCTGTGCACGAGGCGAGCGAACGACAACCGCTTGATATTATCCTTCGCCTCTCAAGACCTCAACGATCGTCTATGGCTGACCTTGAAACATTAAGAGTAAGGGCGATCGATGGTTCACTGATCCCTTTAAGTGAGCTCGGCACCGCCTCTAGCGAAAAGACTAACATGACCATCTACCACAAGAATCTAAAACGCTTGAACTATGTTATCGCGGAGATGGTCGGCAGAGAACCTGTAGAGGCAGTATTAGATTGGGGTGACATCCAAAAAAAGTACCCTTTAGCGGATGGCTATTTCGTCGATCTTGCAGGTGAAGGCGAATGGAAAATTACTGTGGATGTATTCAGAGATTTGGGACTCGCCTTTGGAGCGGCTCTCCTCATGATCTATGTGCTGCTGGTGGCACAAACAGGCTCTTTGGGGATGCCCTTAATCATCATGGTCGCCATTCCTTTAACTGTGATTGGCATTATGCCTGGATTTTGGCTATTGAATCTGCTCTTTACCACGCCAATCGCTGGTGTTGATAACCCCATTTTATTCACTGCAACCGCTATGATTGGCATGATTGCCCTTGCCGGCATTGTGGTGCGTAACTCCATCATTCTAATTGACTTCATACAGCGACTGCGTCTTCAAGGACATGGCCTTGAAGACGCGCTCATTGAAGCCGGAGCCACACGCATGCGGCCGATTTTTTTAACCGCAGGTGCCGCACTGTTTGGGTCGTTCATTATCACGCTGGATCCCATTTTCTCAGGCCTCGCGTGGAGTTTCATCTTCGGGATTTTCGCATCAACGGCATTTTCCCTTTACGTTGTTCCCGTGGTCTATTTTCTGCTGAATCGTGATCAAACAGAACGCTCAAACAACTAAAAATCGCTGATGAGGACATAACATGACTACTGACCGTATTGTTCGAATTGTTGCAGGGTTATTTGTACTTATATCTCTAAGTCTTGGGATAGAGAAAAGCCCCCTTTTCCTCAACGGACAATGGCTATGGTTTACAGCTTTTGTCGGTGCCAACCTTTTCCAAAGCGGGTTTACCCAGTTCTGCCCGTTGGAGATTATCTTGAAGAAGCTGGGAGTCAAATCGGGTTGCTCAAAAGCTACCTGATTAATAACACAAAACCACAAAGGCGGATTTGCCTTTCCTTACTAGGAGAAACCCTATGGCCAAAATTGTAATTGTCGGTGCAGGCATCGGTGGTATACCGATGGCCTTCGAAATGAAGGAAAATGCTCGAAAGCAAGATGAAGTGATCGTCATAGCGGACACCCCTACTTTCCACTTTGTTCCATCAAATCCATGGGTTGCCGTTAATTGGCGCAAACCTTCCGATATTAAGGTCCCTCTCGCGCCTGTCTTTAAAAAGAAGAAGATTACCTTCATTCAACAGAAGGTGACTCAATTCCAACCTGAGCTAAATCGGGTGGAGTTACTGAATGGTGACCATGTTGACTATGACTATTTAATCATCGCGACGGGTCCAAAATTAGCCTTCGATGAAATCCCCGGTTTAGGCCCTGATGGTCATACACAATCAGTGTGTCATGTAGACCACGCGGGTGAATCTGGCGAATTCTGGGATAAGTTTGTTGAAGATCCAGGTCCTATTGTCATCGGAGCTGTGCAAGGCGCTTCTTGCTTCGGTCCTGCCTACGAGTATTTGTTCATCGCAGAAACCGATCTTCGTAAACGAAAGATCCGTGATAAGGTAAAAATGACCTATGTTACCTCTGAGCCCTATATCGGACATTTAGGTCTGGGCGGCGTAGGAGATACCCGCGGTATGCTTGAAAGTGAATTGCGTAACAAACACATCAACTGGATTTGTAATGCCAAGGTCGACAAAGTTGAAGCAGGCATGATGTTCGTGACTGAGGTCGATGAACAAGGACAAGAGAAGAAGAAGCACGAAATACCCTTTAAGCACAGCATGATGCTGCCTGCATTCAAGGGAGTCGATGGTCTTTTCGGCATAGAGAAGCTCACGAATCCGCGTGGATTCGTGCTTGTGGATGAGCATCAACGCAACCCAACCTATAAGAACATCTATTCGATTGGTGTGTGCATAGCGATTCCGCCTTTGGAACAAACCCCGGTGCCTACAGGTACCCCTAAAACGGGTTACATGATTGAGTCCATGGTGACGGCTACTGCTCATAACATTCGTGCAGAACTTGACGGCAAAGAGCCTTCACATAAAGGGACATGGAATGCACTGTGCTTAGCTGATTTCGGTGATGCAGGTGTAGCATTCCTCGCCATGCCACAAATACCACCCAGGAACGTTCAATGGGCATCCAGCGGACGCTGGGTGCATTGGGCAAAGATCGCTTATGAAAAATACTTCATGCGTAAAGTGCGTAAGGGCATCAGCGAGCCAACCTATGAGCGTCTGATACTGAAGGCCATGGGTATCATGAGACTTAAAAAGAGCTAAACCTTCTTTTCATACTGAGCTCAACTTAAAAATAGGCTTACAAGTGTAAGCCTATTTTTTTGGCTCTCCGTAAAGCAAGGAGCCTTGAAGATATTGCTAATTCATTCGATGATTGAGAGCAAGTGATTGTGACAAAGTGGTTTTAATCGGCTGCGTACTCAAGGAATGGCTGAACTCCATCTGACTGATGATACGCATATATTCATCATGAGCATGCTGGATGATGAGATCAACTTGCAAATGGGTTGTCTTAAGTTTTTCCTTGCCTAGCCACTGCTCTACCCAGCGGCGTGTCGAACCATGACTCGTGGTAGAAGTTACTTCGTGCTCATCCCATTCATGCTCAAATCGCTGTTCAACCACATAGTGAACACAGTTTATGAAATCATGAGGCGTGAGATTTCTGAGGCCTATCCAGCGATGGACCCCTGAGGTTGGACAGGGATAGGAGAAGTTATTATGTTTCCTCTTAGATGGGTTAAACCTATTGGAGGAAAAGATGAGAAGACCAAGAAGGAATCATTCTCCTGAGTTCAAGGCAAAAGTGGCACTTGCAGCTCTGAGGGGCGACAAGACACTGGCTGAATTGGCTGAGCAGTTTGATCTGTTTCCGATCCAGATTAGCGAGTGGAAGAATCAATTGGCCGAGAGCGCCGGTTTGGTTTTCAGCAAGGGTAAGCAGCCCACGACGAGTGAGGATGAGATTAAAACCCTTCATGCCAAGATCGGACAATTGACGATTGAGCGTGATTTTTTAGAACAAGGGCTCGATCGGATTCACGGGCCCAAAGGAAAGAAAAGGTGAATCCTGCCAGTCCTCTCTCTATTAAGAGGCAATGTGAGCTTTTAGATCTGCCCCGATCAAGCTTCTACTACCGGCCAAAGCCTGAGAAGAAGGATGATTTGGAGTTGATGAAGAAACTGGATGAGATGCATCTGCAACGACCTTTTTATGGGTCGAGAAGGCTCACGGATTGGCTGCAGCTTCTGGACTATGCGATTGGTAGAAAGAAGGTTCAGCGACTGATGCGAGAGATGGGGCTATGTGCGCTCTATCCCAAGAGAAATCTCAGCAAGAGGAATCAGGCTCACAAAGTGTATCCTTATCTTCTGAAGGGACTGACCATTAATCGCCCCAATCAGGTGTGGGCGAGTGATGTGACGTTTGTGCCGATGGCGAAGGGGTTTCTGTATCTGGTTGCGATTATCGACTGGTATTCGCGCAAGGTACTGTCCTGGGAGCTATCGAACACTATGGATGCGCGATTCTGTGTGGAGGCTTTGGAGAATGCGCTCAGGGACTACGGTAAACCCGAGATCTTTAACACGGATCAAGGGAGCCAGTTTACGAGTGAAGCCTTTACATCGGTACTGAAAAACCATGAGATACGCATAAGCATGGATGGCAAAGGACGTTGGGTTGATAACGTCTTTGTTGAGAGATTGTGGAGAAGTCTGAAATACGAAGAGGTTTACCTGAAAGGCTACGACAATGTTGCTGTCGCTCAAAGGTCGATCTCAAAATACTTTGACCTCTTCAATCAAGAGCGGAGGCATCAGTCCCTGAATAGGCAAACGCCCGACCAGGTGTATTACGAATTGGCTGATCCAAGGATGGCAGCATAACCGGGAAACATAAATAACGACCTGTCCAAAAAAACGGGTCCATTTCTGATGTGGCTGGATTGGTCTAAGAGGACGTCACTGGATTGAGAATAGTTAAATGGAAGTAAGATTCCTCTCCAAATTCTTTTATACGTTAACTCCAGGAAAAAGGAGTAAGCAGCAACTGCGTATCAAACAATTTTACGGCACTTCACAAAACGCTGTGAAAACCCAAATCTGGATAGCTGTTTCGGTTTACGTTCTGAATGCGATTGTCAAAAAGGGTTCAACTTGAATCTTATCTCTACACTTTGTTACAGATTCTCTCAGTCACTTTGTTCGAGAAAATCCCGCTATCACAGGCTTTATTGGCCACCGTTTACAAACAGGAGGAACACATGCAGGATAACCAACTGGATTTTTTCAACTTATTAACCAGAAATGAATGATATTTTTGATCAGAATCTGAATGTTTGATCGTAGGGGTCAGTGTCGAATAATCACGAACAGCCTATGTTCGAGAGTATGATCTAATCTTTTAAGTTTTAAGGTGACATCGCGTCTAGTATTCAAATATGCGAGATGCAATGCACTATGCGCTTTAGTGAAAATATCCGTTGGTTCAAGCAATTTAACTGCCACGTAAGGATTACAATGTCTCAGCACAATCACAAGCATCATCATTCCAGTGCATCCGAGCATGGATATTCCCAAAGCTATAACAAGACATTTGCTTTTACGACAACGCTGAATCTGTTGTTTGTAGGAGTTGAGTTTTCATATGGATTCATCACAAACTCTACCTCTTTGATGGCTGATGCAGGACATAACTTATCAGATGTGCTTGGTCTATTTCTCGCTTGGGGCGCTAGTATTCTGGCTCTTAGACCTGCTAAAGAGAGATTCACCTACGGGTATCGTAGCAGCTCGATATTGGCTGCCTTACTGAATGCGGTTTTCCTGCTCATTGCCTGTGGTGCAATAGCATGGGAGTCTGTTACTCGCTTCTACGAAACTCCCTCTATTCCAGGTATTACTGTCTCCATCGTCGCAGGGGTAGGTATTGTAGTTAATGGGTTATCTGCCTTCCTGTTTGCTCGCGGAAGTAAAAGTGATCTAAATATCCGAGGTGGATATCTTCACATGCTAGCCGACACAGCGGTTTCAGCTGGTGTGGTCTTCGCTGGATTCTTAATGAACTATACACAATGGTATTGGTTGGACCCAGCACTCAGTCTCCTGATTGTATTGATCATTATTGTTAGCACATGGGGACTTCTTCGCGAATCAATAGAGCTTGCCTTATCGGCTGTTCCTTCCCATATCGATATTAAATCAGTAGACGAATATTTGCGTAATATACTGGGCGTAACCCAGGTACGAGATTTACACATTTGGGGTATGAGCACTACTGAAAGTGCCTTAACCGTCCATCTGGTTATGCCGGATGGTTACCCTGGCGACTCCTTCATTCAGGAAGTCACCGAAAGATTGACTCACAAATTTAAGATCGCTCATGTGACCATTCAGATCCAACAAGGATCTGTTATTAAAGCGTGTAGTCCTACCGGATGAATACTTGTTGATCTCTAATGGGTGCGTGTACTGAATATTGTTTGAATGGACAAGTGGCGAGAAACAGTCGCGCGGTCAGGAGATACAAATTCAGTACATGCCGTTCAAGGAACATGTTCCACTGTAGTCTCCCCCTAAGTTGAGACACGGAATAAGTGAGATTCTCTGCCATCACAAGCAAGTATGGTGGGTATACAAGGATATGGGCCTGAACCTGCCAAGATAGTCATGGTTCTAGAACAGTTGAGAAATACACGGATTACCAAAAGCAATTCGGCTGAATAACGGTCCAGAACTACGATCGGTGAAGTTGACTGAATGGTGCGAGGAAAAGGGTATTGAACTGATATTCATCCGGTCAGGGAAGCCCAGCCAGAACGCATTCATAGAATGCTTCGCTTACCACTTCGATGACTTGAGCAAGTAAGGTAAATAACTGAGGTGTGGTTGAAGGCGTATAACGAAGAACGACCCCATAAAGTATTGGCAGGATTGTCGCCCTAAATATATCGACAACAAAGGGCA
>Ga0316219_1002010_pt1 | contig 20052 bp, 3 predicted proteins | sample TBH18003PmetaG_FD_203635 | JGI IMG/M metagenome (GOLD analysis project Ga0316219, IMG submission 203635) | Freshwater microbial communities from Trout Bog Lake, Wisconsin, USA - TBH18003P | ecosystem: Environmental > Aquatic > Freshwater > Lake > Hypolimnion/Profundal zone | place: USA: Wisconsin... | reverse complement strand
GGGACGGACGGCTCATCGGGCGGCGCTGTCAGCTCCGAGAACGGTGAATGGTGACCTAACGCCGGCTGGCCTGCCGTGAGATCCTTCGCAAGCTCAGGATGACAAATAATATGGGCCGCGCCGGTTTCCGTGCTCGGTTTCGGTTTTGTGGTTAATAGAAAGGGCACTTCACCGCAGTCCACGAGCCTCCTCTGCCGTTTTGGGGTCATCCATTTCGGACCGCTCCGGCGTTGGGCTCATTTTCAATCTTCAATTCGGCCGTTCTTTCCAGAAGAGGTCAGGAGGTCTGAAACTGTATCAGGCGCGGCGCCCGCCCTGGTGCTTGCGACGGAAGCCGAGCAACGCACAGGCCCCGGTGAGCAGCAGACCGAGCGCGCCGGGTTCCGGAACCGCCTCGGGCGAGGCCGGTTCGATGGCGACCGACGCCTGCGCCGCGCTACTCTGGCTTTGACCGGCGGCGGCCAGCGCCGCAATGTTGACAGTTGCCCCGAGCGTGTCGGCATTCAATGCCGCCGGAGCCGCGTTTGCCGAAGCGACTGACGAACTGAATCCGGAGATTGCCAGCGAGGAGACGCCCAGCACGTTGTACGTGCTGCCGCTGTGCGCCGCCAGGGAGACAATACCCCCGGAGGCAAGGTTCACGGCGCTTATCGAAGCGGACTGCATCACTTGCGCCATTCCACCGTTGACGGTCAAATCCCCGGCGCCGAGCGCATTGGCGTTTGCCACCTGCAACGTGCCGCTGTTGACGGTGGTTCCGCCGCTGTAGCTGTTCGAGCCGGAGAGGACCACCGTGCCCGCTCCCGCCTGCACCACACTGCCGGAGCCGGAGATTGTGGTCGCGAAATCGGATCCCTGCGTGACCGTGTTGGACCGGTTGAACGTCAGTCCGCCGTTGACAATGACGCTGCTGGCCGGCGCGATCGAACCGGTGGCGCCGCCGTTGCCCAGTTGCAACGTGCCGCTGTTGACGGTGGTCGCGCCGGTGTAAGTGTTGTTGGCCGAAAGCACCCAGGTGCCCGGCCCGGACTTGTTGACGCTCGTCGCGTTCGCGCCGCTGTTGGCGATGGACGCCGCCAGCAGATTCGCGCCGGTGTTTGTTCCAGTCAGCACCAGCGCGTGGGTTCCTGTTCCGGCAAAGCCGACAGCGCCCGTGTTGGTGAAGCTGACGGGCACACTGCCCGAAGCATCGAGCGTGGCCCCGTTCAAGCCGACGGTGAAGAGGCGGTCGGTGCTGCTCATCCCCGCGTTGGAACCGCTGAATTGCAGCGCGCCGCCGTTGATCGTCAGGTTGCCCGCCGCGTTGCTGGAAATGCCGAGGCCGTTTGCGTTGCCGAAGGTAATCGCGGCTGCGGTGCCGCTGACCGTGGCGTTTGCCGACAACGTTACAGTCGTTCCGCTGATGTTGACGATCGTCGTGCCCACCGGGAATGTGGGTCCCGAGTATGCTGTGCCGATGGCCATGCCGACCGCCAACCCGCTTGCGCTGGCAACCGTCGCCACGTTGGTGCCCGAAGTCGTGGTCCAGGTCGTGCTTGCAGGCGCCGGGTTTGCGAGTTGAGTCACGCTCAACGTGCCGCCGTTGATGGTGGTGGTACTGTCATAGCTGTTCAGTCCGGTAAATGTCTGCTTGCCGGCTCCAGAGAGATTCACCACCACGGGCAACTCAGTCGAGGTGAGGATGCCGCCGAAGCTGTAATTTCCACTGCCGCCGAGCGTCAGGGTACGGTTGACTCCACCGCTGTTATATACTACGCCGCCCGCTCCCGAGACATCGTTCAAGCCTGCAATCGTCAACCCGCTGTTGCCGTTCAGATCGGCGATGGCGCCGGATGCGACCGCAAGTGTGTTCGCGGCGCTCAACGCTGACGTCGCCGGGCGAAGGCCCCCGTAAAGAGTTACGTTGCCAGTGAAACCGGAGTTGGATCCAGTGAGGTAGAGCAGCGCGTTACCGGACGCATTGAGAATGAGGTCATGGGAACCGGTAATCGGTCCGCTCACGTAGAGATAGGTCGTGGCTACCAGCGTCAGCGAGCCGGAAGCGGTCCCGAGGTTGATGGCGTTGGGATAAGTCAGACCGCCGCCGCCGAGAGACAGCGTTGCACTGTTGGAACCGCTGGTGGCACCCAAATAAACCGTGTTGCCCACGCCCAGATCGGGGGTGTAGGAATCCACCACCGTGCCGGCGTTGATGAGCAGATTGCCGGTGAAGTTGTTGTTGCCAGAGAGCGTCAGCGTGCCAGGGCCGGCCTGCGTCACGGTTCCGCTCCCGCTGACGATGCCGCTCAGGGTTTGGTTGGCGCTGGTGTTGAAAACGAGAGCCCCATTGTTAACGATGCTTGCCGCGTAACTCCCGTTTCCAAGCGAACCGCCTCCGGAAATGACCAAGACGCCCGAGTTGACCGTAGTCGCGCCGCTGTAGCTGTTGGTTCCGGTGAGGGCAAGCTGACCCGCGCCCGATTGCGTCAAAGCGCCGGTTCCGGCAATGCCGGTGGCGACGGTCAGCGAGTCGGTGCGATTGAAGAGCAGCAAACCGTTGTCGCCGATGGCTCCGGACCCGAGATTGCCGCCGGTGCCGCCTGTGCCGAGTTGCAGCGTTCCAGAAGCGATGGTGGTGTTGCCGTAGGTGTCGTTGCCGGAAAGGATCAGCTTGCCGCCGGAGAGCATCAGGTTCTGCGAACCGCCTGCGACGTTTCCGGAAACGGTGAGTTGCGTTGCGTTGGTGCCGGTGATGGCGAGGCCGCTGGCCAATGTCACCGCCGTCGCCACTGTGTGCGTGCCGCTATTGACGAGCACCGAAGCATTTGCGGTTCCCGATCCCTGCAGCGTCAGCGTGTTTGCGCCGCTCAGAGTGTAGCCGTTGGTGCTGTCCAGAATCAGGATCCCCACCGTGCGATCCTGATCGAGGGTCACGGCGCCGCCACCGCCGAGCGTTCCAAATTTCGCGCCGTAAGCGCTGCCGTTGGGGTCGAACGAGCTGGTCCAGTTGCCGGTTCCGCTGGTGCCCCAGGTGGTTGTGCCGCCGGTGACCGTGTACTCGTTGCCCACATAGCCGTTGAGGTAAACGCTGCTGCCGGTGACGTTCACCGCCATCGTGCCGACGAAGGGATCGTTGGTGAGGGAGACCGAAGCGCCACTGGCGAACGTTCCTGTGGTCCTGCTGGCGGTGAGAATGGTGAAGGAAGACGAAGTGCCGAGAGCGAAGGGCGTTCCGCTCGTGCCGTTGATCACGTTGACTGCGAGGGTTCCGCCAAGACTTGCAGTGCCGGTGACGGCAATGGTATCGAACTTGCCCGAGTTGGCGGCGTCCTGGAACGCGCTCGAAGCGGTCGTCCCGCCGAGGTCGATGGCAGTCGTGCCGCTGCTAATCGTATAGTTGCCGGTAACCGTCGTCTTGCCGGTGATCCCGCTATCGCCGGGAGCCAGCGTGCCGCCGGCGTCGGTGAAGGTCGTGCTGTTGATGCTGCTGGAGCCGCCATTGAAGCCGGCGCCCGGGGTGATGCTCGAAGCCGTCAGTTGCCCGCCCGTCCATTTGAAGCTGTTGGTCTGTCCCGTGCCGGCGCCGGAAGCGATGGCGCCATTGACCAGCAACTTGCCGCCCAGGAGACTGACCGTGTTCACTTCGACGGTTTGATTCTGGCCGGAACTAATCGTCAACGCGCCCGCCAGGGAGACCGTGCCGCCATTGTTGATCGTCAGCGAATTGGTGCTGCTGGTGGAAGCATATGCTTGGCCGAGCGTCAGCCCGCCGTTGATCGTCAGGCTGCTGCCAGAACCGCCGCCGGAATTATCCACGGAGAAGTTAAGTCCATAGTATCCCGCCTGGCCGTTGGTCTGGCTCACTCCGCCCGCAAAGGCCATGGCGCCATTGGTGATATTCCAGGTCCCATGGGTGTAGCCGGTGTACTGATTTACCGTGAACGATGCGCCGCCAACGATGTTGGTGGTTCCTCCGCATTGAGCGCCGGTATTGTTCTGGCTGGCGGCACCGATAATCCAAGTGCCGCCGTTCACGGTGCTGTTCCAACTCGAATTGCTGTACCCGTAGTGGTCGAGATAAACCGCTCCGGAGCCGGTGTAAGCCAGCGTTCCAAAGGAGCCCGCCCCGAGGCTATACATCGAGAACGAGCTGCCGCCCTGGAAAGTGTAGGTGTTACCCGCGCCGCTGTTGTTGTAAGTGCTGTTATTGTAAATTGCTCCGGCCGTTCCCGAGCCGCTGATGGCGCCGAGGGTCATGGCGCCGGCGCCGTTGAGATCCAAACGTCCATTGGCCACGACAGGCCCGGTGACACTGCCTGCTCCCAAACTCGCGTACCCCGCCACTGCGTTATTGCCGTACACCCAAACTTCGCCAGAAACCGGCCCCGCAAGGGACAACGTGCCGCTGACCGTTCCGTTGTTCGTCAGGTTCACGGCGCCATTCGTGGTCGAACGGTTCACGGTGACGTTGCCCGTCACAATCCCGCCGGAGTTGACTGTCGCGGTGGCGCCGGTGTTGACGGTGACCACCGCCGCCGTGCCGCTATCGCTCAGAGACGCCCCGGAGTTGAGCGTAACCGGCTGAGAAATAAAGCCCGAAGCGTTGTTCGTCACCGTTCCATAAGCGGTAACAGCCCCATTGATCGCGCCATTGTTTGTCACCGGACCAACATTAACAATCGCGCCGTTGACCGCGCCGCTGTTAGTCAGAGCCGTCCCTGCATTCACCGAAATCGTGCTGCCGGCGCTCGTGCTGCCCGCCGCGCCGATGGCCAGGGTGCCGCCAACGACGGTTGTGGCTCCCGTGTAGGTGTTGGCTCCGTTCAAGGTCAGGATGCCGCTGCCGCCGACGTTCAGGCTGGAGGCGCTGTTGTCGCCAATCACCGAGTTGATCGCCAGGCTCTTGCCATTGAGGTAAACCCAGAGGTCGCCGGCGGAAGCCGCCTCCAGGGTGCCGCCCGTGATGACTGCGCCATTGGTGGCGCTGCTGCCGACCAGAATGCCGCCGGAATTGACGACGCTGGCGCCGGTCAAAGTCACCGTGTTCAGCGTGCTGTTATTGAAACGGATGCTGTTGGTGTTCCCGCTCGCCGCCGGAAGGTCCGCACTGACATCGGTGTTGATGAGGTCGCCCCAAGCGTTGCTACCATACGTCGCATTGGTTAGGGCGCCGGATTGCGCGCTAATGAAATCGTTTCCTTTTCTCACCGCTCCGACGAGCATCCCGTTCACGACATTCGCCGAGCCCGAGGGGGCGTTGGTGAAATTGATCGCCGCCAGGTTCGTGTCGTCCAGGTTCACAAAACCGCCCGCGTTACGCACATAAGGATTGGCGCCGGTGAAGGTGAGGGTCGCATTGTTGGAGGTTCCGTTGCCGTTGACCGTGTCGTTGCTAAAACCGGTGACTGTCACCGATGCCAGCGACTGGCTGTTGGGCACGGTCGATCCATTGACGAGCGTGAACGTGGCGTTGTTGGAGGCGGTCTGCCCCGCCCCGCTGGTCCCGCCGAGGGTTAATAACGCCGCGGGGTTGATGCGATTGGCAAGCCCGTTGCCGGCTGTCGCATCGCCAAGGTTGAACACCGCCCCGCCGCTGATCGTGACGGCTGAAGTATTGGCCAGTTTGCCTGCCGCGCCGTTCACGGTGAGAGTGCCGCCGTTGAACGCCGTCGCGCCGCCATAGCTGCTGCTGCCGGTAAGCGTCAGGCTGCCGTTGCCGAACTTGGTGATTCCGTAGCCTTGATTGCCGTCGCCCACGGGGCCGTTCAGGGTCAGCGTGTTCGCGGAAAGCGTCAGCGTTCTGGTGCCGTTGGCGAGGGTGACCGGGCCGGTTCCGAAAGTCAGGTTATTACTGCCGACAAAGGTGAAATCGCCGTTGACGTTGAGGGCGTTGGCGGTGGTAAGGACCAGGGCGCTTCCATAACTGTTGTCGATGGTGTTGCCGCCGCCGAGAGTCAAGGCGCCACCGGTTCCCGTGGCGCTGCCGTTGCCGCCGAGAGCCGTGGCCGAACCGAGGTTCAGCTTCGTCCCCGCCGCGAGGATAATCGGGCCGTTAAAGGCGTTGTTCACACCGCTCAAAGTCAGAAAACTGGTCGCGCTGTTTTCCACAATGCCCGTAACATTGGCACCAATATTTGAGGTGATCGTCAGCGCTCCAGCGCCGGTGCCGGTATTGGTGATTGTGCCGCTATTGTTGACCAATCCATAACCCGAAAGAGCGCCATTGGAACCATAGTTGGCGCCCAGATTCACTCCCCCTGCTCCGTTGTTGTTGACTGTGATGTTGCCCGTGTTACTGAACGAACCGTTGAAGGTCGAAGCGTTAGCCCCGGGATTGAAGACGAGGTTGAGATAACCCGAAATATTGCTGTCTGGCCCGCCCTGGGAGTTATTGCCCATGCCAAGCGTGGCAAGCGCTCCGCTGTTGGTAATGCCGCCGGCGTTGACGCTGTTGTTGGTGACGGGTCCCGTGGTTGTAATCGAAATGCCGTTGAGATCCAGTTTCGCCAGGCCGCTGATGGCAACGGCATTGTTGTTGGTCAGCGCGAACCCGGTCTGGAGCGTCGTCGTGCCGCTGCCTCCGATGTCGATCGCCCCGGTTCCGCCGTTCGAGCCGCTCAGAACCACATTGCCCGAACCCGCAATCACGAATGGGCTTCCCGCGTTATTGACGTTTGCGGCAAGCGTCAGCGTGCCGGCGCTGTATTGATGAATGTCAATTTCAACGCCCGTGCCGTTACCGAGGCGTCCGTTCTGGATGGTGTAATTGCCGCTGCCGGTCACCAGCAAGCCGTTGGTTGCAAACGTCAGGTCGTTGCCGGCAAGGTTGAGAACGCCGGCGGTGGTTCCCGTGTTGACGACCAGCGTGTTCGTCTGGTGCGCATTGGCGTTCATCGACAGCGTGCCCGAGGTATAATAAGCGACATCGCCGGTGTTGGTGACGTAGTTGGTTGCCGACGAGTTGGTCGAAGCCGTCAGGGAACTGATCCCAACAGTGCTGGCAACAACCGCTTTCGATGCGTTGGTTGCGCCGAAGCTGTAGGTGGAACCGTTCTTCACCACCACATTGCCCAGAATGGCTGTGCTGGCCGTCAGGTTGTTGGCGACGAAAGCGCCCGTGCCCGAGTTGGTGAGATCCAGCAGCGTCGTGCTTCCCGCGTTGCGGGTGAAGGTGGTGACGGTCAGGTTGGCCGCCGTGCCGGAGCCTTCGTCCAACGTAATCGCGCTGCCCGCGTTTGCGGCGGTCAGCGCGGCAAAGGTCTGGCTGCCGCCAAAGACGGTCAAGCTGCCCCCGTTCACGTTGAACGTATTGGTGGCCAACAGGATGTTTTGCGTGCCGGTCATGGCGGACTCATCGAGCTTCCAGGTTCCACTGTAAACTGCCATACCGTTCGAGTTCACCGGGGATTGCGTGGTTCCACTGAGAGTGAGCGTGCCAGTCCCCACGTAATCAAGGGTGCTGCCCAGCGAAACGGAGGTCAAAAGTCCCGTGATAGCGACATTCCCGCTTCCGCCAAACGCCAGAAAGCGCGCGTTGGCAGCATTGGCGGAAATACTGAGCGTGTTGAAACTCAGCGTGTTTCCAACGCCGTTGACATTGAGCAAGGAATTCGCATACGAGCCAATCGCGGTGGTCGTCCCGCCCAGGGTCAGCGTCGTGCCGGCGCCGTTGAGCGTGATCGTCTTGCTGGCGATTCCCGGCGTGCTTGCGCTCATGTTCAGATTTACAGGTCCCGTGCCGAGGTTCAGACTGCTCGTGCTCGTGCTGCCTGCGGAAAACGCGGCAAAGTCGGCGCCGATGCTGATTGCACTGGTGTTGCTAAGGGTCAGCGCGCCACCGCTGGTGTTGTCAAGGGTGCCGCCGTTGATCGTCAATGCGCTCGCCGCCGCGCCGAGGGTCGTGGCGCTGTTGACGTTCAGTTTGCCGGAGTTAAGCGTTGTTGCGCCAGTGTAGCTGTTTACCCCCGAGAGCGTCTGAACGCCCGTCGCGCCAAGAGAAACGGTGAGCGCCATGTTCGCCGGAGTCGCCGCCGTGATCGCCCCCGCGTAGGCATACGTGCCGCTGCCGGCCAGCGTGAGAGTCTTGGCCGCGCCGCTGTTGGTAACGGTGGAACCCGCGATGCCATTGAGGCCGCCGACGGCTTCGTTGGCGGCGTTGATATCCAGCGTGGCGCCGTTGGCCACAGTCGCCAAGGCGGGCATGTTCGGAGCGGTCGAGCCGCCCACTTTCAGCGTGCCGGAGCTAACCGTCAGGTTGCCGTTGTAGGTGCTGTTGGCATTGGAGAGCGCGACGTACCCGCCGGTAGTCAGAGCGCCCGAGCCGGAGACCGCACCGCTGAAGGTGGCAGCCGTCGCGCCGCCGTTTCCGACGAGGCTCAGGGTTCCCGAAGAACCCGCCTGGACGGTGATTGGATTGGCAAACGTGCGTCCGTCGCCGGAGAGCGTGGCGTTGGCGCTGCCGCCAGTGTCGCCAAGCACGATCGCCCCCCCACCGAACGCCGCGACATTGCCTGTGCCGCTGACGTATCCGCTCTTGATCGTCAGCGCGCCGGTAAACGCATTGGTCTGGCCTAGCGTGGCGGTCCCGGTAAAGGACGGCGCAAACGTGACCGCGCCCGTGCCGCTTCCCCACGCCCCAGACTGGGCGACGTTACCGGAACCGGTGAAGGTCAACGTATTGCCGCTGTCAGTCAGCCCACCCATGGTGAACGACGCGCCCGCGTTTATCGTAACGGTGCCGGACGCGGTTAGAAGTTCGCTGGTGACAGTCGCCGCCGCGGAATTACTCACCATCAACGAACCGCCGAAGAAGGTCACTCCGGACGTTCCCATGGCATAGGAATTATTCAGTTGCAGAACGCCGCCGCTGAGAACCGCCGACCCGCCGTTGCGAGAACTGCTGCCGCTGAGGATCAACGTATCGGCGCCGGTCTTGTAGAAGGTGTAATTGCCGAGAAGCGGGCCTGACAGCGTTATGTCGCCGGCGCCGCCGATGGTCGGGAAATTAGAGCCCATCGTCACCGTCCCGGAATAAACCGCGGCGGCCCCCGAGTTGGTTAGCGCTCCTACGGAGGAAACACCTTGACCGTTAATCGTCAGTGTTTTGGCGCTTGCCAGCGTATAACCGGCGAGATCGAGCGTGGCGTTGCTGTTTACCGTCACCGGGCCCATGCCCAGCGGATTGCCGGTCGCCGAGCCCGTGCCGGCCAGTTGCACCAATCCCGCGTTGATCGTCAGACCGCCCGTGTTCGTGTTCGAGCCGCCAAGAACAAGCGTTCCCAATCCGGATTGCACCATGCCGCCCGAGCCCGAAATGACAGGTCCGAAATCCGTTCCCTGCGTGACCGTATTGGAGCGGTTGAAGGCCAGCGTCGCGTTATCGACAAGCGTGCCGCTTCCCGACAGCGAGCCCGTCGCTCCCCCATTGCCAAGCTGCAACGTGCCGCTGGAAATGGTGGTGGTGCCGGTGTGACTGTTGGACGCCGTAAGCGTCAGCGTGCCCGTGCCCATCTTGGTCAGGTTGCCCCCGGTGTTGGCGCTTGCTCCGCCGCTGTCGCCGATGACGCCGTTGAATACGGTGTTGGAGTTATCGGCTCCGACCGCCAGCGTGCCCGAGCCCAGCCAGACGCTTGAATTGGCCACGCCAGTGAGCGAGCCGATCGACTGGGTGGTGTTGTCGACGTCCAGCGCCACGCCGCCGCCGCTGAGGTTGACCGCGCCCGTGCCTCCAATGCTTCCCAAAGCGTAGTTTGCAGTCGTCTGCAAAACGCCCTGTGCAACTATCGCCGTGCCAGAACCGCGGGCGCTGCTTGCGGAGAGGATCAGCCTGTCGGCGCCCACCTTGTAGAAATTATAGTTGCCGGCAAGCGCGCCGATCGTAATGTCGCCGCTGCCGCCGATATAGGCGTTCGACGAGCCGAGCGTCACGGCTGCCCCATAGGTGGCTCCGCCGCTCGAGTTGGTCAGCGCTCCCACGGAGGAGACACCCTGACCGTTGATCGTCAGTGTTTTGGCATTCGCGAGCGTGTACCCGGCAAGATCGAGCGTGGCGCCGCTGGCGACAGTCACCGTGCCGAGGCCCAGCGGGTTGCTCGTCCCCGTTCCCGAACCGCCCAATTGCACCGATCCCGCGGCGACGGTCAGGTTGCCGCTGTTGGTGCTGTTCCCGCCAAGAACGAGCATGCCGCTTCCCAGTTTGATCAGCCCGACGTTGCCGGCGATTGCCGGAGAATAGGTGAGCGAACCGCCCGCGTTGGTGGTGTCGATGCCGAGCAAGCCGCCGGCGATAATGGTGGCGCTGCCAAGGAGCGTGGTGAGATTGCCGACGCTGAATTCTCCCGTGCCGCCGGCGTTTACCGCCAGCGTTCCGCTGCCGCTCACCGTGATCGCCCCGGCAGTTGCATAACCCGGCAGGGAAGCAATCTGCGCCGCTTGCACTGTGCCGCTGTTGACGGCAAGGCTTCCGAACGTATTGGTCCCGCTCAGTAGCAGCGTGCCGCTGCCGCTCAGCGCAATCGCGTTGGCGCCGCCGGCGATGTTACCGGAGATGGTGAGTTTATCGGTCGCATTCGTCACCGCCACGTACAAATTGTTTGCAAGGGTTACCGGCGCGCTAATGGCGTGGGCGCCGTTGAAGTTGGAGAGAACGGCCGTGCCGGCGTTGCCCTGCAGCGTCAGCGTGCTGCTGCCGGCCAGGGTGTAAGAGTTTGCAGCATTGTTGAACACCAGCGTGCCGACTGTGCGCCCCGTTCCGTCAATGGTCACCGTGCCGCCCGCGGCGGAACCGCTGAAGTACGCGCCCTGGGTCGTTCCGTTCGGGTCGATGCCGCCGGTCCAGTTCGCCGTGGTTCCCGTGCCCCAGTTGCCCGCGCCGCCCTGCCACTGGTTGGTGATGGTGTAATTGTTCAGCACCACCGAACCGGAAAGGAACGTCGTCGCGGTCATGCTGGAGAACCCTTCGTTGGTCTGCACAAACTGCGGCGTGCTGGTCTGGAACGCGCCGCTGCTGGCGCTGAGGGTGGACGAGGTTAGCACCGTAAAGCTGTTCGAGCCCGGCGCGAAGCCCGGGAGAATGTTGATCGAGAGATTGCCCGCGAGCGAGGCCGAACCGGTGATCGCCAGTTTGTCGAACTTGCCAAGCCCCGTATCCTGAAACGCCCCGGATGCCGTCGTGCCGCCGAGATCGATGGCCAGCGTGCCGGAACTCTGCGTGTAGTTGCCGGTGATCGTCGTCAGGCCCGAGGAGCCGAGGTCGCCCGGCGCGAGCGCGCCGCCGTTGTTGGTCAGGGTTCCGACCGAGGCGGTCACCGTTCCGCTGGTCACCAGCTTGGTCATGTCCACCGCGGCGGCGACAAGCGTGCCGCCGTTAAAGAGAAAGTATTGCTTCGCCCCGGTAGCCTGGGAGCCGGCAATGGAGCTTGCGGGAACGATCAGTTTCCCGCCGCCGAGGGTAAAGGTCGTGGTGCTGGCGCCGCCGGTGTCCGCTCCCAAAGACATCCCGCCGCCGAGAATGTTCATCGTGCCACCGGTCAGCGTGTAGCTGTCCACAAGGCCACCCCCGGCGTTGCCGCCGATAGAGAAAGCGTTGTTGGTCACCGTGTACTGCCCGCCGGATTGCGATCCCGTAACAGCCACCTGGGCGCTACCGGCCCCGCTATCGCACCCAAACCGCACACCGTAGGTGTCGCTCGGCACATTAACCGTGCCGCCGGTCAACAGGAACGTCGCGCCGCTTTGCGACTGCCCGAAGCGGTCGCCTGCTGGCACGAAAACCCCGCCGTCGATTTCAAGGTTGTTCTTGATGTTGCGTCCCGCGGTCAGCGTTAGCGTTCCGGAGGTGAGCTTCACCAACTGCCCGCTGTTGCCTGGGGTAGTCGTCACGGTCGAGGCTCCGGCGCCACTGAAGACCACGGTGCTGGTGGCTGCGCTGGCAATGGTGCCGAAGGTGTTGACACCACCGGCCTGGGCGGAAAGCGCCAGCGTGCTGCTGGCGACCGGGGTCACGTTACCAAAGTAATTCGTTCCGGAACCGATGGTGACGGAAGCCAACCCCGCCCCCGTCTGGGTAATGGCGGTATTCGCAACATTAGTGCCGCTGGTGACGGCGCCATTCAAGGCCGCACCGCTCGCCACGCTCAGGGTTGCGGTGTTGTTATTGTTGGTGCCGAAGGCGATCGGGCCGTTCACAACTCCCGTGCTGGCCACGGTCAGCGTGTCGGCGTTTCCAACCGAGATCGTTCCATTGCCAACCGTGCCGTTGATGGTTGCCGAGACATTTTGAGTTCCATCGCCCGGCGACAGCGTGATGCCGCCGTTGCCCGTCTTGCCGGTGGCAGACACGGTCAGGCTCGCGCCTTTGCCCACGGTGATCAACCCGTTGCCGGTGGTGCCGGAGACCGTCAGCGAACCGCTGCCGGTGCCGGTGCCGCTGTAATTGACGTTGACGGGCCCGTTGGCGACGATTCCGCTGACAGTCAGCGCGCCGCCCGCCACGGTCGTCGTTCCGGAATAGCTGTTGGAACCGGAAAGCGCCAATGGTTGGCCGCTGCCCTTGGTAAAGGAGACCGCCGACCCGTTGTCGGTAATGCTGGCGCTAATCGTTCCGGACGTAGTGGAAATCGCATGATAGATCAATTCCTGGCTTCCCGTGCCGGTCGTGATCGTTCCGTTCTGAATCAAGAGACCGTTGGCTCCCGTCGCGGCCAGACCGCCGCTGTTGACCACCAGGCTGTTGCCGCCGAGGTTAATGCTATTGAGCGAGCTTGAAGTCACCAGACACAATGCATTCAAGGTGTCGCTGACAAGCAGCGTTGCCGGGTTGGTGACGAGTTGCACGTTGTCCGCCGGGGTGTTGCCGACAAAGTTCGAAACGGTCGCGGCGGTGGTCAGATAATTGGTGTTGCTGACGAGCAGATCCGTCAGGAAGCCCACCCTGCCTGAAGCGGTGTTGAACGCCCACGGCAAAACGCCGTTGATCGTTGCAGTCGAATTGCTGAGCACGACCAGCCCGTACTGATACACATAAGGGTCCCAGGCGTCGTTGGCCTGCAGCGTCGAGCCCGCACTGCGGGTGAGGTTGTTGAACACCGTCGTTGAACTGAAGGGGGACGAGGCCACGGACGGGTTGTTGGTGAAGTACGCGGTCGCGCTTCCGCCGATGACCAGACTGCCCCAGTTGAAGGTGCTGTTGGAACTGCCGGAATTATAAAGGACGTTGGTAACATACCCGCCGTTGACCGCCAGCGTCCCGCTGCCGGTCAACCGGTTGCTGAGGTTGGCCGTCGTGTTATCCCATTTCAACGTCGCATTCGCGTTAACCGTGACCTGCTTGCCGCTCAACGCGCCCGCCGCGCCGCCCAGGGTGAGCGTCCCCTCGTTCAACGTAGTAGCGCCGGTGTAGGTGTTGCTGGCCGTCAGGACGACGCTGGAAGTGGCCGCAGGCCCGGTGGCGACAACCTCGCCGAACGTCAGGCTGTAGTTGCTGCCGCTGTCCCCGATGGCGCCGCCATAGGTCACCGCGTTGCCGCCGGAAACCGAAACCGTCCGGTTCCCGCCGAGCGTAATCGCCCCGGCCCCGAAATTCATCGCATAGCTTGCGCCCACGATAAAATCCGCGTTCCACACCTGCGGCGTTGTCGCCGCATTGGTAAAGGGGTTCACTCCGGTATCCACCTTCCCGCCCAGCGCGTTGATCGTTAATGTGCCCGAACTCAGACTCTGGTTGTTGTTCAACTTCAGGGTCCCTCCAGCGTTATAGAGAATCCCGCCCGTGAAGGTGTTGGTTCCGGCCAGCGTCAGGCCACTCGTGTTGTTGATCACAAGGCGCAGTCCGCCGTTTCCAGTAGCAGACCCGTCGGAAACGTTCGAATTGATCGTGATGGCATTGTTCGAAGCGCCCACGATATTCAGGGTCGTCAATCCGGTGTAACCGCTGGTGATGGTTCCCGCCGCGTTCACCGTAAACCCGCTGCCGCCCTCGCTTCTGAAAGTGTAATTGGAACCGCTCAACGACATGGGAGCGCTCAGGGAGATGCCGTACGCCCCGCCGCCGACGGCATAAATCGTGCCGCTATTCGCAAGGTTCAAGGTCGCCGCGCCCGTTACCATGCCGGTATTTCCTGTTGCCGCCCCATAGGTGGTGATGTTCAGAATCGATTGAGTCGAATCCACATTCACAGTACCGGTCGTGCTCAGCATGACAGTATCCGCCGCGCCGGGCGTCCCCGTGGGCGACCAACTTCCGCCGCTGGACCAGTTGCCGCTGGAGTTCGCCCAGGTGTAAGTGGTGGCGCTGGCCGACTGGCTCAGCAGGGCGACGCCGGCGATGAGCGTGGCGATGGATGCGGCCAGCGGCGCCGAGGGACCGTGCGCGGCGGAACCGATGGCGGAACGACGGATTTTCCGCGCGGGAGAAGGAACTGAAGCTGTTTTCGATTTCATTGAAGAATGATGGTGGGTGATTGAGGGTTGAAGGAAGGCAAGAGAGATAGGTTTCATAGAGGGATGGGTGAATTGGGGAAGTTTATCATAATCCTCGATGCGTGATAGGGGCAAAATACGACTTTCAGTGACCCTTTTACGACATTTCCGCCAATTCTTTACCGCTATTCTTCGCAAAGTGTCCGGCGCCGTGCGCAATTTTGCGCAGCGCTTTTTGCGCGTTGAGACCCTCCGAACGAAGACATTCCTTTGCGGGCACGTCTTCCGGTGGGTCGAAAATCGGTCCGGCTCGCGAAGGCGGCACAGGACTCTTTCCATTACCCACAAAACGGAAGCCGAGCACGGAAGCCGGATCGGCCCTTATTATTTGTCATCCTGAGACTTGCAGGCGGCCAAGGCGCGGCGTTGATTGGTGGGCAAGAACCGCGATTACACCACGCGCGCTCGTTACAAGGCTCCTGCCTTGTAACGCACTCCGTCCCCCGAGGCTCCAGCCTCCTTTGGCGGGGTGCCCGATAACTGCGTTGGCGAGGCTGGAGCCTCGAAGACACTGCATTCCCAGGCAGGAGCCTGGGAACGAGTCCCCATGGGCTTTCGCCCTCCACGCATTATGAAAAGTTGGATTACGGGCGGTGCGTCGATCCGAAGAGGAGCGCGGGCATCTTGCCCGCATCCTGGTGACGGCGTCGGATTGCACTCGGCGCGCGCCGAAGCCTCCGGCAGGATGCCGAAGGCAGCAGGCTGGAAGCCCGCGCTCCCCTTCGTACACACGCGCATGGGTGTTTTCGGAGTAGCGCTCGGGACGGGGACTCCACGGGGAGCGCACGCGAGGGCCGCCGGCGCCCGAAAACTCTCGCTTGCCGAAAATTCCGTTTCCGCCGATGCTGGTTTTCCCGCAAGAACCATTGCGTCTCAGCCGTCCACTCACAATGAATCTTTCGCCCGACAATCCCATCGCCGGCATCCTTGCTCCGCTGTTCGCACTCCGCTCCGAGCACGATCTCGGCATCGGGGACACCGAATCGCTGCGCGAATTCGTGGAGTGGGCCGCCAACATCGGTTTTCGCCTGGTGCAGCTCTTGCCCATCAACGAGACGGGCAACGACAACTCTCCCTACAACGCCATTTCCTCCGTGGCGATCGATCCCACGACCATCGCCATTTCCCCGGTGGATGTCTCCGATCTTTCCAGCGCCGAGTACGTCGCCATTATCTCCAAGACCGACATGGCCGATCTCCAGGGGGGTCCGGTGAAATACCGGGCGGTGAAGGCGTTAAAACGGAGCCTCATGGAAGCCGCGTTCGAATCGTTTTCGGCAACCGCATGGAAGCGAAACACGACGCGCGCCCGGCAGTTTCGCCAATGGCTCAAGGCGCAGTCGGGCTGGATCGACGGCTACGCCCTTTTCCGCACGTTAATGGACGAAAACGGCGGCTCGGAGATGTGGGATACCTGGCCCGAGCCTCAACGGACGCTCGAAACCGCGCGCGTCTGGCTGGCCAAACAGAAACCCGCCGTTCGCAAGGCGCTGGAAAAGAAAATGCGCTTCTTCCAGTACGTCCAATGGATCGCCTTCACCCAATGGCAGAAGCTCAAAGCGTGGTGCGAAAGCCGCGGAGTCGCCCTGATGGGCGACGTGCCAATCGGCGTCAGCTATTATAGTTCCGACGTTTTCTCCGATCCCGCCATCTTCAATCTGGAATGGTCCGGCGGCGCGCCTCCCGAGAAAGCTTTCAAGAGCGATCCCTTCACCGAAAAGTGGGGCCAGAACTGGGGCGTGCCCCTGTATCGCTGGGACGTCCTGCGCGAACAGAACTTCGCCTGGTGGCGGCAGCGCGTCCGCATGGTGCGCGAGATTTTCCACCTCTTCCGGATCGATCATGTGCTCGGGTTCTACCGCATTTACGCCTTCCCGTGGCGGCCCTCGCGCAACGAGGAATTCCTGCCCCTCACCCCCGACGAAGCGCGCGCCAGAACCGGCGGGGAACTGCCGCATTTCGTTCCCCACGACGATTGCACGCCGGAAGACCGCGAGGCCAACCGGCGCGCAGGCGAGGAATACCTGCGCGTCCTGCTGGAGGAAGTGGGCCGCTTCCGGCTCATCGCCGAAGACCTCGGCGTGGTGCCCGATTATGTGCGCCCCAACCTCACATCGCTCAATATCGCCGGTTTCAAAATCCCCCAATGGGAGCGCCAGTCAAACTACCATCTCGTCGCGGGCCGGGATTACCAGCGACTCTCCCTGGCCACCTACGCCACGCACGATCACTGGCCTCTCACGGCGATGTGGGAGCAAATGTGCGCCGCCGCCGAAGCCGGGGACGGCCACCAGCGCTGGGAACTCGAACAACTCGCGGGGTTTGCCGGGCTCTCCGTTCATGGCCCGCAACCGTTCACGACGGAAATTCACGAAGGCATGTTGAACGGCCTCTTCCAGTGCAATTCGTGGATTGTCGTCGTCATGATCACCGACCTCTTCGCCAGCAAGCGCCGCTTCAATGTCCCAGGGGCTGTGGCGGATTCCAACTGGAGCGAACGCATGCACCGCACCGTCGCCCAGTGGACGCGCGACACCGCCCGTGGCGCCAAAATGGACCGCATCGCCGCGATGCTAAAGCAAAGCGGGCGGGTTCGCTAAGGGGTCATCGAGCGTGGGACAAATTTCTTCCGGCGGATCGCGATCACCGGGAGGTCTGTATATACCGGGGTATATACACGGATTAAGAAAACGGTGTCGGCCTGGAATGGCACTAACTTAAGGAGGTTTTGGGACGAATTTTGGCTCTGTTGGCAGTCAGCGCCCGGACCGGGGATTCCGGGGAGCGCAGGCGCCTCGCCTGTGGCCCTTGGCGCCCCCGCCAAGGGTGCCTTTGAGAGGACAAACGCGCTCTGGTTCCCAGGATGGCGTCGGCGCCCCCGCCGACGCGAACTTTTGCTTTATCGAAACCACGGATTTCACGGATTGCCACGGATGAAACCTATCCGTGTTCATTCGTGTACTCCGTGGTTCATCGGTTGAATGCGGGATTACTTGAGCGAAGATGCCTTTGGCGGGGCGCCAAAGGCCGCACGCGAGGGCGCGTGCGCTCCCCAGAGCCCGATCTCCGACGTTCTCGCAAGAATCGGCGGGCCAAATAGTAGAAGAGATTTGTCCTGCGCCCATCCTTGCCCGCTCCGAAATTCCTCTCTTCCCAACGCGTCGATCTTCTGGCACACTGGCGCGACTGTTATGGATCAAACACAAGCGCACGCGCTGCTGGTTCAGATGCTCGGCATGGACGCCCCGTTTCGCGAGGGACAATGGGAGGCCATCGACCAAGTGGCCCAACATGGAAAACGTCTCCTCGTGGTGCAACGCACCGGCTGGGGGAAAAGCGTCGTCTATTTCATGGCGGCGAAAATTCTTCGCGAGCGCGGCGGGGGTCCGACGGTGCTCATCAGCCCGCTGCTGGGCTTGATGCGCAACCAAATCGAAGCGGCGGGCCGGCTGGGCATCCGCGCGCTGGCCATCCACAGCGAGAACCGGGACGCGTGGGAGGAAACGATCCGCGAACTGCACGCGAATCGCGTCGATGTGCTCATGATCTCGCCCGAGCGTCTGGCCAATCCCGCTTTCGGACGAAACGTGATGCCGTTGCTGAAACAACGCCTGGGGTTGTTTGTGGTGGACGAGGCGCACTGCATCTCCGACTGGGGCCACGATTTCCGGCCCGATTACCGGCGGATCGTCCGGATTCTCGAAACGCTCCCCCCGGAGGTCCCGGTGCTTTGCACGACGGCAACAGCCAACGACCGGGTCGTGGCGGATGTCGCGGCGCAAATCCCCGGCATGGAAATTCTGCGCGGGTCGCTGGTTCGCAAATCGCTCAAGCTCGACGCGATTCGCCTGGGCGACCAGGCCGAGCGGCTGGCGTGGCTGGCGCATTTTCTGCCGAAGCTGCCGGGCAGTGGAATCGTCTACACACTCACCGTGGCGGACGCGCAACGCGTGGCGGACTGGCTGATGAAGAACGGCATTGAGGCCCGGTGCTATTTCGGCGGGGCGTCCGCGGAGGAAAAAATCGAGTCCGAGCAGTTGCTCTTGAGCAACCGGATCAAGGCGCTGGTCGCGACGGTGGCGCTCGGCATGGGCTTTGACAAGCCGGACCTCGGGTTCGTGGTTCACTTCCAGAGGCCCGGCTCTGTGGTGGCGTATTACCAGCAGGTGGGCCGGGCGGGGCGCGCGGTGGAACAGGCTTACGGGCTGCTGCTGAGCGGACGCGAAGACGACGAGATCCAGGAATATTTCATCCAAAGCGCGTTTCCCCCGGCGGAAACGGTGCAGCAGGTGCTTTCGGCGCTGGAGGAGCATGGCTCCATGAGCGCGCGCCAGCTTTTCGCCGTCTGCAACCTCTCGTATCGCAAGATCGAGGAAGTGCTCAAGGTGCTGGAAGTGGAGGGCGCGGTGGAACGCGACGCGACGCGGTATGCGCGAACGGCGTTCCAGTGGCATCCCGACGTGGAACGTTCGGCGATGGTCACGGCGAACCGGCGTGCCGAATTGGAGCAGATGCGGCGCTACGTCGAGCACGACGGTTGCCTGATGGAATTTCTCCAGCGGGCGCTGGACGATCCCGACCCGAGCCCGTGCGGCAAATGCGCCCGCTGCGTGGGAAGCCGCCGGTTCGCGGCGCCGCCTCCGACCGAGTTGATCGGAGAGGCCACGCAATTCCTGCGCTCGGCGAGCGTCACGTTCGAGCCGCGCAAACAGTGGCCCGCCGCGGGTCTGGACGAGATCCACAAGGCCTGGCCGCATGCGGTGTCCCACGGAAAAACCGGCGCGGTCAAGGCGGACATTCCGGAGGGGTTGCGCGCCGAACCGGGCGTGGCGCTTTGCATTTACAACGATTCGGGCTGGGGACGGGAAGTCGCGCGGGCGCGGGAGCAATCCGGCGAGTTCAGCGACCGGCTCGTCGTCGCCGCGGCGGCGCTGATTCGCGACCGGTGGAAGCCGCGTCCGATGCCGCAGTGGGTCACCGCCGTTCCGTCGTTGCGCCGGCCCGCGATGGTGCCCGATTTCGCCCGGCGTCTGGCCGAATGCCTCGGACTGCCGTTTCATCCTTTGCTGAAGAAGGTGCGCGAGAACGAGCTGCAGAATACGATGGAGAACAGCTACATGCAGGTGCGCAACCTGATGGGCGTCTTTTCCATGAAACCGAATTTACCGTCCGGCCCCGTGTTGCTGGTGGACGACTTGTTCGACTCGAAGTGGACAATGACCGTGTTCGCCATGCAATTGCGGTACCGCGGTGCCGGCCCGGTGCTGCCGTTTGCGCTCGCCGCGTCCGCAGGCGCGGGGGCATAGGGCGGAAGAAGAATCAGACCTCCTGACCTCTTCTGGAAAGAACGGCCGGATTGGAGAATGAAAATGAGTCCAACTTCAGGACGGTCCGAAATGAATGAACCCAAAACGGCAAAGGAGGCTCGTGGACTGCGGTGAAGAGCCCTTTCCATTAACCACAAAACCGAAACCGAGCACGGAAACCGGAGCGGCCCATATTATTTGTCATCCTGGTGCGCCCGTGAAGCGGGCGTCAACGTGGGTGAGAGTCCCACCGGTGCAGTTAGACGGTTCAGCACCGAAGACCGTGCCA
>Ga0316219_1001994_pt1 | contig 20181 bp, 16 predicted proteins | sample TBH18003PmetaG_FD_203635 | JGI IMG/M metagenome (GOLD analysis project Ga0316219, IMG submission 203635) | Freshwater microbial communities from Trout Bog Lake, Wisconsin, USA - TBH18003P | ecosystem: Environmental > Aquatic > Freshwater > Lake > Hypolimnion/Profundal zone | place: USA... | reverse complement strand
CACGAAGAGATCGCTGTTGGGCTGGTAGATGGGAAAATTGCCGTACTTAGCCAGGCAGAAGAGGACCCACCGGTTGTCCGGGGAGACCTTGGGCTGAGCGGCGCTGCCGCCGCTCTGCTCGGCCGAGAGGAGCACCTCGGGATCGCCCCAGCGATCCTGATCGATGTCATAGGCCACGCGCATGAGGTCATAGCGAACCTGCTTGAATTGGTCCACCGGCAACCGCGGGGCACTGCAATAGTAAAGGTACTTGCCGTCGGGTGACCAGCAGGGCCAGGTTTCGTTACGGTCGGGTAGGGCAAGAACCGTGGGCACCACGACGGCGTTCGAGTCGATGCGGTAGATGCCCAGGTTCGAGCGCGCGTCGAACACGTCCCGGGTCTCCCCCTTGGTGTGATAGAAGAGGGCAAATTTGTTGGCGGAGAAGGCCAGAAGTCGGCCGGAGGGGTGCCAGGAAAGATAACCCAGCGTCTTGTCCACCCGCGCCACGGCATTGGAGATGACCAACAACATGGGCTGCGGATTCGCGCTGCCGCGGGTGTGGATAGCGAAGGTGTCGGGACGATGGTTGAGGAAGGTGTGACAGTTCAGACATCCGCCTTGGGTATGCCGATTTTCCAGGACCGGTCGTTCGGAGAAGCTCTCGAGGTCCCGCTGGTAAATCCCGATATTCACATAGACGCTATAGAGCGGCTTCAATAAGCGATAGACCAGGCAACGGTCGATCTCCTCTCGGGCGATCAGGTTGGTCACGGTGGTAAAGCGGTTCCAGCGGCCGACGCGATCCCGGACCGAGATGTCACACCAGAGCAAATCGCCGACGTTGGTGGCCACCAGTTCGCGCCACGCGCGCACCGGGATGCGAATCGCCGAATTCCGGCTGGTCACGGTGATCGCCCGGCCCTTGAGCGAATGGAACTCGGCCCGGTAGCGGGTCCCGGGTTCCTCGACCTTGAAATTGAGCGGGGCGATATTGGGGGGAATGACGATGCCCGCATAGTCGGGAAACAACGTCGGCGCCCGTCCAACGACAACCGCTGACTCGCCCTCGACGGCGCCTTGCGCCACGGGGGCGACCACCAACCAAGCACCAATCAACCATCGGAGGAAGCAGCGGAAGGCCTGGCGGAAGCCCGGGGCTGGCGGCAATCTGCCACCCACCGGAACACCGCCACCCCATGCCGCGCTTGCCTTCCGCCCCGTTCGCTTGAAATCGTGCATCTCGGTGTGTTCGCGGTAGAATGGCAGGTGGGGCGTCGGACATCAATAAAGAACCGGAATGACTGCCGGTGGCGCAGTCGACACACGCAGCCAAAACGTGCGAAAGCGGCGCGCGCTAACCGCTTCGCGGCTTCGAACGCGCCTCCCTGCTTTGCAATTGAGTTCGGAGTGAGGTGCCTCCCGCTGTTCGGAACCCCAACAGCAGTTTGGACAGACCTGTGGCTCGGCACCAGGGCGCTAGCCCAGCGGAAGGCCGAAGAACAGGCAAAGCCAAGACCGCAATTCGACATACTCCACGGCCTTCCCGGTCGAGATGAGAAAGAGCTTCATGTTCTCGGTGAAACCATCACCATCGAATACAACCAAGCCGGGGATGGGCCAAGCCGCAATATCACTGATCACGGAGGGGATCTTCTCCTCCGCCGTTCCAGAAACCGCCTGGTATTTACACTCGATGCCAAGGGTCTTTCTGGTCTGCGGATGTGTAATCACGACGTCTATGTGCCGAACCGCTCCCCAGATGCGACGCGCTACCCGAACTTGCTCATGTGCCTCAAGGCCCAGCTCGAACGCCAACTGCACCACCGCCTTCACCAGTTCGTTGCCATTGGAAACCGCAAGCGCTTTTCCCGCCATAGTTATCCTCCTGGGTTAAGAGCTGGCCCAGCGGGCCGAACGACCTTTGCCCGCTGCCGGGTCGATTTGGGCGAACCGCAGCCCCCTGCCCCCAGATTCCTTGACGCGATGACCTCCTTGGCGGGGGTGCGGTCGCCGGTGCAGCTAATCCGACGCGGCGCATCACGATAGTTCAAATCGAAGCCCAGTTTCGCATACAAGCGACAAATTCTCTCGGTAGCCTGGTTGGAGAGCACCACCGGTCCAGGGTGGCGAGCCAGCCACTCTGCTGCCCGCTCCTGCTCTTCCCACCGAAACACCTCGGCCGCATACTGGGTGAAAGGAACATCGTAGGGGGGGTCCGCATAGACAAAATCATCCGGTTCGAGGGGCACAGTTTCAAAGTCGCCGCTCCTGAATTCCCACCTTTGGAAGAGCTTGGCGTAGGGGAGGAAATCGCGCCGGTAGTTGATCCGGGCATAGCGGCCAAACGGCACATTGAACTCCCCCGTCCGATTAAAGCGACACAAGCCATTGAAACCGGTCCGGTTAAGGTAATAGAACAGGGCGGCGGCCTCGGCAGTCTGGTGTTGGCCAGCCCGAAGCAGGTCATTAAACCGAGCCCGGTGAGCATAAAACTGCTGCTCGTCATTTTCCATGGGCATCGTGATTTCCAGGCCCCGGGCTAGCCACGAGTAGAAATTGATGACGTGTGGGTTGCGATCGTTGAGCACGGCCTTAGCGGGCGCCAGAGCGAGCGAGACGGCCACCCCCCCGCAAAAGGGTTCCACGAGCCGCCGCCCGGGGCAGGACTGCCAAATCGGGACAAGGTGCGGGACGAGCCAGCGCTTTCCCCCAGCCCACTTCAGCGGGGGTTTGAGGGCGAGCCGTTCAGGACTTGGTGCCGATATCACGGACGAAGCGTATTCTCGAAAAAGCGCGAAATCAATGCACAGGTGCGCGGATTCGACAGGGGGCCTGAACGTCCGTACTGGGCTAAGGCCCGCAGGAAAGGAACAACCTCACCCAACCGGCGGGTCCGTTGCTGCTTTCCTGCGTTCCTCAGACCGGCAGGCGGGCGGTGGGCTCAACGGTGGATTTGTTGCTCGGCCTTGCGTTTAAAGTCCAGGGCAACGGCGTTGGCGGGGTCCAACCGCAGGACTTCACCGAAACGCTCGGCTGCCTCCGAGAATCGGCTGAGCTTGAACAGGGCGACGCCGAGGTTCATTCGGGCTTTGAGGTGGCTGGGATTCAGACGCACGACCTGGTCGAATTCGCCTGCGGCGGCGGCTACGTCGCCAGTGGAAGCCAGTTCGTCACCAAGACGGTAATGCGCCTCCCAAAAGCTGGGCTGGAGCTGGGTGGCGCGTCGCAACTCCTCGAAGGATTCCGGCGTCCGCTTCAGCTTCCAAAGGACCTCGCCCCGGTAAAGGCACAGGCGAGGGTCGTCCCAGCCGAGTTGGCGGGCGGCATCGAATTCGGCCAAAGCCCGCGTCCACTCGCTCTGCCGGGCGTACACACTGCCGATCTGGAACCGGGTCTCCCCTGAGCGCGGGGCCAGTGCCGCGGCCTGGCGCAGCGCGTCCATCGCCTCGGCCAATTGCCCCTGGTCCCGCAACAGCTCTCCCAGGCTGAAAAACGGGAAGTAGTAATGCGGGATCAACTCACAGACCCTCCGCCGCTCCGCGATAGCCGCTTTGCTTTCATGCACATCGTTGAGGAACTCGGCGTAGTTTTCGTGCAGCTTCGGGTCATCGGGGGCTAGTTTCAGGGCCTCCGTGTAGATCGCCCGCGCGGGCTCGATGGCGGCGCTGGTAGTGCGCTGGCGGATAGCCTCGGTTTGAACCCGCGTGGTTTCGATGCGCCGGGCGTTGTCCAGTTGAGCCGTGAATGGCGGCACGGTAAGGCGGCGGCCGATTTCCTCGAAGACTGAGAGCCGGTTCCAATCGGTCAGGCCCAACCGGCGCTCGCAAACCTCCTGGGAAGCCCAACTGCCCGCGCGCCTCGCCAGGGCGGGCGGCAGCAACTGCTGGAGGCCCTCAGCCCAGGCCAAAGCGAGGCGGTAATTCCCATCGAAGTTCAGGTGGACATGTTCGTAGAGCAGTTCCTGGCCCGGAATCCCCATCGGACTGGCATCCGCGAGGATAGCGGCAGCATCGCACAAAGCCAGGTCCGGGCCCGCGAAGCGCCGACCGGCCTCGCGGATGAGGCCGTTGATGCGCGAGTCGGCGCGAAACGGGAGCGAGTCGAGGTCAACGGCTTGTTGGAAATGTCCGAGGGCGGCTTTCGCCTCGTCCACCCGGAGGCAACAGCGGCCCAACCGGAACTGCAACTCCGCCGAATCCGGGCTGAGCGCCACCGCCAATTCGTAAAGCCGCTTGGCCTCGGCGAAGTTTCCCGTGGTTTCAGCCCCGGCGGCCTGGGCGCAAAGATCGAGATGCCGCTTGAGGTCCGCCTCGCTGAGATGGTTCGTGGCCGCGGTGGCAAAGGGCGGACAATCTCTGAGGTTCACGGCGACGGTGCTGAGGAGGATCTTGGCTTTCGTGCTCAACCCCGCCCGGACGATGTCGTCGAGGTTTCGGGCGAAGTTTTGGCCGACGACCTGGCGGCGGGGATCGCCGGGAGGCACTTTGTTTTCCATGAACATCTCGAGCCCATGCCAGGCGGTTTGGGAATGGCCCTCGAAGAAACGACCCATACTCAGCAAGAGCTGGCACAGACGGGCCCGCTGCAAGGCCAAGGTGGTGCGGACCAGCCAGAGCGGGGGCGCTTTGCGTCCAAACACAGTAGCCGCGCCAAACGGCCCGACCATCTCGTTGTTGCCCATGTAGATGAGCCAGAGGTCACCCCCAAGCCTGGCACATTCGCGGGCCTGGGGGAGAATAACGTGGGAGTTGATGGCGGTCATCGCGGTATTCACCACCTCGAAATCCTGGCCAGGGAATCGTTCCCGAAGCAGGGCCTCCAGGTAACGTCCCGCGCCGTAATGTGGACGTGGGTCGCCAAGGGCCGCGGATTCGCCGAAGAGAAAGATGCGAATGGTGCCGGCCGGTTTGGCAGCCTTCATGACCACGGGCGAGGGAATACGGGCGAGGGCTGGGGGGAAGAACCGGAGGCCGAACTGGTCATTGTCCACCAGGCTATCCTGCCCGCCGATGTTCAGCGGTTTGAAGAAGGGGGTGGGAAAACCGTAGCCGGCCACGCGCAAGGCGCCTTCGAGGCAGAGCAGCAGGAGCAAGGGCACCACGAGCATGGCCAACAGGCGGAATACCCATTCACGCGTTCGCGAACGCGCGGGCGGGACTGGCGTTGGCGGGGCTCGCCGGCTGCTCGCCGCCGGTTCCCCGGACCGCTTCGGATGGCGTGACCGGCTCATGTGGACGGGCGGAAGATAACAATCCCAGGATCGGACTAAAGCAAAAAGTGGCGCGGCCAGATGTGAGGGAACCGCACCCTTACACGGCTAGCGTGGATTGGCTTTGAGCCAATCACGGATGTTGGCCGCCATGGGATCGTGGGGATCAATTTCGAGCACTCTCTGGTAATGGGGCCGTGCCTTGTCCGGCTGATTCAAGGTCCGTGCGTAGAGATTGGCCAAGGCCAAGTGGGCACGGGATTCGTCGGGATACTGTTCGAGCAGTTTGCCCAGTTGCTTGACGGCGTCCGCGGGGAAGTTGGCCTGTTTGAGAACCAACGCCAGGTTGTACCGGGCATTGGCTGATTCGGGACGGGTCAGTAGGGCAGCCTCATAAGCGCTTAGGGCCCGGGAAATCCTACCGGCCTGGGTGGCGGCAATACCCAGGTTGTATTGGGCCTCGAAGAAAGAAGGATCCAATTCGATGGCGGATTCATACTCGCGAATGGCTTCATCCAAATGGTGCGCCTCCTGGGCGGCCTCGCCCCGGGCCAGGGCAAGCTGAGCCTCAGGCCGGCTGCCCGGGGCCGCGCGCGCGGGGGGCGGCGGGGAGTCGAGTTGGGGGGCGGCCACCGGCGCGTTCGGAGGGGGCGAGGGGGACCTGGTGGGAACCACGGCTGGGGCGGGCGTCGTTACCGGCGGGGTGGCCACGGCCAGCACGGGTGCGGGCGTCACCACCACCTGCGTCGGAGCGGGCGTGACGGGGATGGCGATCGGCAGGCTGGACGGAGAGCGGGGTACTGGTTGTTGGGTAGGCTGGGGAGCGGGTTTGGGGGCCACCACGGGGGTTGGCTTAGGAATCACGAGCGGGGCGACCGGAACCCCCGCGACCGGCAGGGATTTGGCCGCAGGAACCATCACCGTAGGCTTGACCGTATTGGTGGTCGAGTCGGGCTTGGGGGAAGCGATTGTGCGGGAGCTGTTGGTGGGGGAAGGCGCAGGGATGGGCGCCGGATGACGCGAAGGCGACGCGTTGGCCTCCGCCACGACCACGGGGACCACGGGTGAGGCCACCGGAGGGTGGACCACCGGGTTCATTTCAGCCTCAAGCTGATGAAGCGTGGCGGCCACGCCCTGGGCGTTGGGTGGCGGGGGCTGGAGTTCCAGGTACTCACGATACCGCTGCACGGCAGAGGAGCGATCGCGCAGATAAACCTGAGAGATAATCGCCAGATTGAGCACCGCCGGAGGGTAGCCGGGTTGCACCTTGAGAGCCTCATTGAACCGGCCGGCAGCCTCCGAGAATCGCCCGCGCTGGGCGCGGGCGAGCCCCAGGCCATTGAGGGCCTCGACATGTTGCGGGCTGAGTTGGAGGGCTTCCTCGAAAGTCCTTTCCGCACCGTTCGGGTCGCGGAGACGAAGTTGGGCGGTGCCGAGTTTCAAGAGCCCCTGGAGAGAGTTGGCACGCCGCAAGGTGAACGCGGTCAATTGGAGGCGTGCGCCATCGGGCTTGTTTTCCTCGAGCCAAAGGCAACCGAGATTGTAGTGCGCTTCGGTGAGATCGCGGTCGTAGTACAAGGCGCGCTGGTAGGCGCGCTCGGCCTCCGGGAGCAGTCCGGCATGGTGGGAGGCCAAGCCGAGGTAGTTCCAAGCCAGCGCGTTGGAAGCGAGCAAGGAGGTAGCCACCTTGAGCTTCTCGATTGCGGGCGCGTAACGTCCTTGATCGAGGAGGCGTTTGCCTTCGATCAGCGCCTTTGGCCCCGGCGGCATGCACCCACCCAAAAGCACCGCCACTCCCAAAAACAGGCAGGTCTTCGTTCTGACCAGAATTCTGATGGTCAACATCGAGGCTCGTGGTAACATTCATAGCCAATGGTGTCAAGAAACGCCCCAACTATAACGATGATTTGCCATGCACTCGCGCCGGTGGTCTGCGGTTGGCTCATTGCGTCCGGCGGAATGGCGACGCGCGGGGCCCAAACGCCCGCGCCCGCGCCGAAGGCTCGCGTGATCTGCGTGGCGGATCCGCTGGCCATGGAGAGTTTCCGCGCGCGCCCGGAGCGGATCCGAGGGATGGTGCGGTGCGGTCTCACCAACCTGACGGGGCAGGCGAACCCCGAACGGGCCTGGCGCAGCCTGGTCAGCACCCAGGAAGTCGTCGGGATCAAGGTGTTTTCCGCCCCGGGGCCCAATAGCGGCACCCGCGTGGTGGTGGCCGCCGCGGTGGTGGAGGGCTTGCTGGGGGCCGGACTGCCGCCCCAGCACATCATCGTGTGGGACCGCCAAACGAGCGACTTACGGGCCGCCGGTTTCTTCGACCTGGCGGATCGCTACGGCATTCGCGTCGTCGGCAGCGCCCAAACGGGCTGGGATGCACAGACTTTTTATGAAACCGCACGAGTAGGGAACCTGGTGTGGGGCGATCTGGAATTCGGCAAGACCGAGGAAGGAGTCGGGCGCAAGTCTTTCGTTTCTAAACTGGTGACCCGTGAGATCACCAAGATCATCAACCTGAGCCCGCTCCTGAACCACAACTTGGCCGGCGTGTCCGGCAATCTCTACAGCCTGGCCCTTGGGAGCGTGGATAACATCATCCGGTTCGAAAATGATGGCGCGGGATTGGCTACCGCCGTGCCTGAGATTTATGCCCTCCCAGTCCTGGGCGATCGCGTGGTCTTAAACATCACCGACGCCTTGATCTGCCAGTACGAAGGCGGGGAGAGAGGGTTGTTGCATTACTCCGCCCTGTTAAATGAGCTCCGGTTCAGCACCGACCCGGTCGCCCTCGACGCCCTGTCGGTCCAGGAACTGGAACTCCAACGCCAGGCCGCCAAAGCCTCCCCGGTGCATCCAGACCTGGACTTGCTGAGCAACGCGACCTTGCTGGAGCTCGGGGTCAGTGACGTCAAGAAGATCGAGGTCCGGGTGCTGCGCTAAGCGTCCCGGCTTAAGTTAAGACGGATACCACATGAACTCTCCCAGGACTTCCGATGCTCCCCCGGTCCAACCAGCGAAGGTCGCCCCCACTGCTGGCTCGTCCGCATGGCCCGCGGAACCCCAACCCGGCGAAAGACTCTCCGGGGCGGATTTCGAACAGGTTGTCCGGCTCACCCCCCTGGTTTCCATCGACCTGGTGGTTCGTCTCCCGGATGGCCGGGCGCTGCTCGGACGCCGCAGCAACGAGCCGGCCAAGGGGAAGTTCTTCGTCGTGGGGGGCCGGATCACCAAGAATGAAACCACGCCAGCGGCCTTCCGACGCCTCACGGTCTTGGAACTTGGGTTCGAGAAGGAACTGAAACAGGCGCGTTTCCTGGGACAATATGATCACTTTTATCCGACCAATGCCTTGGGAAAACCTGGTTTTGGCACCCATTACGTGGTGCTCGCCTACGAGTTGAAGTTGGCGGAGAAGCCAACGGCGCTGCCTCCAGCGCAGCACGATGACTACGTCTGGAGAACGCCCGAGGAGATCCTGAACGCGACGGACGTGCATGAGAATACCAAGGTCTATTTCCGGGAGGGGAAATAAGGCCGGACGGCCCGGACGGCCCGGCGAGCAGACTTGATCATCGGAGCCGGAAAGGGCAAGCTTCCGGGAACGATGATTCGATGGGAAAGAATATGAACAAGAGTTTCAATTTGATGGTCCTTACCCTGACCACGGCGGCAGCGGTCACCACGGGATGCGGGCAGAAGGAAACGGCACCGCCGGCTCCAGCAGAGGCCGCGAAGAGCGCACCCGTGGCGGCAACCAGGCCCGAAGCCCTGCCGAATCCGGGACGCCCCTCGACTACGGCTCCACCGCCACCCGCAGCCGCCTCGGTAGTTCCCGCAGCGCCACCGGTGGACGCAGCACCGGCCCCAAGCGCGACCGCGGCGGCTACTGGGGCACCGGCAGCACCGGCGGCTCTGGCGGATACGACCGCGCCCACCGCGCCAGTCGCCTCCGGTTCGCCAGCGAACGCAGCAGCCGTAGCACCCCCGGTCCCTGCCAACCCGGTCAGCACGGGTGGCGACCCGACGCCCAGCACGATGCAGAAGCTCCTCCAGGCGTCCAAGGGAGCCTTCGCCCAGGCGGCCACTAACGAGTTCCGCGCCCTTACCCAGAACGCCACCAACCAATCCCAGGCCGCGCTGGCCTCGACGACCCCTGTCGCCGTGGCCGGCACCAACCAAGTACAGGCGCTGCTGGAGAAGGCGAAAAGCCTGACTCAGAACCAGAAATACCAAGAGGCGCTGACCAACCTGACGCAGCTTTACAACAGCAAGTTGACCCCGGAACAAAAGCAGAAAGCGGATGACCTGAAGGCGCAGGTGCAAGCGGGATTGGCCAAAAAAGCGACCGAGGAAGCCACCTCAGTGCTCGGAAACATCTTGGGCGGCAAGAAGGAATAGCCTCGAGCTTCCCGAAACCCCGTCCCACGCCTGCCTCCCCTGGCCGACTCCGGATGGTGTGCCTGGTCGGCTACGCGCCCTCGCCCAGGATCTTCTCCGCCGCCGCCTTCACGGACCGGGCGAGCTCGGCGGGTTTGACGACGCGGGCATCGCCGCCCCAACTGAGCACCCAACGCTGGACTTCTTGCAGGCTGGAGAGCTGCATGCGCAACTCCACGGCCCCGCCCTTGAGATCACGCAACTCCTGCGAGGAATGCCAGCGCTTCTCCCGCAGGAAATCCGCCACCCGGGCATCAAAACGAATAACCACGTCGCTCAACCCTTGGCCGGAATAAACGCCGAAGCTGTCGTGCAATCGTTGCTCGAGTGAGAACTTTTCGGGTCGCGGAAACCTTTTCCCCGTTGCCTTGAGACCTTGAATGCGGGCCGGGACGAAGGTGCGGATATCCTTGCGCAGGTGGTCGTAAGCGAACAGAAACCACTCGCCGTTGATGTTGGCGAGGTGATAGGGATCCACCACGCGCAATTCCGCCGCCTGCTGGCCAGGCTTGCGATAGCTCAACTGGAGTTGCTGCCGCCCGGCAGTGGCCTTGGCAAGCGTGTCGAACACCTCGAGATTCAGAATCGGTTCGGCACGGGTCCGAAACGAGATGGTCTGTTGGACGTCGCCCAGGCTCAGCGAGATGGTGTCGGGCAGGGCCTGCTCCATCTTCCGAATCGCGCTCAGCAGCGGCTTCTCGAAATTCGTGCCGCGATATTGTTCCAGCGCCCTTTCGGCCACGACCAGCGCTACAAATTCACCTTCGGTGATTTGCAGAGTCGGAAACGACTCCACTTTCTCGGTATAATAGAAGCCGTACTTCTGCGCGTCGTACTCGATGGGCAGGTCCAACTGGTAGCGCATGAATTCGAGGTCGCGATGCACCGTCTTGGTGCTGACCTCGAACTCAGCCGCCAGGGAGGCGGCGTTGGGAAACTTGCCCGATTGAATCGCCTGGTGAATCTGTAGCATCCGCCGCAACGGCGGGCGCGAATGGAGTGTGACCGGTCGTTCTCGGACCATAAGGCCCCGTTACAGCAACTTGGAGAGCAACTCTTCGTTGGTCTTGTGCTTCTTGAGGGCGGCAACCAGCGTCTCCATCGCTTCGACCGGGTTCAGATCGACCATGGTGCGGCGGAGCTTCCGAACCGATTCGATTTGATGCTTGGGAAACAGCTTTTCCTCTTTACGGGTGCCGCTTTTGGGAATATCGATGGCCGGAAACAAGCGCCGGTCCGAGAGTTTGCGGTCGAGAATTAACTCCATGTTGCCGGTGCCCTTGAACTCCTGAAAAATCAGTTCGTCCATCCGGGAACCGGTGTCCACCAGCGCGGTGGCCAGAATAGTCAGCGAGCCGCCTTCTTCGATCTTCCGGGCAGAAGCGAACATTTTGCGGGGAATTTCGAGTGCCCGAGCATCCACACCGCCGGTCATGGTCCGTCCGCTGCCGCCATGCACACTGTTGTAGGCGCGGGCCACGCGGGTGATGGAGTCCAACAACACAAAGACGTCCTTGCCGGCCTCCACCATGCGGCGGCAGCGCTCGATCATGAAGCGTGAGAGGCGGACATGAGTTTCTAAATCCTGATCGTTGGAGGAGGCGACTACCTCGGCTTTGACGGACCGCTGGAAGTCGGTGACTTCCTCGGGCCGCTCGTCAATCAGCAACACCATGACGTGAACTTCAGGGTGATTAGCGGTGATAGCATTGGCGATCTGCTTGAGGATGGTGGTCTTGCCGGTTCGCGGTGGGGCCACAATCAGCCCGCGGGTGCCCTTACCTAGCGGAGTCACCATATCGATGACCCGCGTCTCAATCAGATCAGGGCTAGTCTCGAGCTTGTACTTCTCGATCGGGTCAATGGTGGTCAGGTTCTCGAAACGCACCGATTTGGTGTATTCCTCGAAGACCATGTCGTTGACCTTGTCCACCGACTTTAACTGGGGGCTGTTACCCCGGTGGGGCGGCTGGGTCGGGCCTACCACGTAGCTGCCCTCCCGGAGGAAGTTCCGCTTGATGGTGTCGGGCGTGACAAAAATATCCGCCGGTTTGGGATGAAAGTGATTTTCGGAGGTCCGGAGGAAGCCGAAGCCCTTTTCAGAGATCTCCAGGTAACCGCTGCCATAATCTTGCGCGCTGCCATAATCTTGCGCGGTGTCTCGTTTATCGTTGTTGGCTGTGCTCATACTGCTAGTTTGTGCGAACGAAGGCATTCCAGAACAATCACTGAAACCCACTAGAACTTTGAACTTTTTGGGAAGCCGCCGGGGGCTCAAAATGCCTAAGACATTCAACCAACCACGGCTACGTACCTTCGATACACCTAATAGCTACCGCCTTTTCAAGGGGGGCGCAACAACAATTTTGCGCTTTTTTCAAGGGGTTTGCCCCGCTCAAGGCAGGGTTGCCCCCTCCCCCCAGCCGCCACCGCCATCCGGAAACTCTCGGAGGCGGTCCGTCCACCCCCAACTATCCGCCCACCTGGGCGCGAGCTTCCGCCGCCAGAGGGGTGCTCAGGTAGCGCTCCCCCGTCGAGCAAGCGATGGTCACGATGGTCTTGCCCTGGTTTTCGGGCCGCTTGGCCACCTCGACCGCCGCCCACACGTTCGCACCAGACGAAATGCCCGCCAGGATCCCCTCTTCCTTGGCCAAGCGCCGTGCCATGGCGAAGGCGTCGTCGTTGGCGACCTGGACACACTCGAAGATCTGAGGTCTACCCGCCGAATCCTTGAGGTGCAGGTTTCTTGGAACAAAGCCCGCGCCAGTCCCCTGAATCTTGTGCGGTCCGGGCCGAACCGGGTCGCCGGCCAGAGTTTGAGAAATGACCGGTGAGTCTTTTGGCTCGACCGCGATGGCCTGAAAGGAAGGTCTCCGTGGTTTGATGACCTCGCAGCAGCCGGTGAGCGTGCCCCCGGTGCCCACCGCCGAGATAAAGATGTCCACCTGCCCGTCGGTATCTTCCCAGATCTCCTCGGCAGTCGTGCGGCGGTGGATCTCGGGATTGGCAGGGTTCTCGAATTGCTGCGGTATCCAGGCGTGCGGGTTCTCAGCGGCCAACTGCTCAGCCTTCGCGATCGCCCCTTTCATCCCTTCGCTGCCTGGCGTGAGCACGAGTTTGGCCCCGAGCATCGCCAGGAGCGTTCGCCGTTCCAGCGACATGGTCTCGGGCATGGTGAGAATGAGTTGGTAGCCCCGGGCCGCCGCCACAAAGGCCAGCGCGATCCCGGTGTTCCCGCTGGTCGGCTCAATGATGAGCGTGTCCCGTTTCAGCACCCCCCGGCGCTCGGCGTCCTCAATCATCGCCATGCCGATCCGGTCCTTCACGCTGCCCAACGGATTGAAGAACTCGCACTTGAGCAGAATGGTCGCCGGCAGGCCTGCAGTCACTTTGTTCAAACGGACCAATGGCGTGTGGCCGACCGTCTCGACGATATCTTTGTAAATGCGTCCCATAAGTTTGTGCGTAAGCTAGTCCGGTTATGCCCGGAAGTCTGTGCGTTCGTGTGTGATCCAATGTTCGCCGAAACCTCGTCGCGAGCAAGCGGAAAATGCGGCGACGGCCCGGCTGACCGGATGCAGTCTTGTTAATCTGGCGGACTTCGGTATCACTAGCGCATGCAAACGGAACTTGAGAACCAGTGGATCTTGATAACCGGCGCGTCGAGCGGGTTTGGTGCGGCGGCGGCGCGGGCCTTTGGCGCGGCCGGGGCACGGCTGCTGCTGGGAGCCCGGCGGCTGGCACGGCTGGAACAGGTGGCGGCCGAGGCGCTCCGTGCCGGCGCCGCCGAAGCCCACCTGCACGCCTTGGATGTCTCCCAGACCCCGAGCGTCGAGGCGTTCATCCAATGGGCGCGCGAAAAAACCGGGCGGTTGGACGTGCTCATTAACAATGCGGGCGGGGCAGAGGGGTTGGACACGGTCGCCGAGGGCAAGGATGCGGATTGGGAGACCATGCTGCAGACCAACGTGCTGGGAGTGCTGCGCATGACTCGGGCGGCCCTGCCGCTGATGCTGCAGAATCCCGGCAGTTCCATTCTCAACATCGGTTCGGTAGCAGGCCACACCGCCTACGAGGGGGGCGCCGCCTATTGCGCCGCCAAGGCGGGCGAACTCCAAATCACGCGGGCCCTTCGTCTCGAACTCAATGGCACCGGTATCCGTGTCAGCACGGTGGACCCCGGCCTGGCCGAGACCGAGTTCTCCCTCGTGCGGTTCAAGGGTGACGCCGCCCGCGCCGGGAAGGTCTATGAGGGCACCCACCCGCTGACCGCGGAGGACATCGCGGAGATCCTGGTCTGGATCGCCCGCCGACCCGCGCATGTGAATATCGATGAACTGATCGTCAAACCGGTGGACCAGGCGGCCGTGCACAAGGTGTTCCGGAGGAAGACGGGTTAAAACCCGCGGTTGGCCCGCCAAAGCAGAACGGCCCCGACGGCCTGGAAGAGGAAATTGGGGAGCCAGACGATCAGGTGCGGCACATACTGCGGCGAGGTATCGAGCGACTGGCCGACCATCACGAAGCTATAATAAACGGCCACCAGGATGAGCGCGACGAAAAAGCCGACGTTGGTTTCGCGCCGATGAACCCGAATGCCGAGCGGGATGCCGACCAAGGTGAACCCAAAACAGGCGAACGAGAAAGCAATCTGCTCGTGCATGGCAACCCTGACGGGCGTGGTCCATTCCTCCCGCTGCCGGGCGAGCGTTTTTTCCAGGTCCTTCCGCTTCGCACGAAGCTCATCCGGGGGGAGTCGCCGGTAATCCACCGGCCACTCGATCCGCCGCTCCATGTCGTCCAGCTCGGCCCAAAGCTGGTTAAACGTCATGTCGCTGATCTTCGGGGGGCCGCCGGCTTTCCTTTCTTTCTTCATGTCGGCCGAAGCGGTCCATTCCCCCGTCGGCCCGGGCTCGGCAACGCCGTCCTCGAGGCGGATGCCGGTGGTGTCGATGAGCTTGAGCGTAACCTTGCGCTCGGCGTCCACCGTCAGGGTGCCGCGCGGCGCGCGCAGGATCAGGTCCGCATTGGTCTGGTCCTTGAGTTTTACCACCATCACATCCTCGAGCGCACCTTCGGTATTCTTGCGGACATAGAAGATCCAACCCGGGTAATCCTTGATAAAACGGCCTTCCGGCAGAATGACGTTCGACAGCCGGATATCCACTTTTTCAAAGATGTTCTTGTAGGCCACCCGGCACCGGGGAGCGATCTCCATGTTCACCAGCGCGCTGACCAAGCAGAGCGCAAGGCTCAGGAGAATGACGGGACTGACCAGGGAGAGCAGGCTGATGCCGCTGGCCCGGACCGCGGTCAACTCCTGGTCCGCGCTGAAACGCCCAAAGAAAAGCAAGGTGGCGGTAAGCATCCCCATCGGCAGGGCAAAAACCCACACGAACGGAATGAGCAGCCCGACCGCCTGGGCGACGACGCCCAAGGAGGCCTGCCCGTTTACCATCAACGAGAGCACCTCCCGCAGCACGTTGCCGAGCAGGAGCACCAAGGTAAACACCCCCACCGTCATGAGCAACGACGCCAGGATCTGGCGTATCAGGTATAAATGCAGCGTTCTCAACTCAAATCCTGCCGGATGCCCGCACGGGCGCCCCATCGTTCACTCTTCGGCACCCAGCCCGCGGATTCCCGACTCACTCCTGCACCATTTTGACGCCCTTCGCCCGGAGCAACTCGACCACGCCTTCTTTGCCGACCAGATGCCCGGCGCCAACGATGACGATCACGTTCTTGTCACCGGCCAGCAACTCCTGGAGCTTCGGCATCCAACTCACATTCCGATCCGTCAGCAACCGCTTGAACAACCCCGGGGCATCCTTCATGGAGGCATTTAACACCTTCTCCGTCCCCGCGGCATCACCACTCCCCCAAGCGGTCACCAGGTCCCCGAGCTCTTTCCGGGTGGTTTCGATCTCGTCGAGCGTCGTCTTCACGAACAACTCGCCTTCCTCTTTGGATAACTCGGTGAACAGATCGAGCTGAAAATCGATCGTTTCCAACGGTACGATGGTTTTATGTTGCTGGGTGGCCAACCGGAAGAAATGGACATCCAGGCCTTGGTCCGCCTCGAAGCCCAGCTTCTTCAGTTCGGCGGCTTCAATGGTCATCGCCACCATGCCGGGCTTGAATTGCGCGAACGCTTCAAGAGGCAAGCCGGACGCGGCGAAATAATTGCTGACCGATCGGTAGGTGGCGGGGGATAATTGGCCTTGCAGCGTCTCGCCCGGAGGTAACATCGCCTTGGCCATCAGTTTGCCCATGATTGCCTCAGGTTTCTCCATGATGCCGATGTCCGTTTCGAAGACCACCGTCTGGGAGTTGGTGAAGGCGCGTTCGATTTCGGGCGGCAAGGGGTAGTTTTCCGGCTTCAGAAAGTGGATGGAACCTAGCAGATAAAGCGTGCAGTGCCGGCCGTTCGCCTTCCAAAGGGAATGCCGGTTGGTCGAGGCTGCGGCATCCGCCCGCGCGATTTGGGCGCCGGCCGCGAAAAACCCCAGCCACAATGCCAGAGCATAGAAACCGACCCTGCGAGTCTTCATAATGCGGCCACTATAGACCGGCCGGGGGATCGTGGCTAACAAATTCCTGCTTGCCAAATGGTGCCACCGGGCCAATGCTGAGACTAATAACAAAAGCACCCATTTCTGAAATATGAGCACACCTGATCTCTCCGTTTCAAACCAGACCACTCGTCGGGATTTCCTCAAAACCTCGGGCGCCGCGCTGGCGGGCGCCGCGCTGGCCGGAGGCGTGGCCCGCCCCGGTTACGCCGCCGAGAATAACACCATCAAGATCGCGCTGGTCGGTTGCGGCGGGCGCGGCTCGGGGGCTGCCGCACAGGCCCTCTCAACAGCCGGCCCCACCAAGCTCTGGGCCATGGCGGATGTTTTCCCCAACCGTCTCGAAGCCAGCCTGGAGGGGATTCGGGGACAACACTCGGCGCAAGTGGACGTGCCGCCCGAGCGACGCTTTATCGGGTTGGACGGTTTCAAGAAGGCCATTGATTCCCTGGACAAAGGCGACGTGGTGCTGCTGACCACCCCGCCAGGCTTTCGACCCATCCACTTTGAGTACGCCGTGCAGAAGGGGGTGAACGTGTTCATGGAAAAGTCCTTCGGCGTGGATGCGCCGGGCATTCGCCGCATCCTCCAAACAGGACAGCTCGCCGCCCAAAAGAACCTGAAGGTGGCCACCGGACTCATGAGCCGCCACTACAAGCCGCTGGAGGAAGCGGTGGAACAGATCCACCAAGGGCTGATTGGGGAGGTCATTACCTGCTGGGCGTATCGGATGCATGGGCCGGTCGGCCTGGCCCCGCGGCAGCCCGGCATGAGCGAGATCGCCTACCAGATCTCCAATTATAGCTGCTTCACCTGGCTCAATGGCAGCTTCATTGTGGACTGGCTGATCCATAACATCGACGTCTGCTGCTGGATCAAGAACGGCTGGCCGGTGTCGGTTCAGGGCATGGGCGGGAGGCAAGTCCGTGAGGAACCAGACCAACTCTTCGACCATTACGGGGCGGAATACACCTTTGCCGACGGCACGCGCATGGTCGCGCAGGGACGCCATATAAACCAATGCTGGGACTTTTTCGGCGATGTCATCCAAGGGGCGACCGGCTCGGCGATCCTCGGTGAAAACCAACCCAAGCCCCGCATCTTCAAGGGCCACAAACAGACTTCCCAGGACCTCATTTGGAGTTACAAAGGACCCGCTTGCGACCACTACCAGGTCGAGCACGACCTCTTCTTCGACGCCATCCGTAACGATAAACCGTACAACGAAGTCGAGCGGAGCGCCAAATCGTGCCTGGCGGCCATCATGGGCCGGATGGCCTGCGAATCAGGAAAGCTGGTCACTCTCGAAGAGGCGATGGCCTCAACCCTGGAACTCGCCCCAGGCCTCCAAAATTGGACTTGGGACGCCAACACGCCGCCGACGGCCGACGCCAAGGGCCACTACCCGATTGCCATGCCAGGGCGAACCCAGGCACTGTAGCCGACGGGGCTTCGGGGCACCCCGCCCCGCACCCTCCGCCGAATCGACCGCGGTTCGGCGGACCTTGCCACCCGCACCACACTGAAGCGCTCGCCACGACCGTTCCGGTGACGGCGCTCGTGGCGGGGTAGCACGCTCTTCGGCCCTGGGCTTACTTCTTTTTCTTCAAGGCCTCGATCCGGGCGATGAACGGCTTGGGACCACCTTCTTCATACCCGAGGGTTCCGACCTTCTTGCCCTCGCTGTCCAGGACTACAATCGTCGGATAACCTTCGATGCCGTATTGCTGCTGCAGTTCGCGGTTAGCTTTCTTCAACTCGGCGCTTTGGGCCTTCTGCTGGGGAAAATCGAGTTCCACGGCCACCAGGTTCTTAGTGGCGTACTCGACAAACTCCGGGGTGGAGAGCACCTCCTTGTTGAGTTTCTTGCACCAAAAACACCAATCCGACCCGGTGAAGTCCATCAGCACCAGCTTGTTTTCAGCCTTGGCTTTGGTCTTTGCCTGCGGCAGGTCGGTCAACCAGGTCAACTCAGCCGCTCCGGCCTGCATGAACATCCATCCCGCCAGTAATCCAATTCCTAATTTTTTCATTGTTTCTCGGTTTCTTTCAAGCCTTCGGAGGCGGAGCGCCCAGCTACGACCTCCAGTTTTTTACCTAGCCATTCCACATCATTTTGCCGCCCACGATGGTCGCTACGGCCTTGCCCTTGAGCCGCCAACCGTAGAACGGACTGTTAATAGACTTGCTCGCGCTCGCGCCTTTGTCAAACAGCCACTCCCGGTTCGGGTCCAGGATGGTAACGTCGGCATCCGCGCCGACGCTCAGCGTGCCCTTGGGCAGCGCCAGGAGTTTCGCAGGTGCGACGGTGAACTTCGCAACCAGGTCGGCGAGCCCGATCCGTTTGGTGTGATACAATTGCATGAGCGCCAGGCCCAGTTCAGTTTCGAGACCAGTGATGCCGAAGGGCGCATAGTCGAACTCGACTTCCTTTTCATACAGGCAATGCGGCGCGTGATCGCTGGCGAGAATGTCGATCGTCCCGTCGGCGAGGCCCTCGATGATTGCCTCCCGATCGGCGGCCGAACCGAGCGGCGGGTTCATCTTGAAGTTCGTATCGTAGGCCGGCCAGACAGGAAGGTCGGCTCGGCCCGGTTCATAGCCGAAGACACCGCCGCCATCGGCGGCCCAGAACTTTTCGCCGCCCGCAATGGCGGCATCGGTCAGGGTAAAATGGTGGGGGCAAGCCTCCGCGGTTACCGCCAAGCCGCGGCGTTTGGCTTCCCGAACCAAGCGCACACTCCCGGCCGCGCTCAGGTGCTGGCAATGCACCCGGCCGCCGGTCGCTTCCGCCAGTAAAATGTTCCGCGCGACGATCATCTCCTCGCCGGTGGAAGGCCAACCGCGCAGACCGAGTGCCGTGCTCCAATAGCCTTCGTGCATCACCCCATCGGTGACCAAACCATAATCCTGGCAATGGTCCATCACCGGCAGGTCGAACATCAGGGCGTACTCGAGCGCGCGCCGCATCATCTCGTTGTTCTGCACGCAGTGGCCGTCGTCCGTAATCGCCACTACCCCCGCCTTTTTCAACGACCCGATCGAGGCCAGTTCCTCACCCGCCAGCCCTTTGGTAATCGCCCCGCTGACATACACGTTGACCACCCCCTGGGCCGCGGCCAGGTCCCGGATGAGCGCCACGGTGCCGGAGTTGTCAATCGCCGGGGAGGTGTTGGGCATGCACAGCACCGAGGTAAAACCACCCCGGGCGGCCGCCGCAGTACCGCTGGCGATGGTCTCTTTGGCCGTTTGGCCCGGCTCGCGCAAATGCACATGCAAATCGATCAAGCCGGGACAGACCACCAAACCACTGACATCCTTCCGCTTTGCGTTGGCCGGCGCGCTTAGGGCAGCCTCCCCTCCGACGGCGGCAATCTTTCCCTCCAGGATCAATAAATCCGCGACCGCATCAAAGCGATTCGCCGGGTCGATGACCCGGCCCCCGGTTAGTAGCAACGCATTCATCGGCGGCCCACGATACACGCCGCCGGAACGGAGTTCAAGCCCGGTCTCGACAACCCTCTCCGGCCGCGAGGGTGCGCAGGGCGGCGACGCTACGGCACCGAGACGCGATAGAAACAGGCCGGCGTGGCGGGGGCGGGGTTTTCGCTGAAGACCCCGCTGCCGTTGGTCAGCGCTACGGTGCCCAGCGCCTTCCAACTCGAGGGCGAGAGCACCGTGGAGCCCCAGACGGTGGCCTGGGTGGCGCCGGGGCCGGCCAACACGTTGAACCGAATGCGCCCATCCGGCAAGCGGACCAGGGTACGCATGTCCACGAGCACGGGGCCCAGAGACTGGAAGGCGGCGCCGACATCGCGGTACCCGCTCATGGCCACCTGGGCGGTGTTCGTGACCTGGGCATCCACGCCGCTCCAGGAGACGAAGCCAAAGCCGGAGTTCGGTGTGGCGGTCAGAGACACCGCCGCATTGGGGGCGTACCAGGGCCCGGGTGGTGAGGCCAGCACCGTGCCGCCGTTCGTC
>Ga0316219_1001987_pt1 | contig 20217 bp, 16 predicted proteins | sample TBH18003PmetaG_FD_203635 | JGI IMG/M metagenome (GOLD analysis project Ga0316219, IMG submission 203635) | Freshwater microbial communities from Trout Bog Lake, Wisconsin, USA - TBH18003P | ecosystem: Environmental > Aquatic > Freshwater > Lake > Hypolimnion/Profundal zone | place: USA... | reverse complement strand
AGGTCGGTCAGCTCGGGGAGCTTCGCGAGTTTGACCAGGTGGTTCAGCCGGCACGGCGAGAAGCCGGCGGCCTCGATCGTCTCGAGGTCCCAGCCGCTGCCCTTGACGTAGAGCAGGTCCTCCTCCTCACCGAAGATGTTTTTCTCGCGCAATTTGACGGAGGTGTTGCCCCCGCCGTGCAGCACGAGTGAAGCGTCGCGCCCGAGCAGGCGGGACGTGTAAACGCGTTGGCCGAGGTCGCCGGGATACTGCGCGGCTTCCGTTTCGTTCCAGAGGCTCTTCATGATTTTCCTTCAACCACCTTCGTGGCGCGACCGATCGATTTGTCGGTGAAGATGTCGTTTTCGTCGGTGCTGTGCGTGGAGAATTCCGAAACCACCGCGCCCTCGTCGCCGGCCTGGAACCAGTGCGGGGTGTTGGGTGTGATGGTGTATTGGTCGCCCGGGTTGAGCACGACCTCACGCCAGACGGTGTAGGACGCCTCGCGGCCCGCGGGCGGGCGGCATTGCGGGTGGGGCGTTTTGGCGCCGGAGACATAAAGGAAGACCTTCCCCCAGCGGCAGCGGAACGTCTCCTCCTTGCCGGGCTGGCCGCCGACGTTGGGGTGGCGGTGCTCGGGACACGTCTGGCGCGGCCACATGGCGAGTTCCTTGGCGCAGCAGCGCAGGGTGTTGACGTAGACGAGCACACCGAGGCCGGTCTTTTCGAATTCGCTCAGGCCGAAGTCGGCGACCTCGATCTGTTCCTGCTCGGCGGGGGTGATGACGAGCTTTGCTTTCTGGAAATACGCGTGGGCCTCCAGCTGCCGACGCTTCAGTTCTGATTTCGTGATCATGGGATTATTGAGGAGGGATTTGTTTTTACAGGAGAGAGCGGAGAGAGCGGAGAAGATTCAGGCGCGCATTTGATCAGTTCTCTGTGCTCTCTGTTGCCTCCTGTAAAAAAGATGGATGTCCTTACTTCCATTGCTCACAGCCGCGAAACGCCATTTGCGCCTCGCCGCCGACGTAGCGGGGGAAGGGTTTGTAGTCGTTGATACCGGGCACGGCGGCGCCACGCAGCAGAAAATCGCAGCCCCACGGGACGGTGATTCGCGTGGTCGTGGGAATGTAGCGGATCGTTAGCCCGCAACGTCGCTTGGGCGAGGTGTTGGCGTTTGAGCCGTGGATCACATTCGGATGATGCACGGAGAGGTCGCCGGCCTTGAGGATGATGTCGACGGCCTTGGACTCGTCCACGAAGGACGGGTCGATCTCGGAACTCAGGACATTGGCGACGTCCTTCCGCTCGTTCAGCTTCTGCAGCTGGAGGTGCTGCGTCGCGGGAATGACGCGCATGCAGCCATTCTCGGGCGTCGACTCGTCCACGGCCAGCCAGATGGTCACCACGTCCATCGGGTCGAGCGGCCAGTAGCTGCCGTCCTGGTGCCAGAGCACGGGCATGCCGTTGCCGGCGGGTTTGCTGAGGTAATGCGAGGCGAAGAGCGCTATGTTCGGCCCGATGAACTCCTGCGCGACGTCCAGCAGTCGCGGGTCGCTGATGAGCCGTACCCAGAACGGATCATTTGGAATCAGGTCTTGCCAGAGCGTCTCGGGGCGGCGGCCAGGATTTCTCTTGATGAGCCACTCCACGTGGTTGCTCGCCTCGTGAATCAAATCGGCGTCGAGCACATTGCGCACGATCACGTAGCCGTCGCGGTTGTATTGATCGATGAGCTTCATGTTTGGAATTGGTAGCTACGAGCGTGAGCGAGTGGCTGGCGCAGAGTCCACTCGCTCACGCTCGTAGCTACCAAAGAGCGAGTTGGTTGGTTTTTCAGGTTTGGGCGAGGTTTCGCGCAGCAGCGACGATGCGGGCTACGTCGGGGCGGTAGGCGTTTTCCAGGATGGGGCTGAACGGCACGGGGACGTCGGGGGACGCGACGCGCACCACGGGGGCCTGCAGGCTGTCGCCGCAATTCTCCATGATGCCCGCGGCGATCTCGGCGCTCACGCCGCCGGTCTTCGGGCCTTCCTCGACGATGACCACGCGGCCGGTCTTGCGAAGCGACGCGCCGATGGTCTCGTAGTCCACCGGCGAAAGGCTGCGGACGTCGATGACCTCCGCCTCGATGCCCTCCTTGGCGAGAATCTCGGCGGCCTGGGCGGCGAAATGCGCCATCAGCAGCCAGCCGAGGATCGTGACGTGCTTGCCTTCGCGACGAACCACGGCCCGGTCGAGAGGCACGATGTAATCCTCGTCGGGAATGTCGCTGGTGGCGTCCACCGCGCCGGGCTCGGCGCGCGCACCTTTGGACCCGTAGAGCAGCTTGTGCTCGAAGATCATCACGGGGTTGTCGTCGCGCACGGCGGCCTTGAGGACCCCTTTCGCGTCGTAGGCGGTGGACACGGCGACGACTTTCAGGCCGGGCACGCCGGAGAAATAGCGCTCCATGCTTTGCGCGTGCTGCGAGCCGCGGCCGGTGGCGCCGATCGGGGCGCGCATGACCATGGGTACCTTGATGGTGCCTCCGGACATGTAGCGCATCTTGGCGGCGTTGTTGATCAGCTGGTCGCTGGCGAGGAAGAGGAAGTCGCCGTACTGCATGTCGGCGATAGGCCGCATGCCCATCATGGCGGCGCCGACGGCCATGCCGGTGAAGCCGAGTTCCGCGATGGGCGTGTCGATGATGCGGCCGGGAAATTTCTCGGACAGGCCCAGCGTGACGGTGAACGCGCCGCCCCAGCCGCCGGGGACGCCGATGTCCTCGCCGATGCAAAACACGCGGGAGTCGCGCGTCATTTCCTCGGCGATGCCGTCACGGAGAGCTTCTGCAATGCCTTGTCGTTTCATTTTGGTGGTTAAGTAGGTTTTTATCACGCAAAGCCGCAAAGGCGCTAAGTTCGAAACTTTGCGACTTTGCGGCTTGGCGTGAGCGTGGGTTTGAAATTTTTATTCCCGGTAGGAGATCGGGCTGCCGACGGGGTCGGCGAAGTCGTTGAGATACCCGGCGTCCTGCCATTTTGTGCCCTCGCGCAGGGCGGACTTTTCGGTGCGGAAGTGGATGGCAAAGCTCACGCGCGGGCCGGCGGCGTGGTTTTCGCCGCTGCCGTGGACGGTGAGCCGGTGGTGGAAGCTGACGCCGCCCGGGGGCAGGATCGCGGCGACCTCCGTCCATTTGCCACCGCCGCTTTTCGCGTGAATGCGCTGCTTCAGCTCGTCGAGCTTGTCGCTGAAGAAGTCGCCGGCTTTGAGCAGGCCCCAGCGATGCGAGCCGGGCACGAAACGCATGGGACCCGACTCCGCGGTGACATCGCTGATGGCGACCCACGCGGTGAACAGTTCGCCGGTGAGGGCCGGGTCCCAATATTCCTGGTCCTGGTGCCAGCCGACGTTGACGCCGCCCTGGCGGCCGGGGGGCTTAATCAGCAGTTGCGTAGCGAAGACCTGCGCCATTTTTGCGCCGGTGAGCGCGGCGGCCCATTGGCCGATGGCCGGGTGGCTGACGACTTCGAGAATCGTGCGGTCGGAGCGGTGGGCGTTGTCGATCTTGACCAGCTTGGTCGGAGGTTCCTTTTGGCCGGTCGGTTTGGCGCAGGGCGCGATGCCGGTCTCATACTCGCCGGCGTAAACCGCGTCGATGCGCTGGCGCACGCGCGCGAGAAGGTCGGCTGGCAGCACGGGAGGCAGGATGACAAAGCCATCCTGCGCATACTGCGCGGCGGCGGCGCTCTTCTGGGCGGCGGAGGGCGGTAGAACGGTGGTGGTGCTCATGGCGGGTGCGTCAGGCGAATACGTCGGTTGTGAGGTCGGCGAGAGTGGGCTGGGGCGCCTGCTGGGCGTTGACGACGGCGGATTGGATATCGGCGTCGATCTTCACCTTGATGGCGTCAAGGTCGGCCTGCTTGACGTCTGGGCGGGCAAGCAGCACCTCGGCGAAGCGCGTGATCGGATCCCGCGCGAACCAGGCCTCGCGCTCATCCTTCGGTTGGTAATGGCAGGCGTCGCGGCGTGAGTGGCCGGTGCGGCGGTAGGTGAGCAACTCGAGCAGCACTGGTCCTTTTCCGGCGCGGCACTCGGCGACCGCGCGCTGGGCGGCGGCGAGGACGGCGAGCACGTCGTTGCCATCGACGGTTTCGCCGCGGAAGCCATACGACGCAGCGCGGTCGGAGATTTTCGGGTTTTTCATCACCTTCCCGATGTGGGTGGAGGCGCCGTAGAGGTTGTTTTCGCAGACGAGCACGACGGGGAGATTCCAGATGGCGGCCATGTTGACGCCCTCGTGGAAGGCGCCCTCGGCGACGGCGCCGTCGCCGAAGAAGCACGCGACAACCTGCGGCTTCTTCTGCATCTTGAACGCGAGGGCCATGCCCGCGGCGAGAGGAATGCCGCCCGCGACGATGGCGATGCCGGGGATCATGCCCTTGTCCATGTTGCCCATGTGCATCGAGCCGCCCTTGCCCTTGCAGCAGCCGGTGGTGGCGCCGAACAGCTCGTCGAGGAGCTCCTGCACGCTCAACCCCTTGGCCAGCGCGTGGCCGTGGCCGCGGAACGTCGAAGTGATGTAGTCGCCCGCCTGCAGGGCGGAGCAGACGCCGACGGCGGTGGCTTCCTGGCCCTGGCACTGGTGGATGGTGCCGGGCATTGTGCCCTCGAGAAAGAGGAACTTCACGCGCTCCTCGAATTCGCGGATGAGGACAATGCGGTGGTAGAGACCGAGCAAGAAGGCCCGGTCGTGGTGAGTGGCGGTCGCGGGTGAAGCGCTCGGGGAGGAGGAGGTTTTCATTTTAAAAGTCGAAATTGCTTAATTTCCCAGGGACGCAGTGCGATGTCGCCCGCGAGAGGAGCAAGGCCGGATGCGTCGGTGGCGCGGCCCATCGCGTCGGTCGGCTGGCGCGTGCGCAAGGGGAGGGTGGTGGTGACTCGAGCCTGACCGGGCACACCTTCGCCCTCGATCAGCCGCAGTTCGGCGTCCGTAGCTACGAGCGTGAGCGAGTGGTCTGCTCTCCGCTCGCTCACGCTCGCAGCTACCACTGAACCCACTGGGCGGCGGAAGGCGGAGAGACTCGCGCCCGTCACGGTCAGGAAACTCTGCCGGCGGGGCAGCGGGCCGGCTTGCGGCACTTGCACGACGCAACGGGGCTTCTGGTCGAAGGCCGCGACGGCCTGGAGCCGGTCGGTGTTCGTGAAGCCGGCGGCATGGGGCCGCAGCACGTAGCGGAAGGCGCAGGTGCGCGGCCAGCCGAACTCGCCGGTGAAATGCGATTCCCACTCGCGCACGACAAGATTGGCGAAACCGCCGTCGTCGCGGCGCTTGAAATATTGCGTGCCGCTGTGCACGACCAGCAGCCCGGAGCCGTCCGCCGCCATCAGGTCCAGCCACGAGAGCGCCTGCAGGGTCTGCTTCCGGCTGGGTTCGACGCCGAACGGGTAGTCGCGCAGCACGGTCGCGACCGGGAAGCCCGGGATGAACTCGAGCCAATAGCCCTCGTGGATCTCCAGTGGAAATTGCCAACCGTTGACCTTGGCCTCGCCGGTTTTTGGCGGCAGGTCGGGAAACACGCGCACCGCCACGTCGACGTCGGGCGAATCCGCCGCAAGCGTGACGGTGATCTCGAACCGCAGCCCGCGCGTGTCCGGATGCGTCGCCCGCACGCGAGCCCGCAGCGGCCCCGTCTCGAGCCAGGTGAACTGCGCCTGCGTTTGCGCGGTGTTGTAGGGCGCGACGGGTGTGTTGGGCGGACGCGCGAGCGGCGAGGAACCATTGGCTTCGCCCGTCAGAGTGGGGAAGGGCCGCGTCGCGCCCGCCAGCAGTTCCTTGCCGCTCTGCCGGTCGACCAGGCTGCGGATCGCGCCGCTGACGGGATCGAGGCTGACGCGCACCCGGGAGTTTTCGAGCACGTGGGCGCCTGGGTCCACCCGCAGGTCCGTCGCGGGAGTCGCGGCTGCGGTCGCTGCGGGAACGAGAAAATAGGTGTCGTAGCCCACCGACGGCAACGCGCGCGCGGCAAAGGCGAGATCGGCGCACACCAACTGGCCTTGGGCGTTGCGCTCGCAGGTCAACAGCTGGGCGGGCACGGGTTTCCCCGCGGAATCACGGATGTGCACCGCGGCGGCCTTGAGCTCCTCAAGTTGCAGGGTGCCTGTGGTGACCAGCGCATCGCGCGCAAAGCCGCAGGGATTGAAGACCACCGTGGCGAGACTGCCGAGGCCGACGCCCGGCGCGGTTCCGACGGACTGGGCGATGGCGTGCAAGGCGCGGCCCAGCACCTTGCGCCCCGCGCCGACAGCATCGTCCATGAAGCGGTAGCCGTAGGAACCCCAGGTCTGGAAATGCGTGTCGAGCACGGGATCGGCGGGGGGCGTGGCGCCTTGGTGGCGCGTATATTCGCAGAGGCACACGTCGTGGCTTTGTGCCGCGAGCAATTGCCTCCACGCCTCATGGAGCGCAGCGGCCTCGTCGAAGACGGGATCCAGCAGATGCGCGATGGCCTCGAATCGCTCGGCTGCGTGGAGCACGGCCTCCACTTCGCGGCCGAAGCGGCGAATCTGGTCACCGCCGATGCCCCACGGCAGCAACTTGGCGAAATCATCGACCACCGGTCGCTTCACCGCGATCGTCGGTGCGCCCGGGGCCGCCTGCCGGTCGAGGTATTGCTCGATCGTGAGATACTCGACGTCGAACTGGTCGGAGAGCGCGCGGAAAAGCTCCGGGTCGAACTTGTTGATGGATTTGCCGGTGAGTTTTTCCCAGCCGAACTCCGTCCATTTCAGCGCGAGTGGCGTCCGCAAGCCGGCCATGCGACCGACGGTGGCTCGGCCTGCGTCCGACCAGAGCCAGTCGATGTCGTGGGTGACCATCGGTGGGTGGAAGACCAGTGGGTTGGCCGGAACCGCGAGCATGCGGGTGCCATCCGCGCCTTCCCACCAGATGACGGGCTCCTCCATGGACGGCGCGCCGTGGCGGCCCCACGTGTCGCACTGCGCCATGCTGCCGTAACGATAGCCCGTCAGGGCGAGCAGCTGGGGAATCTGCGGGTGGCTCATTTCCTCCTCCTCGAGGAAAACGGCGACGGGCCGGCCGAGGACGCGGGTGATCGTTTCCTGGCCGACGATGAGCTGGCGCAAGTTGGACTCGCCGGAAACCATCGAGCCGATGGGCTGGCCAAAGGTGCCGCCGACAATTTCCACCTGACCGGCCGCGAGGTAGCGCTGCAGCCGCCGGTTAATGTGGGGATAGTGTTCGGCGACCAACTCGTAAGTGAGCGCGTCGAGGTTGATGCCGGTTTTCACGCTCGGCGCGTAGTCCGCCATGTCGAGGCTGTCGGTGATGGACTGCGCGCAGGACTCCAGCCCGAGATTCCAGCCGATGCCGGTGTAGCTCCAGTGATTCAGCAGCGTGAAGCAGAGCCTGGGTTTGCCCGCGGCGGAGACTGGTTGCGCGGTGCTCATGCGGTTTCCAGGCTCACGCCCATCAGCCCGATCACCACGTCCTGCGAAAGGGTTTCGAGGGTTACGTCCTGCAGCACGACGTCGGGCCGGAGCTTCCAGGACAGCACGATGGCGCGGCAGTTGGCGCCAAGCTGGACCTGCAGCGGCGGCTGGGCGGGAAGGCAGAACGCGTCGTGGGCGTAGCTGTAATCCTCGCCGCCCCACGGGCAGAGCATCCAGAAGTTTTCGGGCGGGACCAACGGGAGCGTCTCGACCGCGCCGTCGGCGTAGTGGAAGCGGAACTCGGCGTTGGCGATTTGCGTCTGCATCGGGAACGTCGTGCCGCAAACCAGCAGCCAAATCGTGGACGCCTTCCGCTCGACGGGCACGGTCACCGCGGTCGGCCAATTGTCCCACAACGACGTGAACGCGATGTTCCGGTCCTCGGCGAAGCGCGCAAACGGGACGTTCGCGGGCGTCCGGATCCGGCCCTCGGCGTCGACCAATTTCGCCACGCCGCTGAGGTCAATGCTCGGCGGAGACAGGTTCCAATAGGGAAACGTCCAAGCCGAGTAACCGTCCACGCCGAGCCGGACCGAGCACGTGTTCGGACGTGGGGAGAGGTAGCGCTGCTGGAAGATCGCGCGGACGTCGGCGGTGGCGTGCGCCGCGAGGTCCAGGCACTCCCACGTCGCGGAAGGCTTGGGTTCGCGGGGCGTGCGCGCGAGCTGGGCGAGGTCGGCGGCGGGATCGGTGACGTGCAACTTGAAAACCTGCCAGCGGGGAAGGTCGCCGCACCGATGCTGCACGAGGACCAGGTGATGCCCCGGCTTGGGCGCCAGCCGGCCCTGGAGCGCCGCGTCCTGCGGTTGCGCCGTTTCCAGGACGCCGTGCAGGTCGTGCCATGTTTGGGCCCGGCCCGAGGGGACCGGCAACGCCACGGCTTCGCCCACGCGGCCGCCGAGGTGCACCGGCTGCCCCTGCGGGACGCGTTGGACGAGGTCGATGGCCAGGTCGAAGGAACTCGCCGGCGGCGCGGTGAAGTGCAGCCACGTGCAGCCAAAAGCCGGCTCGACGCGGCCGTCCACGGACTGGCCGTTCAGCGTGAGCAACGCGATCTGCTCCGCGCGAACCGGCAGGCGGAAGACCACGCCGGCGGGTTTGGTCAGCGTGAGTTGGTAACGGTCAGTGTCGCCGTCCTGCGCGAACGAGAGCGCAAAATCCGGCGTCGTGATGGACGCGTTCCGCCAGTCCGCGGGAAATGCCGGCTGCAGCCGCACGCGGCCATTTGGGTAATCCGGCGCGTAGCCGTAGAGGCCCTCGACGACACAGCGCGCGAACATGTGGACGTTGTCGCCGAAATCCGTCGCCGCGCCGATGTGGCTGAAGCCGCCCGGCACGGCGCTCGCAAACGCACCCTCGAGCATCGCGCCTTGGAGCAGTTTGTAGCCCTCATCACCGAGACCGGTCTGAAAGTAGGCGAGGGCGAGGGCGAACATGTCGCCGCCGAACATGTCGCGCACCGACCATTTCCACGGGACCCAGTTGGAGAGCTGGCAGAGCTCACCGCCGAAGGGCAGGGGAATGCGCTCGAGGCCCCACTCGGTGTAGAAAAGTGACTGCAGTGCCTCTGCGGCCGAGGTGAGGCCGGCGTCGATCGGGAGAAAAACGCTGTAGGTCCAGGCGTCGGCGTGCAACCGGCCGTGGCCGCCTTGCTCGACGTAGGCGCCGAAATGCCCGCGGTCCTTCACCCACAGGCGCTCGCGCATGGCCCGCTGAATTTTGGCGGCCTGGGCCTCGTGCCGGGCGGTCATGGCCGCGTCTCCCGCGCGCCGCGCCATGTCCGCCGCTGCGCGATGCGCCGTGTAGGCGTAGGCGGAGGCCTCCGCGCTGCCGCCGCCGTTATACCAGACCGAGTCGGTGGGCAGCGTGTTGATGTAGCTCTCGTAGAGTCCGTCGTTGTCCGGATCGAAACAGTCCCGCAGCCACTCCACGTGCAGTTCCAATGCCGGGCGGAGCAACTGCTCCATCGCCGGGTCCGCCGTCGCCCGCCAGTCGGCAATCGTCTGGTCGAAGAACTGCGATTGCACGTCGTAAACCTTGATGTCCCGGTCGAGCGAGCCGCGGCCGTGGAACCGCGAATCGTCACCCTCGTGCATGCGCAGTTGCTTTTCGCTCGAAGCGGCGCGCGTGCGATCTGGGTCGGACGCTTTTTGCAGCCCGATAGTGTAGCGGGCGTTGCCCAGCACGCGGTCATGCCAGCCCAGCGCCGTGGCCCCGCAGATCACTCGCCAGCCGACGAAGCGGAGGTTGAAGGCCATGCAGCCGTGGCGGAAGATGTGGGTGTCACGTTCACAGTTGCCATCGACCGCATGACAGACGGCGGCGACGGCCGCGTTCAGCTGGTCGTCCGGGCTGGCCACCTTCAGGCGCTCCGCCTCGGCGAGATAGGCCACACTCGCCGCAAAGACCCGCGCCGGATCCGCCACATTGGCGCCCGTCGATGCCGCGCCGGCGGGGCAGGTTTCGCACGCGAAGAACCACTCGTCCTGCCGGGGAACTAGGTTGATTGTGCCGGCAATCATGGGCGAGTCGCCTGCGGCGGACACCGCCAGCTGGCGCGGATTCGTGGACCACGCCGCGTCGCCAATGCCGAGCTTGTCGACGCGACTGCCGCGGCCGGTGACGACGTGGGAAGCTTCGGCCGTCGCGGCGAGGCGGAAGGTTGCTCCGTCGATCGTCGCCACGTTGCCGTGGCTGAATGCGGGCACCATGCCCTGGGCCAGCTGCGGGCGGCGCGGATCACCGAAGCGCCGGAATTCGGGATTGCCGCACATGACGGGGTCCCAGTTCCAGCGCGGGTCACCTTCCTCCTGCCGCGCGCCACCGAAGCCCCAGATGAGCTGGTCGCCCAAGCGGGCGCCTGACACCTGCAGGTGCGCGGCGAATCCGGCGGCGTCGGTCAGAGGTACCACGGTCAGGGCCACCGCCAGGCCGGGCAGCGCGGGATCCGAGCAATGCCACGTCATGCGGCCGCAGCCATACCGCGACGTGACTTCGGCGAAATCATGCAGCCAGACCGCCTGGTCCTGGCGGACACTCGAGACGGTCCACGCGCCATGCAAAAAGGGCTTGGCCACGAGCCGCACCAACGGGCGGTCCCCCGTGAGCACCGCGCCGTCGGTGTTGGCTGGGCAGTAGAGCGGGCGGTTGTTGAAGTAGGTGCCGTTGCGCCCGACAATCTCGCCGTTTTCCGCGGCATACCGCAGCCTGCCTTCGCGCCGGTAGACAGCCTCCACCACCTGGCCAGGCTCGCGCAAGGGGCCGGGGTCCCTCGCCGGGCGCGCGGCGTCGGCGGAAAAGAAGGGAATGTCGCTGTTGCTCATGGCGGTCAGGCGCCCAGCACGTAGCGGTGGACGATCCGAATAAACGTCGCGGGATACTCGCAGTAGGTGTTGATGCGATAGCTCCCGAGGTCGCCGCTGCGCTCGGAGTAGTAGCGCTCGCGCCAATACCAGTCATTCGCGCGGCCCACGCTGGCCACCTGGCGCAGCGACTCGAGGATGCCGGCGCGGTCGCCCATGACGTGGCGCGCGCGGGCTTCCACGAACCAGACCCGGCCCATCGCGGCGAGATCATGGCGGTCGAGATAAAGCATTTCCCAGTCCTCGTAGGTTTCCGGCCGGGTGGAGATGCCGGTGGGAATGCCGTTGTAGAGGAAGTCGCGATTGTCGCGCAGCTGCGGCCAGAGAGTCTTCACCTGCTCCGGCGTGGCGAGCCCCATGGCGATGGCGGCCCAATCCACGTCAGTGAGGCCGTGATGGGAAATGGCCCCGCGCTCGACGTTGATGTATTCGACGCAGTGGTCGCCGGCCCAGAATTTCGTGCGGAAACAGGCCGTGATCCGGTCCGCGACGCCGGCGTAGCTGGACTGGCCCGTCAGCTGGGTGGCGAGGCGCAGGGCGTCCGCCGTGTAGCACTGCGTGACACCATCGTGGTCGAGCCGCGGGGGACGCTCGATGTAGAAGCCACCGCCCTTGACGAGCCCCTCGGGCGTGACCTGCAGCACCATCCAGTCGGCCGCGGCGCGCAGGTAATCCTGCTGCGCGGCCAGCCACGCCCGGTCCTTGGTGTGCCGAAAGATCGCATCGGCCATCTGCACGACGGTGACGTTCGGCAGCATCAGTAGCGGGTTGCCGGGGAACCAGTGGGAATAGGCCCCGCCGTTGGCCGCGACGACGAAGGGATACTCCTTGTCCGACTTGGGCAGCTTCATCATCGCCGTCGTGCCGGCCTGGTCGGGCACGATGGCAAATGGGATCAGGCCGTCCGCGCGCAGGAACGTCTTCACGTAGTCCCAGCTCGCGAGCACCTCGGCCTTGCGACCCAGCCAGAGCAGCGCCTCGGCGGACTGGCCCCAGTCGAGGCCGGGAAACGTCGTGTTGGACCCGTGGCCCTGCTTCGGGTCCGCGCAGACGGAGAAATAGCCGAAGAAGATCTTCGGATTGAGCGCCGCGAGGACGCTCTTGTCCGCGCACTGGCGGTAGGCTTCGGCCAGCTCGGGCTCGAGGCCGGTCGGGGCAACGGTGGGGGTGGAGAGGGAACTCATGGAAAAGTAGTGGGCGAAGATGGTGGGGACGGTGGCGATTTCAGCTTTGGTTCGGGCGGTTCGCCGCGGCGCGATTTTTAGCGAACATGCCGCCAGCAGATTTTGGCGCGGGGCTAGGGGCGATGGGGGTCGGAGTGCTGACGATGTTCTGGCCCGTCTCCGCCGAGCCTACGGCGGGTGAGGCCGGCGGACCTGCCTCAGCGGAGGTGGGACGGGGAGGACCCTCCACTTCGATGGCGGCGAGGGCCTGTCCGGCGAGCAACGTGTCGCCGGGCTGGGCGAGGGGTTGCTTGAAGACGCCGGTGGCGATGCATTCGACCTCCATCGTGGCCTTGTCGGTCTCGACTTCGAGCAGGGCCTGACCGCGCTGGACCGGCTGGCCGGGCGTGACGAGCCACCGGATCACCTTGATCGCGGAGTCGGTCGTGGCCAGGTCGGGCATCTTCATTTTGATTTCCATGATGGCAGCGGGAAGAGGGCAGAGGGGCGAGGGTGTGAGCGAAAGTGTCTAGGCTTGGTGCGTGAGCCAGCACTCCAGCGCGGCGAGGCTGTTGCCGGTCGCCATGCCGGTGTCCACCTGGCCGGCGAGGTCGGGGCCCCAGTGTTTCCCGGAAAATTGCCCGAGCGCATGGATCATCCCTCCATCCCACGGTTGGCCGGGCGCATCCATCAGCCAGTTGCCGATGAACGACGCCATTTCCGCGGCCATCGTGCGATAGAGCGGATCACCCGTGGCGGCGGCCAGCGCGAGAACGGGCTCGATGGCCTTGACCGGCCCGATCGGGTAGAGGAGCGGGTAGTCATCCGTGCGGCAGCACTGGCCGCCGCGCGCCACGCCGTTGTTCGCGTGCGGCAGTTCGTAGAAATAGGTCCAGGCAAACGCAAAGGCCGCGGCCTTCTGGCAGAGCGCGAGCACCGCGGGATCGCGCGTCGCCACGTAGAGCGGCACGACGCCCTCGAGCACGTAACATGCGGCCTCACTGTCCACGAACTCCTTGTTGGCGGCATAAATGCCGTCGAGCATCTGGTTGAAATACTCGTAGCGGTGCAGCCCCGGCGCGACGAAGGCCGCGAGCCGGCGGGCGCGCTCGGTCCAAGCCGCGTCGCCGGTGACCTGCCCGAGGCGCGTCCACAGCCCGCAGACCACCGCGCGCGCGGCGATGCGGTGCGGCTTCCGGTTCACCTCGTGGTTGTGCTCGTCGAGAATGTCCGGCAGGTCGCCGTCGGGACGCTGCTGGCGCGCAAGAAATTCGCCCATCGCTGTGGCCGCCTGCAGCCAGTGCTGGCGGGTCGCTGCGTCCGGATAATTCGGCGCGAGCTGGTAGAGCTGGATCAACTGGCTCGCGGTGTGCCCGAGCGAATGCGTCCAAATCCGGCTGCCCGGCACGAGGTCCATCAGGAAGTCGCCGTATTTCTTGCCGTCGCTGCGGTCGAAGTACGCGCCGTCGGTCCCGCGTTGGAAGCACTCCAGGTTGCGCGTCATCTCGTCGACGTAGGGCAACAGCCGGCGGTCGCCCGTGCGCAGCCAGTGACGGACGCTGCCCATCCACATTTCGACCGCGATGCCTTCGCCCCAACCGAAATCAAAGTAGCCGCTCATCTCGCCGCGCTTCTTGGCCGGCCCGGTTTGCGTGCGCACCCACATGTTGCTGAACCACCCGCGGCCCGCCCCGAGGGCGTCGGGTTCCCACAACTCGCAACGGGGATAAAACGCGGCGATGCGCGCCGCGGCGGCCTTCGCGTCGAAGGGACGCGGGGGAGTGCGCAGCAAGATGGACGCGGCCATGCGCTCCGCTTCGAGCAACGGCTCCTCGCCCGCCGCCAGCGGCTTGGCGGCGAAAACCTCGGTCAGGGTGATCTCATCGCCGGCTTTGAAGTCCGTCGTGCTTGGCGACACGTGCGGCACGCCGCCCGGGTTTTGGGTGGCGATGTCGGGCAGGTAACACCGCAGCTGTGCCCCGCCGTCAGGCGTGGGGGAGAAATCCAGCGTTCCCGTCGAACGGCTCCGGTCCACGCCGTAAATCGCGACCGTCTTTCCATCGTGCCAGACGTGAAACGGAAAGGGCAGGGCCCAGTCGACCGCGGTGCGGTTCGCTGGCACCGTTGCGAGCGGCTGCTCGTGCGCGTGCAGCGGCAACGTGTAGCGGATGGCCGCGTCGGCGTTCAGCTTGAATCCGGGATGAATCGCGGCGGAGCACGATTTCAGGAAGCGATAACGCTGGACCCGCCGGACCACGGCTTCCTTCGCGGGCAACGTAATCACGGACGTGGCACTCCAGAATTCCGAGGCGCCGCTCAGCGTGATTTCCCAGGCCCCGCCCGGGAGCTGCTTCGCCGTGGACGTGGAGGCGTCAGCGCAGGCGACGGACGTGGAAAATTCCTGGCCCTCGATGCCCTGCAGCAGATTCCGCCAGTCGCTTCCGTGCTTCAACGCCAGTGCGCCGACACGATGCGTGGGCTTCGCTTCGGTGTCGTCCTGCAGCAGGACGACCGCCAGCCAGGGGTTGGCGACGACGGTCTGACCCGGGGATGCAGAGGCGGGCGGCATGATGCGAATCAGAGCTTGCCGGTGGTGACGGGCAGCGCGTGGGCGGCGATAAACGCCTCGGCCTCGGCGGCGGTGAAGACCCCGTCGGTCGTGCCGACGGCGCGGGTGGCGGACGAGCCGAGGGCGCTGGCGTAGGCGAGCATCTTGGGCAGGTCCCAGCCGCGTCGGATCGCGGTGATGACGCCGGCGTCGAAGGCGTCGCCGGAGCCGGAGGGATCGACGACCTTGGCGGGGAAAATGCCGCTGCGCCAATACGTGCCGCCGCGCGCGGCGAGGGCGCCCGCCTTGCCCTGCGTGACGATCACGGTGTGGGCGCCGTGCTTCTGGAAATAGCGCAGCTGGTCCATCGGGTCGGCGAGGCCGGTGAGGTGCTTGGCCTCGTCGTCGTTGGGGAGGAAGTAGTCGATCTCGGGCAGCAGGGAGTTGAGCTCATCGCCGCCGGCCCATTGGTGCGGGACGACGACATCCACGACGGTCACGATGCCCTTGGCGCGGCAGTAGCTCAGCAGTTCGCGAAAGGCAGGAAACTGGATCCCCGGCATCGCGCAAAGGCCGCCGAAGTAGAAGACCTTCACGCCGTGGAGCCAGGCGCGGTCGATCTTGTCGACGGACAGGTCCTGGTTCGCGCCGAACATGTGGATGAACCGGCGATCCTGGCCTTCCACGAGGAGAACGACGGTGCGGCTCGTCGGAAAGCGGTCCGTGTAAATCATGTGGCCGCAACGCGCGCCCTGCTTTTCCAGCGAGGCGACGAGCGACTTGCCGGAGCCGTCGCGGCCGAGGCAACCGATCACGTCCACGGACAGGCCCTGTTTCGCGAGGTCGATTGCGACGTTGGCGGCACAGCCGCCCACCTTCACCGGCATGGCGTCCACGCCGAGGAGAGAACCCTCGGGCGGCAGCCCTTTCATTGGCCCGCAGAAGGTGTCTTCCACGAGAATTCCGACGCAGGCGATTTCAGCGACGTTGGTCATGATCAAGCTCTCCCACAGCAACCGAGGGTTTCGATTCGTTCCAAAACAGCGTCACGCACCGCCAGCCGGCCCGCGACGAGCACGTCGTGCTCGCCGCCGATGCCGAGCAGCTCGTGCGGGTTGGGCATGGGATTGTGCAGCGCCTTGTGCACGGCCAACAGGTAGCGCTGCTTCAGATAGGTGCCGTAATTGACCTTCGTGACGCCGCGCTGGATGGCCTGCTTCAGCGAGTCGGTCGCGATGCCGGTGCCGCCGTGCAGCACGAGCGGAATCGAGACGCGCTTCACGATGCGATCCAGCTGGTCGAGGTTCAGGTCCTGCTGGCCGGAGAGCTTGATGTGCACGTTGCCGACGCTGACCGCGAGCAGGTCAATGCCGGTGGCGGCGACGAAACGCGCGGCGAGGTCGGGGTCGGTCATGTCACCGTCGGCGCCGACGGCGCCGGACGCGCCGCAGGGCAGGGTGCCGATCTCGGCTTCGACGGCGGTGCCGTGGGCGTGCGCATGGGCGGTGAGGGTTTTCACCCGCCGCTTGTAATCCTCGTAGGGCGCGTCGGGATCCGCCGGCATGATGAGATTAAAACCGGCGGTGGCGGCGGCGTGCACCCATTCGTCGTTGGGGCACTCGTTGAAGATGAAGCCGACGGGGACCGTGGCGGATTCCGCCGCGGCGCGTCCCAGGGCACCATACCAGGAAAGGCGCTCGGCGGCGCGGCGGGTCGGGCGGCTGAGGAAGTCGCCGTTGAACCCGATAATGATCGGCGAGCGCGTGGACTCGGCAGCGTCGATCACGCCCTGGAGCGACTCGAAGTTCCAGCTCTCGAAGTAGCCGACGGCGAAGCCACCGGCGCGGGCGGCGGCCATGAGTTTTCCGATGGGTTCAAGCGGCATGGGCGGTTCCTTTGACGGCGGGGCGGCGGACGGGAGCGACGAGGACGGAGCGGACTCTTTTGCCCAGCTGGGCGAGATCGGCGCGGGACGTGCGGTCGTCGGTGACGACGGTGTGGACCTGGGCGATGTCGAGCACCTTGCTCAAGCCGCGCTGGCCGAACTTGGAGTGGTCCGCAAGCAGCACGAGCCGGCCGCACTGCTTGGCGATGATCTGCTTGATGCGGAAAGTGGGCAGGGAGGACTCGAACGTGCCGGTGGACGGGATGAGCCCCTTGGTGCCGACGAAAGCGGTGTCGACGAAGAGTGTCTTGGCCCAGTCCTCGGCCTGCGGGCCGACGAAGGACAGGCTGTTGGCGTCGTAGTGCCCGCCGATGCCGACGACGGTGAGCCCGCGGCTCTTGCCCAGCTCGAGGCAGATGAGGGCGGAGTTGGTGACGATGGTCAGGCCGGAGCGGTCCTTGGCGAGGGCGCGGGCGAACTCGAGGCACGTGCTACTGCCGTCGAGGAAGATGGTCGAGCCGGCCGCGACGAGGTCGAGGGCGGCGCGGGCGATGGCGCGTTTCTCCTGGCGGCGGAGCGCCATGCGCGAGTGGACGGCTGTTTCCTGGAGGTAGGACGGCGCCGCCGCCTTTTGGACGCCGCCGACGGTCTTGATCACCGCACCCTGGCGGATGAGTTCCTCGAGGTCCCGCCGGACGGTCATCGTCGAGACCCCCAGCGCCGTGGCGAACTCCTCGTAGGTGCACGCCCCCGCCGCGTCCAACCGGTCGACGATGAACTGGCGGCGGTCGGCGGTGTTCATGCCCGGGGCAGAAATGACGGGGAGAATGAGGGGGCGCTCATCGGGATGTTCAGTTCTCACATGCCAGTGTTAAGATTTAACATGGCAAGGTGAAAACTGGCGAGGGTGGCTTTTGAAGGGGAAGCCAGGAAGCGGGGAGGGGGAGGTGTGAAAGCTGCGCGGGCAGATCAATCAATGCCAAGGCCCATACCTTGACCCCTTTTCACGCCTTTCATTTCTTTGCGGCTTCCTCGGCCTTTGCGATTTGTTCCGGAGTCATTCGCGCACGCATCTTCGCAATATGCCCTCCATGCGTGCCGAATTTGTCTTCGCGAATCCATGCCTCATTTTTGGAATTTCCCGAGGCCAATCGCTGTGCGCGCAAAAGAAGCGACAGTCCTTCAACGTCATCATCTTTTTGAGTAAGTCGATTTGAATACATGGTCCCGAGATTATAGATCGCCCAGAGGACTCCAGCATCAGCCGCTTTTCGATATGACGCTTCGGCTTTCGGGAGGTCCCTTTCTGTGCCGGTGCCGCGCTCATAGCAGACGCCCAGATCGTAGAACGCCAGAGGCTCTCCTCTGCTCGCAAGATCACTATAAATCAGGAAAGCTTTCTTCTCATCTCTTGGGACGCCGTCGCCCTGCGAGAGCATTTCAGCATAGCAGAAGCCTGCCTTTACGGAGCCAAGTCGATACTGATCAGCGTAATATCCGCTCGCGATTTCGTGATGACCTGACCGATAGGCGGCATCGCCGGGCACTTCGCTACAGGCCGCCAACAGAAACAGCGCTAAAGTCGGTGTGTAGATGGACTTCATTGCTACGCCCAACAGTGTTATTCGGCCTTAGTCGAATGCCCTACTGGGCCTGGGTGCATAGCGCTGAGGCAAAAGGATAAGCGTTTGAGGAGCAAGGATGCTGGGTTCCGACCGATCTCCGAACACCGATCTGCGATCTCCGCGGCGGCATGCCGCCGCTCACCGATACTTCGCCTCGGCGTGCATGAACTCGACCAGTTTGGGATCGGCATTGGCGAGGATGCGCTCGAGGGCGGGGGTGCGGACGGTGCCGCGCATGCGGAAGGCGGGGTTATCGCCCCGGGCGTACTGCAGCTGCATCAGGTAGCGCGTGCGCTGGCCGGTATTGGGGCGGCCGCGGTGCCAGACTTGGTGGTTGAAGAGGTAGATGTCACCGGCGCGACAAAACAGGGGCACGGCAGGCTGGCCTTCGAAGACGGGGTTTTCCTTCGGTGAGTCGCGGCCGGACAGCTGGCTGCCGGGCACGATCTCGGTCGGGCCGTCCTCGAGCGTGAGGATGTCGCTGAGCGCGACCTGCACGCTCATCCACGGGAGCGGCAGCGGGGCCGGCCAGCGGGGGACGTCGGGCGGAAGGGGGTATTCCACGATGTCGTCCACGTGCCAGTGCGAGATGGACTGGCCGGGCTGGTTGCGGATGACGTTTTGGGCGCAGAAGCGCGCGGCGGATCCGAGGACGGCGCGCACGAGGGAAAGAATTGGCTCGCGAATGAACAGCTCGACGAAGGCCAGATTCTTTTCCTCGGGCTCGCGGATGACGAAGGACGGGTCGGTCTTCGCGATCTCGTCGGTGATGCCTCGCAGCTTGGCGCACTCCTCGGCGCTGAGCACCCCGGGAACGATCACGCTCCCGTCGCGGTAAAAGCGGTCAAGGATGTCCTTGGTCGCGGATGCGGAGAGCGGGGCGGTCAGGCCGGCGGTGGAGGTCATGGGGTCTCAACTCCATGCGTTGGGCCAAAAGCGGGCGGAGACGAGCCTGTTCATCACGCAAAGCCGCTAAGCCGCTAAGGTCGACCCCACGCGGGAAGAGCGCGCACAAGGCGCGCGCTCATCCCGCGTTCCGGATCTTTGCGCCTTTGCGGCTTTGCGTGAACCCAATCAGTTTCCCGCGTTGCAACCCGCTTCGGAACAGCGTGCTATGCGGGGCATGGCATCACCCAAAATTCGCTGTGGCGTGGCCGGGGTCGGCTCGCTGGGTCAGCATCATGCGCGCATCTACTCCACGCTCCCCGGCGCGGAGCTGGCGGGCATCTTTGAGCCCAACGCGGCCCGCGCGAAGGAGATCAGCGAGAAGTTCGGTTGCCGGATTTTTGGGACGATCGAGGAGCTGGGCGACGCCTGTGACGCCGTGTCGGTCGTCGTGCCAACCGACAAACACGAACAGGTCGCGCTGCCGCTGCTGGCGCGGAAGACCCATTTGCTGATCGAGAAGCCGATTTGTGCGTCGCTGGCCGAGGCCGAGCGTGTGCTGGCGTCGGCGCGGCAGAACGGCTGCCTGGTGCAGGTCGGGCACATCGAGCATTTCAACCCGGTGATGAGTTTTCTGGAGAAGGAGATCGACGAGCCGCGTTACATCACAGCCGAGCGGTTGGCGCCGTATCAGCCCCGCGGCACGGAGGTGGGCGTGGTGCTCGACCTGATGATCCACGACATCGGCATCGTGATGGAGCTGGTGAAGTCACCGATCGCGAAGATCGACAGCGTCGGCGTGACGGTGCTCTCGAAGAGCGAGGACATCGCCAACGCACGCATCCTGTTCGAGAACGGCTGCGTGGCGAACCTCAGCGCCAGCCGCATGGCCACGAAAAAAATGCGGGAGATCCGCATTTTCCAGTCCGACGCCTACCTCTCGCTCGATTTCATGAACCAGGCCGGGCACCTCGTGAAGAAGAGCGACATCATCGCCTACGGGCTGAAGATGAAAATCGGCCTGGTGAAGGCCGGCGACCTCAGCGCGATCCCAGTGAAGGAAATCCCGATCGAGAAAGGCGAGCCGCTCGCGCTGGAGCTAGCGCATTTTGTGGAGAGCGTGGCCAAGGCCCGGCAGCCGAAGGTCGGCGGCGCCCTCGGCAAGAGCGCGCTCGAGGTCGCGATCGCCATCACGGACCAGATCCGGGCTGGTCAGAAATGAAGTTGGCCCGCGAATGACACGAATGAATGCGAATGCTGGAGTGGCTCGTTGTAG
>Ga0316219_1001982_pt1 | contig 20251 bp, 16 predicted proteins | sample TBH18003PmetaG_FD_203635 | JGI IMG/M metagenome (GOLD analysis project Ga0316219, IMG submission 203635) | Freshwater microbial communities from Trout Bog Lake, Wisconsin, USA - TBH18003P | ecosystem: Environmental > Aquatic > Freshwater > Lake > Hypolimnion/Profundal zone | place: USA... | reverse complement strand
AGCTCACGAACACATGACGATCTCCACCTGGCGAGTGGACGTTTCGCACTTCGTCGACCTTGCCGACCAGCTCCACCCGCGCATCAACAAGCTTCAGGCAGGCTGCGTAGTCAGAAGCGTCGAGGACAGGGCAGTCGGATGTGTACTTCAACCCCCGCATGGGCTCCGGCAAGTCCACTCGGGCGGTCGGGGTGCTTGAGCCTGCCAGAAAGCCATCCAGACTCGGAATCGACTCGAACGGGGATTCGCAGACCTCGGCGAAACGCTCGACGTCCTCAGACACTTCAGGTATCGCATGGAGCGCGGCAAACGTCTTGGACCCCGAGGGATCAGCAAGGTCCTTCGCGTTGAACACGATGAAGTCGCCCGAGTGTGTCGCCGCCCAAATGGCCGGCTGGGCCTCGAGCGCGCGGAGCGCCACGTACAGTTCGATGAACGAGAACCGGTCGAGGCCGGCGTCCCAGCACTGCTGGTCTCGCCGAGGGTGCTGGAAGTTGCGCTGGCCCAACTCTGAGCTCCCCAGAGGCTTCAGCTCCTCGACAAACATGCCGTCGTAGTCGATCAGCCGCAAGGAGCGCTCCCCGAGGTCGACCATGAGGTTGTCCGCTGAGATGTCCCCGTGAGCGATCCCGTATGTGTCCAGGTCGGTCGCCAGCGCCTGGATGGAGGACCGGAGGTGCTCAAGCTCGCTGATGCTGCCGCGTCGCTCCTCCACGAAGCTGCCCAACGCCTGACCTTCGACCCAGGCCATCTTGACGATGGGGTAGGACCCAGGGCCCACGCGAACTCCCTGTCGCTGAAACTCGAAATCCACGAAGTACGGGGCACCCAGCGAGTTCAGCTTGCGCGAAATGGCGCTGTAGCGCTGCTCCAGCTTGTCTGACTGCCTGTGAAAGCAGCGGACGGCGTGCTTGGTCGAACCGACCTGCACTTCGTAGGTGACGGCGAAGTTGCCACATATCGGCCTGGGCAGGCGATCGCGGGTCATATCCACCGTTCCCTGCCTCAACATGGGATCGAAGAGCGCCGTCCCCAAGTGCTGGAGCGCATCGCTGTACTGATCAGGGGTCGGGTAGGCCATCGCCGTGTCAGTCGTGGAACGCAAGTCGCACGAGCGTGACGTCGTCGACACGCATCGCTCGGTTGTCCCGAGCCTCGGCAACGAGCGCGTTCAGGGCAGTCTGGTCTTCGAGGGCGAGCAACTTGTTCCACACCGGCTGGCGACGCTCATGTTGCCGCAGGGCCCACTCGCCCATCGCGTCGGTCATGCAAAGCACAAACCAGGGCTCTTCTGGAAAGAGAGGCCACAAGGCGATCTGGGACTCGAGAGAGCGCCAGCCCGTGAAGAACGCGTTGCGAGCCGGGTTCGTCGACAGTAGATTCGGTCGCTGACGGAACGACGCAGAACGCAGATACGAGAATTTGCGATGAAGGTGCCCCCGCCCGTCGATCAGCATGGCGACGCTATCGCCGACGCAGTGAACTTCGAGCCGCCGGGCCTCCGGCACGTGCTCAATGCCCAGGAGACTGGCAAAACTCCCCCGGTCGAAGGCTTCTTGGTGCGACCACGAGAGTTCGGTGAAGTCGCTCTGCTCTTTGTATGCCGCGATTGCCCCCTTCAACCATCCAAGGTCCACATGGGTGTCGGCGACAAACCGCTCCACCAGCAGCCGCGCCCAAGACCGGGAGTCGTAGGACTCAGAGGCGCCATCGCTGATGGCAACACGGCCGGCGTCGGGCGCACGAGCGAACGCATCCTCGATGTCGTCCGGGTACGCGAGGTCCTTCGGCACTTGCCCCTGGAACGAGATGTGCATCCCTTGTGAGATGCCTACCGCAGTTCCGACGCGCGCGTACCGATGTCGAAGAACTGGACGATCTCGACCACGTCGGCGTTGAAGATGAATCCTTTGGAGCCGGTCCCGACTGGCAGCCCCTGTTCCTGTGCGATCGCCAGAAGATGGTCCGGCAGCGGACTGGACATGCGGAAGAGCATCTTGGCGAATTCATCGGGCAGACCCGACTCCGAAGCCGGGAACCGCACCGGGTCGTTGCCGGCAGTGCTCAGATGCAGGGTGAGCATCAGGGCTGGGCCATCCTCAGTCTCGAGCTGGCAAAGCAAGGCGGCGCGCCGCTCCGGATTGCCATCCGTCGATTCACCGTCGGTGACGTGCAGGACGGTGGGCGGATAGCTGCCGGGATGCGCGTCACACCAATCCGCGAGCTCGTCGGCCGCACGGGCCACTGCCTGGCACATCGGCGTCACGCCGCTCGCCCGGGGGTCGAACCATATGGGGAACTTGACGGCCTGCTCGATCAGTCCGCCGGCACCGTCATCCATCTTCTTGGTGCGCTCGTCGATGCGCAGTGGTGACGCCTCGACGGCGGAAATTGGGTGAAAGACGGCACCCGCAAGCGCTCCCTGGAGGCCGTTCCGAATCTCAGCGCCACCGTAGCCCAGGACGCCGACGTCGAAGTAGTCCCTCGTGCCTTCGGCCTTGGTACAGCGAGTGATGAGCGTGTACAGCGTGCGGTTCACTACGTCTGCAACCTGTTGAGCCTTCGAGATCCCGTTCGACATCGTGGCCTGCATCGAGGTCGACTGGTCGACGAGGAAGAGGAACGCGGTGGGGCTGCTGCGACTGATCTCCGCTTCGTAGGGCATGCGCACTCCTTTGTCACGTTCCCGTTGGGCCAATCACTCAAGAGCTGTGCGAGACGACTCCAAAGCTATCGACACGGTCGCCGCGTATCCTAACGTTCGAAACGGCGACAGCCGCGTATCGAAGTTGTCGAAGCGCCTCGTCAGAACAGGTCGTGCTCGACCCTCGTGGACCGTTGCTCGTGCTCGACTCGCTCAGGGCAGTCGGCCGAGGTGATGTCGCAGAAGCGGCACTCCGAGAAGCTCGGCACCTTCCGTGCCGGCGTGTCGCCACCGATGCGCTCGATCAGTCCGCGCATGAGGGCCTTGAGCTCGTCCGTCAGCTGTTCCGGCTCGATGCGCAGAGATGTCTCTCGGTACTGGACTTCGCCGGCCAGCTTCACGCTCTTGCAGGCGGCATGCGTCAACGGCAGCACACGCATGTACGTGAGGACCTGCATCGCGTCTGAGTCGCGCTGCCTGCCCGACTTGCAGTCGACGACAAGCCCGTCGGCGTCGTGCACGGCCACGATGTCGGCCACACCTCCCAGCGTCGCCGCACTGCCCGGCAGCGTGAACTTGTTCTGGTCCTCGACGTAGACGTCCCAGCCGTCGGCCCGCAACGCCTCTGCGCGAGCGCGGACCATCTCGCCGTGCGCGGCTTTCCAGGCGGCGAGGTTGAAGTCGCTCGGCACCTTGGCGAAGTCCTGGAAGTGCGCGCGGAACCACGCCGACCACTCGCACTGCTTGTCGGCCGCCAGCAGACCCGTGATCCATGTCACCCAGACATACGGGCCGTCCCTGCGAGTCGTCACCTCTCCACCCTCCGATCAGCTGGCCGCGTCTGCCCGGCAGTGCCCCATGTCGCACCCCAGCCAACGGCGATTCGGCCTACTTTTGTATCGTAGCCGCGCAGGGTGACGGAAGAACGCCCCGGTTCCCCTCACGGTAGCTCCCTCATGCGCCGCAGCACCGTCTGGTTGAGGGTGGCACCCAGCCGGAACTCAGCTTCAGACGGATCGATCAAGTGTACTTGGCCTGCCTGGAAGACGCTGACGGCCAAGTGCGTGTAATCGAACTTCTCGCTACAGTACGGAGGCTCAACGAGCCCCGTGACGCTGACCCATTTGCCAACCCACGAGTCATCGGGCTCCTGCCCCAGAGCCGCCAAGCCCTCCGACCAGATGCTGACGTGGACGATGTCGTCACGCCAGTCACCGAAGTCGAGGAACACGTAGGGATCGCCGTACTTGCTCGTACCGCTCTTGGTCGACACGATGCGACCGACAAGCTCGACCCGCACGCCTTCATGAGCACCGCAGCGTTCGTAGTCCGTCGCGTCGATGACCGGGAGCGCCGGGACGTACTCACTCCGTCCGCTGACTGGGCCCGCCACAACGACCTCGCGAGACACGCCCGAGCCGACAAGGAACTCCGAGAGAGTCGGGATAGCGTCCCAGGAGCCCCCGCAGACGCTCGCGAGGCGCTGGACGTCGAGGCCGATCTCGGCACGGCCGACGAGTTCGCGGAAAATGGACGACTTCTCGGGCTCTGCGAGGTCGCCAGGCTTGAAGACGATCGCATCGCCTGACGACTCCGTCCTGTCCCACAGCGACGGATCTGCCTCTAGCGCGCGCAGGGCGACGTCCAGGACCAGGAACGAGAAGCGATCGAGGCGTCCGTCCCAACAGTCCTCCGTGCGTTTGGGATGCTGGAATCCTGAGTGACCCAGCTCGGTCGGCCCAATGGTCTTGAGCCCCTCGACGTACATGCCGTCGTAGTCGATGAGCTGGACCGTTCCGCCGGCCCGCGAGACCATCAGATTGCCAGGCTGGACGTCGCCGTGCGCCAGCGGCTGGTCCTCAAGGTACCGGGCGAGCGAGCGCAACGAGTTGCGGAGCTTGTGCACGTTGCCGGCTCTGCCGTGCCGCGACTCCAAGAACTCAGCGAGCGTCTCACCCTCGCCCCACTCCATCTTGACAATGGGAAACGCCTCGCCACCTACCCGGACCCCCTCAGGCTGAAAGGCGAACTTGAGAAAGTAGGGAGAGTCGAGCGAGTCCAGCTCTTCGGAGATGGCTCTGTAGCGTGCCTGCAGCGCCCGCGAGTGTCTGTGAAAGCAACGGACGGCGAACTTGTTCCATCCGACTTTGACGGAGTACGTGAGAGCGAAGTTGCCGCTCATCACGAGAGGCATGTCGAACGGATTGGTCGTGATGAGCCCCTCCCTCAGCTCAGGGTCGAGCAGACACGTGGCGGGGTGCTGAAGGGCCTCGCTGTACTCAGCCATGCCGGGGTACTTGATCCTGACCTCAGGCTCGGGCTCGGGGACTGCGATCGATTCGGGACGAGGCAGGCGCGCAGCGACCGATTCCGGCAGCCGGCGAAGCTCGTCGGGGCTCAAACGGTTGCGGAGCTCGTGCGCGATGTCATCCACAGCACTGCCACGCAGGTCGTCGCCGCCCGCGATGCGAGGGATGAGCGTGTCGATGTAGTAGCTCTCGTACTTGTCCCAGCGTGACAGCGTGCTGATCAGGGCGTCTACGAGCTGGTCCGGCGTGTGGTCTGAGTAGTCCACGGGCAGTCGTTACGTCTTCGTCACAAACGACTGCTGCAACTGGTCGCGCACAGACTCGTGCGCCAGGATCACGAGCCGGTCCACCGCGCGGGAGGCACCGACGTAGACGATGCGCCGCGCCATCTGCTTCGAGAGATCGTCGACATCTGTGAGCACTACGGCACCTGCCTCGAGCCCCTTCGCCCGGCGCATGCTGCAGTAGTGTGTCTGGCCGGTATCGAGATGGACCGGACCGTCCGCGCCGTGCCCCTCGACGAGCAACTGCAGTCGGTCCTTCCAAGGTTGTTCGGTGAGCGACGCCGCGCACGACTTGTCGTCCGCATGCGTGCTGAGCACAAGAATCTGCGCCCCCGAGTAGCCCGCTTCCGTAAGGCTGTCGAGCACAGCTGTGAGTCGCTCGCGCTGTTGCTCCTCGTCCGCGTAGTACTCCACGACCGGCAGAGTGTCGTCGTCGTCACGAAGCACCGCCCTGTAGCCGGGGTCGACGCTTCCCAGCCTGCAGGCCAGACCGGCGACGCTAGGCGTGTTCCTGCAGTTCTTGGATAGAGGGGTCGGGTGGCACTTGTGGGCGTGGCAGAAGCTCTTGAGGGACACCGTATCGTCGAAGATGGTCTGCCACTCAAAGTCGCCGAACATCTGCCACGTTCCCTTGGCGAGCCCGCCGCGGACGCACAAGTCGAGGACGCCGAGGAAGGAGTCGCGCACCACGTCCTGCGCCTCGTCGACGACCAAGTCATCGTAGATGCCGAGGCGCGGCGCCAGCGTGGGGTCGAACGGCGCGGACTCCTCGGCGCCCGCAAGCGCATCCATGTTCTTCAGCAACTTCGTCTCTGCGGCATCAGGCAAGGCCCGGTTCCAGTACGTCTGCACCACGTCCCGTGGAGCCTCGGCCCCGTAGCCTACTTCGTCCCTGAGCGTCCGCACGACCGTCGGTCCTATCAGCTCCTCCATGTACTGATGGACCGTTCGCACGGTGACGACGGGAGGCCGCCCATCGCCGAGCAGTTCGCTCGTCTGATCCTGAAGCCAGGTGCACAGCGCGCGGTTGAAGCAGAGGAAGAGCACATTCTTCTCCGCGGCCTGACTGCGCCGCGAGTGCTCTATGGCCAGCACCGTCTTGCCGGTACCGGCCGGCCCGTCGAAGACGACTTGCGAATACAACTGCATCAGGTCCAAGGCATAGAACTGCTCCTCCGTGAAGCGGCGAATATCTTCGTCAATGCGCTTCGAGCGGTCCTTCGGCTGTTCGGGAAGTTCGTAGTCGGGCCTGAGAATGTCGACGATGGCATCACGCTGCCGGATCGTCGGCTCCTGCCTGAGCTTGCAGAACCTGAACCAGTTGAGATCCAGCTCCTCAGCACGCTGTCGGGCCTGCGCCAGCACCGACTCGACGCACTCCCCGATCGGCCGTTGCTGGAGCCTCGACTTGTCGATGACCTGCCACGACTCCCACTCCTCGCTCTGCGTCGAGAAGTCACGGTTGGGGAAGCAGGCGGCCGACCAGAAGAGCACGTCGCTGAGATTCTTGTCGCGCTTGGCGACGCGCTTCTGGACGCTGTGCATGGCCTCTGAGGCCTGGTTAAACGGGCTCTTCATCACGCCTTCGGCGCCCGGGTGATCGCGCCACACGCCCTTGTCTCGAAAGATCCCTCGAGACCCTTTGACTTCGAGCACTAGCACGCCGAGGCCAGGGGCAATGATCAGGAAGTCGATCTCGCCTTCCATCTGAGACCGGTGGCGAGCGACGTCCTGCGAGTGAAGCACGATCCAGTCGGGATGCGCGTCGTCTTCCGCGAGCATGCGGAAGATCTTCCTCTCCCCCTGACTGGGCGTGTTCGGGTCGATCGTCGGCGGGATCATGTACATCTCAAGTCCCCAGTCTGTACTTGGCGCCACGCTTGGCGCCCTCCTGGATCACTGCACCGCGCTCGACGAGTGCCCGAATGGCCGCAGTCCAAGCCGAGTCCGGGATCGCCGCCTGCGACAGGATCTCGGACTTGCCCATCGGCGCCCGAGCGCCGGCGAGCACGTCGAGAATGGCCGCCTCGTGCGCCTCGCCTTCGCCGCCGCTCGCGCGAGGGCCGCTCCGCGCACGCGAGACAGGTCGCTCGGGCGCCACGACAGGCGCCGAGTGGTCACGTGCCGAGAGCTCGGAGACATGCACCTGGTCCGGCGCCAGCACGTCGCTCGCGAGGTCGCCGATGTGCCGGTGGTGCGTGAACAGCAGGACCTGCGCCTGCTGGCCCAGCTTCGCACACAGGCGGAGAGCCGCAGCGGCGCGGGCGTCATCGAAATTGACCAGCAGGTCGTCGAGGATCACCGGCGGATTCTCGGTGCTGTGGCTCAGGTGATGCTGCACACCCGCAAGACGGAGCGCGAGGTACAGCTGGTCGACGGTCCCCTCGCTCAGCTCGCCAAGGCGCAGCATCTCTCCGTTGCGCCGCTTGGCGAGCAGCAACTGCCTCTCCCCTTCGACGTCAACTTCCAGGCCGTCAAACGCCTCGTCCGTGAGCGTCGAGAAGTTCTGCCCAGCAAGGCTCAGGATGGGTCCCTGATTGCGCTGCCCGTAGTCGGCAACCACGCGCCTCAGCACCTTGCCGGCCAGAGCAACGCGAGCGTACTCAGACACGTGCTCGGCCAGCGCAGCAAACTCGAGCTCGGCGTCCTGATCCAGTTCAGCGGCCTTGCCGCCGTGGTCAAGGGACGCCAGCGTGGCTTGTGCGTCGCCAAACTGGCGGTTCACGTCCACGACGCGCTCCTCCACGCGTTCGATGTCGAGGGTCAGAGCGTCGCGCTGCGCCTCGAGCTCGCCCTCGCCGATACCTGGAGCCTCGAGCGCCTCGAGCAGCTCCCTCACGGTGAATCCGCCGCTCTGAGCGACGAGCGTCTCCTCAAGGTAGCGGACGCCCGCGCGCAGCTCAGCATGCCTCGATGCCCGCTCCGCTTCGTGCGCGAGACTCGCGTCGGCGCCAAGGCCCGCCTGAGCACGCAGTCGAGTCACGTCTCCCGTCGCCTCCAGCGCATCCTCGTCCGCGGCCACCACCAGCTCCTTGGCAGCGTCGATCTGGTCGCGCAACTCATCTCGCACACGTGACTCCTTGCGCGCGTCGTCCAGACCAGGCCTGAGCTCGGTGAGCGCTCTGTCGGCATCGAGCTCGGCCAGCTGAGGCGCGACCTCCCTAGCCACATCGGCGACAGCCGCGGCGTAGTTCGCGATGTCCACGCCGAGCCCCTCGACGCGTCCGCGCAGCGCCTCGGCCTTGAGGTGCTCAGCGCGAAACTCGCGCAGGAGGCTCAAGGTTTGCCGGCCTGCGGCAAGCCCCGTCTCTGACGACAGGCCGAGGGCGCCAAGCGCGATCGCCCACTGCTTCCGCCAGTCGCTCAGAGCCTTCTCCGCAGACTGTACCGCCAGCTCCCGACGCGGCTTCCCAGCCTTGCCTTGCTCTACGGCCTGCAGCGCAGTGCGGCGTGCATCGGTGGCGCGGTCCGCCTCCGTCACCACCTCGTCAGCGTCCTCGATCGCGAGGGCCAAGGATTCGGCCTTCTTCTCGACTCCGGCGCCGGTCATGGCGGCCACCACCGCAGCGCGATGCGCCTCCACCTCGGCGGCGACCGCGCCAAGGTCGATCTTGCGCTTGCGAAGCTCCGCAAGGCTGCGCTGCAGATCGCTGAAGGCAGCCAGCCACTCCTCGCCCGCATCGGCGGTCTCGGGGCACACGCCGACAGGCTCCCAGAGAGAGCGCCACTCGTCATCGAGACGCGAGGCCAGCTCATCGATCCCGAGCTGCTCAGCCTCGACAGCTCGACGCCTCTCGACCAGCTCCGCCAGCTCGACGTCGATCTGCGCCAGGTTGGCCAGCTGCGTCGCGTGCCCGAAGCGGACATCCTCGTGATCGTCGGTCTCGCGCAGCGAGCCCTCGAACGCGTCTTCCAACGGCCGGTCGCCCGCCCAGCTCCTGACTCGAGCCGTATCGACATCACTCGTCATCCATGCGGCGCGCACCAGGCTCCAGCCCTCATCGCGGCGCGCCCGGGCCGCTGGGACGTCCTCAGGGTCGGGCACGGACGAGTCGGAGACGATCTCCTCGCGTCGCTCGCTCAGGCCGGCCTCCTCCTCGTCAAGCTCCGCGACCCGTCGCTCCAGATTGGCCTCCCGGCTCGTCACGCCGGCGCGCTTCTCCCTGTGACCGCGTAGCGCAGAAGCCGCCGGCGCCGACAACCGTTCCAGAGCGTCGAGATCGTTCGACTTCAGACCCAGTCGCTGAGAGGTGGCGCCGGCGTCGCCGGCGAGACCCTGGATCTCGGCTCGCTCACGGCCCAGCTGTCGCTCGCGCTCTACGAACGGCCTGGCCACGTTGGCGAACTTCTCCAGCTCGCCAACGTCGATGGCCTCCGGGAGCTCTTGCAGCGCGCGCGTCTCGCGGTCGATGCCCTCGACGAGAGCGTCCAATTCGTCACGAGCCGAGGCAAGCCGCTCATCGAGAGCCGCTCGTGCCGGCGCCAGCTCCTCCACGGTGGCGAGCTGCGCGTCGGTCACGGCTCGCGCCGCGGCCTCGCCCATTCCCAGGCGCTCAAGCAGCCCTGCGAGCGCCTCGCGGGATGCCGCCAGCTGTCCCTCCAGACCAGGGAGATCGAGACGATCCTTACGGAACCGGCCGATGCCTTCGAGCAGGACGTCGATCCGCTCTGCGGCGACCAGGAGCGGGCTGACGACCGGCAGTGCATCAAGTCGATCCTTCAATCCATCTCGCGATGCCACGGAACGCCGCTGCTCGGCTGCCGCCTCCTCGAGGGAACGTTGTGCGATCTGCACGCTCTCCGCCCAGTCGGCCGACTGAACCACGCCCGCTCCTTCGAGCCCCCGGATCTCATCCATCAACCCCGAGCGCCGGGCCACGAGCGGCAGCGCCGAGATCAGGCGCTGAAGACGGCTCTCCTGCCCGCGCAGCCCCACCGACTCGTCCCGAAGCCTCGTCGCCTCGACACCGAGGTCCTGGAGTCTCCGGTCCGCCTCCTCCCACTCCTTTGAGCGCACGCGGATCTGGTGAGCCTGCTTGGTGAGGTCGCGTGCCTGCGAGAGCGCCTTCGCCACCAGCTGGCTCGAGCCGCGCGGCCTGAACAGCGCGTCGGCCTTCGTCTGAAGGTCCTTCAGGACCCCCGACAGCGCAGTAGCGCCCAAGCTGGCGCCGAAAACCAGCCGGCCGATCTCGGCGTCCGGGTCAAGCAGGTCGGCAGAGTGGTCGTGGAGCTCGTCGTGGTCGATGCAGAACAGTGCCTTGAACAGGGCGCGCTCCACGCCGCCGATCATCGCGACCAGCAGGGCCTCGTCCAACTGCTCCCCGTCTGCACCGATGAGCGGTGCGCGGGCAAGCCCCTGGCGGACGATCTCGATGGCCGGCCCGCCGCCGTCTCTCACGCTGGCGCCGATGCGGAGGCTCTCCCTCCCCATACCGTAGTGGTCGGGAGAGCCACGCTCGATGCCGAACATCAGCGCGGTGATGGCGCGCATCGTGGTCGACTTGCCGGCCTCGTTGGGGCCGACGACCACGGTCAGTCCGGAGATTGGCCGCGAAAGATCCAGGGACTGCTCGCGCAGGTGCCCGTAGGAGAGCAGATCGAGCCGGTCGATGCGCATCGTCATCCTCCCTGGAGCTGCGAGAGCAGCAGCTGCTCGACGTCGTCCAGAAGAGCCGTCATGGAGTCGTCCGTCAGGTCCGGGCACCCAAGCTCGGTCAGCCGCGGCAGGTCACCGCCGAGCTTCGAGCGGAGCGCGGCGAGAGTCGACGCAAGTTCAGCTCTCGCCGCCTCGTCCTCACGCAGCCCCGACAGCGCCTCCCGCACTGCGGCGATCGCCTCACCTTCTTCGCCGGCGACGCCGGCGCTACGAGGCGGCGTGACGCCCAGCTTGACCTTCTCGAGCCACACGCGACCGCGCGCCCCAGCGAGGTCGGCGCGCAGCTGTGCCTCCCAGGTCTCGCGGTCGCGCAGCAGTTCGTCCGCTGCAGCCGTCGCACCATTGAGCTCGAGACGCACCGCGAACAGGCGTCCGGGGTCGTCCGCGGTGAGCGTATCCACGGCCGACACCGCCGCCGACTGGACCTCGTCCGCATTCATCGCGTCCGACACGTCGACCTCACACAGAATCCAGCGCACCGTGTCGAGCTCGCGACCCTCGACGCTCGCGATCCGGTCGCCGTCGTACTCGACGAGAGTGACTCCCTTCGCGCCCGTCTCGCGCGCGTGCCTGCCCTGTACATTGCCCGGGAAGACGACCCAGACGCCGTCGCGCTCGACTTCGTAGCGAGCGTGGACGTGGCCCAGCGCCCAGTACGCGTAGCCACGGTTCATGAGCCAGTCCAGCCGGCACGGCGCATACGGCTCGTGGCCCGGCCGCCCGTCTAGACACGTATGCAGCACGCCCACATTGAGGTAGCCGGGGAAGGGGTCCGGGTAGGCGAGCGAGAGATCGTCCGTGACCACCCGCTGGCCATAGCTCTGTCCGTGGACCGCCATGCCGGCGTCTTCAAGCAGGACGGTGTCCGGCGCCCTGTGCGGGAGGACTCGGACGTTGTCGGGCGGCCGCAGGCGCCGCGTGATCTCGCTGGCGGCGTCGTGATTGCCGTAGGTCACGACGACCGGGATGCCCTCGTCGCGAAGCCGGGCGAACTGACGCTGGAGGTAGATGGCCGTGTCGTAGTCGTCACGGTCGCCGTCGTACAAGTCCCCGGCGATGACGATTGCGGAGACGCCTTCGTCGATGGCCAAGGCAATCAGATTATCGAAGGCGGCCCTCGCAGCCAGCCGGATCTCCCCGGCCGGCACGCCCTCTCCCCTCGACAGGCCCCTGAGCGGACTGTCGATATGGATGTCGGCACAGTGCAGAAACTTCACAGCATCGCCCCCAATGGCGCTGCGGTCCCGAACGCCCGTCGTTCACACATCCGCGCACGACAGGTGTTCAAGGCGCAGCACAACGGCGCTCGATCGGATTCGACGGCCCGCGCAATGAACAAGCTGACATCGAAATCGGAATCCGGGCCGCGAGACTTGAATCAGAAGCAGGGACACTCGGCCAGATGTACCTGAGGCCAGGCCGCGGAGCAGATGATCGCGTCGCACGTCCGACACCCCCATGCGGGGTCGCCGTCCGCGACCAGATGAGCCGCTCACGAGTCGCCAGGAGTCAGCAGCGCGTGGAGTTCCTCAATTGACAGGAGGCCCGAGTGGCGGTGAAGCATGGCGTGGCAGTTGGGGCACACGGGACGAAGGTCGGCGTCAGGGTCCACCACGTACTCCCGGCCCACGACGGCAAGAGGGACTACATGATGCACTTGAATGAAGCCCTTTCCGAGGTCCCCGTAGACGGCCCCGAAGTCGAATCCGCACACCGCGCACCGGATGCCCTGCCTTCGTATACAGGCCTCCCGGGCAGCCGTATTGCGCTCGTATGCGTTCACGAAGACCAGCGAGGCAGCCCCCTCCACACGGCGCGCCCGAGCGGGGATCTCTTCAGTCGTGACAGGTGACGAAGGGGTGTCCCAAGGCTCAACCGGGTCTGGCGGCTTGAGGGAACGGGTCACCAGGCGATCGGCGACCAGCTCCGGCAGCCGGCGAAGCTCCTCAGGAGTGAGCCGCCGCCGCATCACCTCAGCGATGTCCTCGATAGCACTGTGGTGCAAGCCTTCGCCGGTCGCGACACGCTGCATCAGGTCGTTGAGGTAGTACCTGCGATACCTGCCCCAGCCCGATAGCGTCTCTATAGCTGCATCAATCAGCTGGTCTCGAGTGTATTCGGAGTAGTCCACCGCTCACCCCAGTGAGGCTGCCCTCAGTCCTTATCGCGGTCTTTGTCCCGGCCCCGCTGCGAACGCGGGACCAGACAGCCCTTGAGCTCCTCGACGCTCAATACGTTCGAGCGTCGGTGAAGCATCGCGTGACAGTTGGCGCAGACGGGGACGAGATCGTTTGCCGGGTCCATCACGTACTCACGCCCCACGTCGGACAAAGGAACCACGTGGTGCACGTGGATGTAGCCCTCACCCAGGACGCCGTAGACCTTGCCGAAGTCGAATCCGCAGACCGTGCAGGCGGAGCCAAGGAGGCGGATGCAATCCCTCCGGGCGGCCGGATTGCGCTCATAGGCATTGACCGTGATGCGCGTGGTCGCTCCCTCCACGTAGCGCGTTGGAGCGCGAACCTCCTCCGCCATCATCGGCGACGACAGAAGCCCAGCGCCGGGAGTTCCATCGGTCGGTGGTTCCTCCCGTCGCACGGCCGCGTCATGCGCGGTCCCGTCATCAAGCGTCCGCGCGTGCTGGAGGAGTCTCGATACGTCCCGCCATTCTCTTGAGTCGGAACCCAACTCCGCGGCCTCGCTTGGGATGAGGAAAGCGACGGCCGGGCCTTTGAGCGCATAGCGCTGTACCGTGCCCTGCAGCCAGGCGATGTTGGAGCCGCCCTTGTGGCCCGTGAGAGCACTCAACGGCACTTCTGCAAAGTCCGTCGCGGGCTGATTCGTGCTTCTTGATCGCAACACGAGACCAATGCCGTCTGGCTGGTGATGGATCTGGGCCTTGGTCTCACCAGCGTCCAAGTCCACGTAACCTGATGCCAGCGCACGGTCGGTCATGCCCGAGATGCCGATGATCCGTCTCGCGAACGCGGCGTCATTGCCGAACAGCGTTTCTACTGAGACTACGTCACTCATTGAGCCATCCTCCTCGCGTGATCGCCAGCCGCGGCACCCTTCGTTTCCCCATGGCGTGCCGGATGCGGCTCACCGAGCGCCCGACCAGCGTCGACTGTCCCTTCTGGGCTCGGCGCCGAGCAGAGTATGGTATGGGCGATCATCACCCTGGGCAATTGACCTGCTGTCAACGCTCTATCTCGGCGACTCAATGTCGCCGCGTCTGAACACGTCCAGTTTGGCCTGGAAGTCCTCCCAAAGGTACCTCTTCGGATTCAACGCGAGTCGGTATGTGCTCATCGCGCAGTCCCGTCAGGCATCGCTAGTAATGCCCCCCGGATGCCTGCTTTGAAGCGCCCGCGCGGATCGCCTGCGGCGTCCGCCCCGAAGTACCAGAGCCCGTGCTCGCGGCCGTGCCTGTGACACCCTTTGACCTCGAGCACGAGCACGCACAGCCCGGGCGCGACGACGACGAAGTCGGCCTCGCCCTCCATCCGCTTGACGCGGTGGACGATGTCTTGGGAGTGGAGAGCCATCCAGCCGGCGCCTCCTCCGTCAGCCCCGGCCCGGCCTCACCCGGCTGACCGCCGAGCAGATCGAAGACGAGCTTCTCGCCGTCACTCGGCGTGTTCGGCGGGCTGATTGGCGGGATGAGGGGTATCACAGTGGTTCTTGGGTCTCGGGAAATTCCGGCCTTTGTCAGCCTCCCCACTCAAGCGTGTGTCGGCTACTTGAGCATCGCGCGGCAATGCCAAGACGGGCCTCGATCTCCGAGGCAAGCTTCTTCGCATGCCGACTCCGCGTCCCGTCCGTGACGACCTCGCTGGCGCCCGTGGCGACAACGTAGCCGAGCGTGCTCTCGAAATCCGCGTGGTCTGTGATCGCGACGGTGTAGCTGCGATCAGAGTGGCAGAGCACCGGCCGGTCATCTGGAACATAGGCGTTCAGGGACACGACTGTTGCTGCCGAGGTATCGACTGGCATCCGATCCTTCCTGCCAATCATCAGGACGTACCGTTGGGACTCAATGGCCTCGCGCCCAGCCTCGGAATCTACGGCCTCGATATGGGTGATCGGCTGTCCGAAACGTCGATAGACCTCCACCTCGCGCAAGAGCCGACGGCTGCCAAGGATGGGATCAGCGATGTTTCCTGTCAATGCCATCATCGCGCGGTGAAGCGTACCTCTCGCAGCTTGGATGAACATAGGCCCTTCGACAAGCCCGCGACGAACGATGTTCAGCAGCCCCTCCTCCGCCTCTTCCTGGGAGTACTTCCTAGTCAGCTTGGGGATGCCGCAGGTGCTGTCTAGCACCAGCCGATCAACCTTCATTGGTTGTTCGACAACGGAGAAATCACCCGAGTAGCCGACGCACTCGCCCTCGCGCGAACGCAGGACAACTTGAGCAGAGCCCAGCATGTGGCCATTCGGCAGAAGCATGAAGGTCGAGTGGCCCGCCTCCGTCCAGACGCCGTACTCGACGGCAATCAAGTTCGACCTGTGAGGAAGGTCGGCATTCTGGTCCGCAATGAGGAGCTCCCGAGTGGGGGCCGTGCAGTAGATAGTCTGCAGACCCTTGCTCGTGTCGAACCCGTCCATGTGATCGTCATGGATGTGTGTCTGAACGCGGAAGCCGTAGTCTCGATGAAAGCCGTCACACGTCACCTGTCCGTTGAGGAGAACCGCGCCAGCTCCTGTCACGTCGATGCTACACACCGCGATTCACCTTCCTAGCGAGGAGGCTGGTGACGCCCGCCTCCAGATTCGGATACCTCGCGTCTATCACCGACGAGCAAGCGTGCGGGGCGGAAAGGATGAAGTTCGACGCGGTCAGCCGCACTGACACTTCTCCCGCGAATTCTGGAGCGTCGCCCTCCAGCGCCTCGCGGAGCAGCGCGTCCCGCTCGACTTGGCTCATGCCGCGCAGGTGCTCTCTGAGCGAGCCATCATCAACGCTCCCCACATACACATCCAGGTACTCAACTCTGTGCCGGGTCGCAACCACTTCGGAGATACACTCGGCGAGACTCATGCCAGAACGCTCTCGCAACTGCACCAGGTCCTTGGCCTCGGTTCGAGAGAAGCTGTACCGCACCGCAGCTTGAGCCGCCAACGCCTGCTCCCGTTCAGGCAGCTTCGCGATCTCTGATGCAGTGCTGAACCCCAAGGTCGTGCTCGAGGCTCCCCAGTCAACCATTGCCTGCACTGCGGGCGCCAAGCGGTTCAGCTTGAGGAACCGCCCCAACATGCTGGGCCCGTTCAAATGAAGAACGTCCGCTAGCTGGGGGTTCGTCGCACCATGCTTCTTTGCTGAACCCAGCATTCCGGCAACTTCCACCGGGCTCAGCGGCCTATAGGAACGCTGGGTGCCGACCGAAAGCACGAGCTTCTCAAGCTCGTCGGCAGACAGGCCGCCCAGCGACCCCTCATTCCTCATCGAAGAAGCCCTTTGAGGTCAAGCCCTCTCGAATAAGATCGGCAGCTGCATCGCCCTCTTGGGTGCCGGCCTCTTTGGCGTAGTCCTTCAATGATTTCGCGACGCCGGGCTGGATGCGGACGTTGAGTCTGTACTCCTTCTCGGCAGTCTTGGCGACCTCGGCCGCCCGCTCCACGGTCGCCTTGGGGTCTTCCTGGATGACGCGGGCGGCCTTCTGCCGTTGAGAGTCGGGCATTTTGGCAAGCGCATAGGCAAACGCGGTAGCCTTCGTTGCTTTGTACTCGCCAGAGGCAAGGACGGCGTCCTGCGCAATCAGAGCCACTTTGAGGTCAACCTCACCATTTCTGACGAGGTCCTTCATCTCAGTGCGCAGGCGATCGAACTTCACGTACTGCTGGACCTTCGCATACGGCAGCCCGGTCTCGGCCGCAACGGTCTTCAGATCGCCATAATGGTGAAAGAGATCAGTACACAAGTCGACATAGTCTGCCGCAACAGGGTCCTCGCGTACCAGGTTCTCCGTTGCGGAGATCTCCTTCGCCTTCGTCTCATCTATGTGCTCGTCCCGAATCACCGCGAGAATCGAATCCATTTGAAGCTCGCAATGGGCGAGATAGCGACGCTGCCCAGCGAGGATCTCGTACTTCCCTTCTTGGTCCTGAGAAGGGCAAACCGTGATCGGTTCGAGTAGCCCCTGCTTGCGTATGCTCGCTGCAAGCTCGGGGATGCCCTTTCCAACGTCGCGCTTGCGTACTTGGCCCTTGCCGATAACAAGATCGTCCAGTGCGATCTCCTCGATGCGCCAGCCTGTCATGCGTCGACCTCCTTAGGTGGTGCCGTCTGAGATTGCGTTCTTGCCGGTAGGTCCAGGATTCGCCTGAGTTCGTCGCCCCCGAAGGGAGCGGCCGCGGCAACGGGAGCTTCTTCCACGTAGTTGCGGAAGAGCTGGCCTTTCTGGATGAGGATGCTCTCGATCCGCTCCTCAATGGAATCGCGAACGAGGTAGCGAACGACGTAGAGCGGCTCACGCCGGCCGAAGCGATGAGCCCGTTCAATGGCTTGAGCCTCGCTCGCGGGATTCCACCAACGATCAAACAAGACAACTAGCCCAGCTTCGTTGAAGTTCAGGCCCACTCCGCCCGCCTTGAGCGACACAAGGAGAACAGAGAAGCCTTGACGAGTCTTGAACTCCGCGATCGCTGCCGCGCGACCTGCTTCGTTTTGGCCGCCGTGCAGAATCCCGATTCGAGGATCGTCCAGTTCCGCTCGAAGCCACTGAAGAGTCTCCACGTACTGCGAGAAGACCAGGACCTTCGTTTCGTCAGCGCTCGCCGTTTCCAGCTCCAGGCGGAGCGCCTCGAGCTTGCACGATTCCCCAGACTCCGGATCACGATTGCAGAGCTGCTTCAGGCGGGTCACAAGGGCGAGCAGATCCGCCGACCCGCCCCCGCCCACGGACTGACGCGAGTCCCAAAGCTCGTCATACGCGTCCCGCTGCAATGATCCCAGTTCCAGACTGAGGTCCTTCACCTCAATTGGAGGCAACTCGCTAAGTACCTCTCTCTTGCTCCTGCGGAGGAAGTACGGACGGATCAGGTCGTGGCAGTCGGCTGGAGGAATGCCGCTTCCAAGAAGCCCCGGACGCACGAAGCGGAAGATCGCGACTAGATCGTCCGGTGAGTTCTCTAGCGGTGTGCCCGTAAGTGCCCATGAACGCCGCCGAGGCACGAGACGGCAGGCAGCCGCTGCGGCCGAGGAGGAGTTCTTGATGCGTTGTGCTTCGTCAATGATGACCAAGTCAAACGGGCGAGCTTGTTCTACGAGCTTGATGTCCCGGCGCACTGTTTCGTATGAGGCGAGGAGGACCGACACTGGCAGCATGAGCAACGCTCGTCGATCGGCAGTCTTCCCAACCAGCCGGCGACAAACGAGTTCAGGCGCCCACGTAGCCAGCTCTTCCTCCCAGTTCAGCAGCAAGGCCGCTGGGGCAATCACGAGTGATTTCGAGCCGGCACGCGACTTGTGTACCACGCGCATGGCGGTGATCGTCTGCACGGTCTTGCCCAGACCCATCTGATCGGCAAGAAGCGCGTGGTCTCGCTCTGTGAGGAATCGCACGCCTTCAAGTTGGTACTCGCGAAGCTCCATGGCCATTTTCTTCGTCACTTGATTGAATCGATGGACGCCGGCTTGCCAATCAGGCCGTCGCGGCTAGTCATCCACTGCACCCAGCTCACCTCTGATCCGCTCCTTGATCAGGGGGCTATCGCCTAGCACGTCTGCGAGCTCCTGTAGCTGAGTGCCGTCCAACTCCTCAACAAGCGCATCGGCAAGCCTGAAGACCCAGTACTGATCAGCATCGACCTGGGCGAGACAGTCGAGTACATCAGGCCACTCCGCGTCACGTAGCCAACCACGAACGCAATCGACAAGCTCGTCGGAATCGGCATCACATCCCGCAAACTCCGCAAGCAGGCCAATGTCTACCCCCACTTGGATGATCAGCTCGATGGCAAGGAGCCTCTCGTCCTCGTCGTCTCGGCCGAGCAGAACAGCGAGGCTCTCCGGGTGCTCCATGATCGTGTGTTGTATGGCCTTGTGAGCACGATCACGCGAAATCGAGTCATAGTTGCCGACGAACTCCGCGAGAAGTGGAACTGCTAGCGGAGCGGCCAACTGGTCAAGGGCTTCGAGAGCAGCCCTCCGCACGAGAACATGCTGGTCGTCAAGCAGTCTTCCAACATGTCGCCAGCACGATGCCACGCCCAGATTCCCGAGCGCCCTGACCGCAGTCAGCCTTATCTCCCAATCGGGGTCCCTCGAAGCCAATGTCAGCACCACCACGCCCCGACGGATGCGACGCTCGCCCACAGCCTCTAGAGCTCGCAGGCGGACAGGGCGTGCAGATTTCAAGCCGAGGTTGAACAGTGCGTCTTGGGCGATTTCGGAATCGATGCCGGCTAGCGCAGTGACAGCCAGACCGCTCGTTGCTGGCGATGCCTGTTTCGCCACGACAACAAGCGCCGAAGCCGCCTCTGATGGGTGCTTGGCGAATAGGTACCTGAGCGACGATTGAATCCCCTCATCCTTGACCGTGAGAAGAGGGACCACGTCGGGGAGCGCCTCGCCGCTAGCATGGCGCAGCTGCGCTAGGGCTCCCGCCCGCGTGCTTGACGTTCTTGCCGCGTTCCAGATTCGCTTGTGAAGACCTGTGTCAGCCACGCGAGCCTCCGTCCAGAAGCCGGGCCATCTTCGCGACGACACTCAGCCGGACTTCGCAAACGACAGCCTGAAGCGACCCCCTGCTGGCGCCCCCGAGCACCTCAGTATCACGCCAAGACGGAGGGCGACGGCCACCACCGTCTGTCAGCCACGACCCAATCTCCATGCCCGCTCAGCCCCCTCGGCGGCAACCCACCACTCCGAGCTCGGATGCATGTTGCCAACCACATCGGCAAGAGCATTCTGGCATTGCATCTCAGAACACGCCCCAGCCCCAGATGAGCCCCTTGCCGGTCCACTCCTTGGGGTGGCTCCCGAAGTGGCCTGCCCTACCGAGCAATCCCGTGACTCTCACAAGGTAGTCTCGGCGAGACAGCCCCCGCTCTTGAATTGAGACTAGCAGCTAGAGATGACAGATGGCAGTGGCAACGTGCGGTTCTACCGCAGCATTGAAACGACTTCGGCGAAGCGGGCCGCGGCAAACTCAACGTCCTCATCGGACGTGGAGTGACCCAGGCTGAGGCGAACGGAGCATTGGCCGCGGTCCGCCCCCAGACCGAGAGCAGCGATTACGTGCGACGGCTCGGCCTTGGCACTTCCGCAGGCCGCTCCCGTTGAAGCCGCAATATCGCTCTTGAGCTGCACGAGAAGCGCCCGAGAATTCACACCGGGAACGTAGGCGTTCAG
>Ga0316219_1001978_pt1 | contig 20288 bp, 13 predicted proteins | sample TBH18003PmetaG_FD_203635 | JGI IMG/M metagenome (GOLD analysis project Ga0316219, IMG submission 203635) | Freshwater microbial communities from Trout Bog Lake, Wisconsin, USA - TBH18003P | ecosystem: Environmental > Aquatic > Freshwater > Lake > Hypolimnion/Profundal zone | place: USA... | reverse complement strand
CAACAACCCATGTGCTGGCGGCGACCGCGCAAGAGTTGTTGCGGTTACACCATTGAAGCACCAGCAAATGTGCTCAGCCCCTTCCTTCCCCACCCGCATCTCCAGGTCAAAAGCCCTCCGCCTCGCACCCGCAGATGCGCTCAAATGGCTAGTCAACAACAATATTCTGGCAGTGCTCGCCGATAGAGGCTACGGACTCGTCGACGAGTTTCTTCGCATCCGCATGCGCCTCGACGAAGAGGAGGAAGAAGCCCCCGAGGTCGAGGCCTATCTCCTCAACCACGCATCTTTCCACCAACTCCCCTCAGTCGACGGCTACGCCCCAATCCTGGAGGCCGAAGAGGTCGAGGGCGCCCAAGACGAACTGGGCAGCGACACCTATCCCCCGGATGCCCCCCGGGAATAGGACGGCAAGGCTCCTCGAACTTCATCACGTATGCTCCTGGCGAGAAACGTATTCCGTCTCCCGGAATGGAACGGGGTGCCTTGGTTGCGCTCGTCCCTCAAGACGCCGTGGCGGGCGGGTTCTGAGGTGGTGCTTTGCGCTGGGTGGCTTCCTTGACCAGGCGGACAAAGCTGACGGTGGGCAGGGTCACGGCGCCGTACACCGAGCGGACGGTGACGCTGAGGAGCATCTCCCTGGCTGCGGAGTACAGGAGGCTGAAGCCGTTGACGAGCGCGAGTTGCTCTTTGCGGTCCTGGGGGAAAGCCTCGTCGATCTCAACCTTGCCTTGAACCGTGATTTCGGCTTCGTAGGCGAAGGGCTTGGCGGGATCTTGGCTGCCGAGCAGGAGCGTGAGGCGGAGGCGCCATTGGTTGGGACTGGCTGGTTCTTGTTCGAACCAAATGGCCGGCTTGAGGGAGGGTTCGGCGGTGTGGGTGCCGCCGTCAATCGCTCTGACCCGCACGGTGGTAAAGCCGTTCTCCTTAAGCTGCAAGGGCGAAAGTGGAAGGGATATTTCCATAGGGCGTTATCGGAGCATTGCTCGCCGAGCGTTGAAAGTGGGTGGCATTTTCTTTTTCGACGCCCTCTGTCTGAAACCGTTCTGGTGAAGGCGTTGAAAAAGAAAATGCCCCGTCGGAAATGGTGCCTGGTGGGGAGAGCCCGGAAGTTGTCTGGTCGGACATGCCGCAAAACACCTCCTCCCCGCGCTCTATCGGTTCGGGGAGTTCGGCTGGTAAATCCCAGCGCGAGGGGGTGGCGCACTTGGCCGGCCCGTTCTGAATGGTGATGCCGTTGGCGGCCTTCGTGAGGGACACCGCGACGGAAATCCATACGCTGCCCGTGGATCTCTGGGCAAGTTGGTCAAGCAGCGCTTTTTCGCACTTCATGCGAATAAGGTTGTCATTTCCCTTTTCCTGAGGGAGCCAGGTTTCCCAGCGTTTGACGCTCGCTTCACCGACGCCGAGGAACGCCGCGAACTCACGCTGGTTCTTCCGCAGGAGCTTGCGAAAGGCCTTGATTTCCTCGCTGGTGAGGAGGCCATGTTTCTTGCGGTAGGCGTCGGCTGTCCGCTTGCGCAACTCGTCGGCTTGCGGGAGGTCAACGGTGACCCATCCGCACTTCGAGCACGCAAAGGCGGCCATCTGGATTCGAAAAGTATCGCCCCTAAACTCCTGCTCAATCACGGCGTCCCGCTTGGGCAGGAACTCTTCATTGTCGCATCGCAGGCAAATCATAACGGTCATTCTGGTGGGCTGTCCTCATGGCAGTCCACATAAATATAGCACTCTTTCTTCAGCACGAATTTAAGATACATCCGCTTCTGGAGGCACGAACTGTGCCAACTGTATGCCCAAAGCTCGAGATTAAGTAGTTCGCGCTCGTAGGATCTTTGGGGAGGTCGTGTACCGGCATAACATCGAATCGGCCCCGCTTCTTGAATTTCCTCAAGCAATTCCATCAACAGGGGACACAGGTCTGCCGTGTCTATTCCCAGCGCGTCGAGGTCACCCGACAGGTGTTTCAGCGTGCCGATTTGGAAGCGGCCGGCCCTGAGGGCAACCAGCGCATCCGCGACTTTGCCGCAGATTTCCCGGTTGGATGGACGTAACATTTTCTTGACGGTGTCTCATTTGCCAGTATCATATGATACCTGATGAGACAAATGCAAATGGTTTTTTTAGGTTTTTTTTGCTCAGAGGGCCGAAAGATGCCTTCGTGACGGGTTTGTCTTACATTGTCTTAATCACTCATATTCGTCGTTGTTCTCATTAATTTCCCCTATTTCCAGTTTGCTGTCAACGCATAAGTTTTGTCTTGCGCGGATTGTGGGGTTTGTGTATTATGGATTTTATGGAAGCTAGAGACCGATTGGCGAAGATGATGGAGACCGAGAGCGCGGCTTTGCAGAAGCTCGAAGTGGAGCTTCGGACCGTCAAGGCGCGGCTCGGAGGTTTTCGCGACACGCTGGCCGCGTTCGGCGCAGAGACGGAGGAGGGGGCGACCCTAGCGGTTTCGCGACGGGTGCAGGATAAGTTGAAGAAAGAGCAATCGACCGTTGAGGAATTCGAGGCTGCGATTGTCGACGCGAGGGGGAGGGTTTCGGCTTTCGAGGAGGCGTTGAAGCTTTTTCCAAGGGAGGGCGAGGAAATCGAGCTGAGGGCCGGGAGCCAACTCGCCGACGTTCGCAGGGTGCTGAAGGAGAAAGGCGTGCCCATGTCGTTGGCGGAAATCCTGGTCGCCATCGGGAAGAGCGCTGAGGATGTTAAGGTGCGTAACTCCCTCCGCGGGTCGCTGGCGAAATATGCCCAGGATGGGCGGGTGTTCAAGAGGGGAGAGGCGCCGGACACATTCGGGTTAATTGAGTTTTGTTCCGAGACCGCGAACAAAGGTTGAAAGGTGACAATGAACCGTTTTGACGACACGTCGTAATGACAAAAGAGCCGTTGACCGGGTATGAACCGGCCAACGGCTAATCATTTCCGCAACGGGACATGCGGAGAGGCGGTTGGTGACCGCTCTAAATACCGTGTCAATTATGGCACAAGAGGTCGCCGCCGTCAACAGGAAAAGTTGTCCCGAGAAAGGCCAATCATGGCTACGACCTGTAATAGGTGCGGTAACCCGATTGTCTTCCGGAGGTACGCTGTACATCCGAGGACCAAGAGGGTGATGTTGCCGCCCCCGGGTGTAAAGGCGCTGCCCATTCATTTGAAGGGCGGTTGCCGACGAAGAAGACGGTAAGGCCCCGGACGGCGGGGCAGAACTCAAGCGGACCCGGGCAACCGGGTCCGCCCTTCCAGAATCCGGCCGGCGAAAGTCGGAGACCGTCACTCCATCGCCGGGTAATTCGGCAAAATCTCCCCAAACGTGAAGCTCACCCGCCACAACCTCACGTTGATCTGCCCCTCGCCGCCGACCACCATCGCCACGCCGTCCGTCCGCGGCACGAATTCATACTCGGTCTCCGTCTCCTCCGGCAGAATGTAGCCGTTCCCGTCGGCGTCCGTTCCGAGAAACATCCGTTGAGCAATCGCCCAGGCCACCGCCGTCGCCTTGTCGCACGCCGTCACGCTCCCCTTGACCGTCCGACCGCCCTCCGTTAAGCCCGCGTCCTGGATGATGCTCACGCCGCCTGTGCCATCGGACGCCCGGGGGATCGGCTGGGTCACCCAGCGCGTGCCCGAGTACTTCACCGATTCCGTCACGTGGCATTCCAGCACGCCCGTCTGGCCGGTGATCTTGTCCACCGCCTCAACCTCGAAGTCGCACTTCAAAAGTTTCGTTAGCCCGGTCGCCGGGTCCCCATTCCACTCCAAGTCCTGCGTATGCTCCTGCCGCAACACGCTCGCCGTCTCCGGCACTGTCACGCCGCTGATCGTCTCCGCGAACGCCTTCGCATTCGCCGCCGTGTTGGCATACGCGCTCCCGCGAACCTGCCACCGCCGCATCAGCGTCAGGTAATCGTTGCTGACCGTCAGCGAATACCGCCCGGCGGCCGGGCCTATCCGCGTCGGCAACAGCACCGAGAACGAGTATTCCAGCCTGAGCCAGTGGGTGGTCATTGTCCCCGGCGTCGGCGTCGCGGTCACTTCATAATTCAGCGGCCCGTAATTCACCCCGCCCGCCGTGAAGATGAGCGAGTACGTCCCCGATACCGCCGTATCCTCCGCCGTCAACAGCGCCGCCACCTGGCCCTCCGTGGCTTCCATCACCACGGCCGCCGCCGTCTCCCCGTTCCAGGTGAACGTCACGTCCAGGCCCGTCAAATCCACCGGCACACCGTTCTGTGTGACCTGGTATTGGATCGTCACCGCCTGTGACGCCGTCAGGTCCGTCGTTCCCCCAAGCTCTGCCGGCATCTGGTATTGCACCGCCGCCGTCCGAAGGCGCTCCTCGGTCACCATCGCCTCGTCGTAGCTGGCCCTCACCGCCGCTGCGTATATCATCCGCGCCGTCGCCTCGTCCATCGCCACCACCGCACCGCTCACCCCCTGCGTGTCCACCCCGATGGCCATGTACGTGCTCTCCGTATTGACCTGCACCAACGCCCAACCGGCCCCCAGTTTGCCCTGATACTCGAAGTTGAACGCCAGCCGCACCCCCTCCTCGATGCCCTCCGCCGTCACCTGGCGCGAGTCCCAGGTCAACTGCTCGCTCAACAACACCGCCCCGCCGAGGCCCAAGGCCCCCCGCGTCGCCAGCCAGCGCGCCTTGGCGACCGCCGCATCGTATGCCGCCCCGATCTCCCCGCCCGCCACCACGCTGCCCGTGAATGTCGTCATCACCAGCCCGGTCCCCCCGTCGGATTTCGATGCCGCTTGCAGCGTCCAACTCACCAGCACCGCCAGACGGCGCCGGTACTCCTGCTCGAACGATAGCTCGATGAACGTCGTCCCCTCGAAGCCCGGCGTCTCGTCTTCCATCCCCGCCAGCCTCTCGGTCTGATCCCCGTTCGCATAGACCGAGTTTACCTTCGTGTCCTGCCTCAAGACCTGGTCATCGGTGTAGCCGTATTGCTGTGCTACTTTCGTAAGCAGCAACGCCAGTTTCGCACGCGCCAGCGTTTCATCGGGGGCCAGGATCTTCCCGGTGATGTTCAACATTTCCTCTCCCGTCTCGTTATCGGTACGCGGCGTCGCCACAAACTCACACGTCGCATACCCGCTCTCGTTGGGGAAGAGGCTGTAGCTCGCCGACATCGTCCAGTCGATCCCCGTGATGGCTTGATTGATGTTCGCCCTCAGCTCATCCACACGAACCACCTGCTCGAACGCCCCGTACTCCAGCAGGCCGTCCGCTCCGTTCACTTCGTTGAGCATCGCCATTTGCGCCGCGAGCAACGCCGCCCGCCGGTCGGCCAGCGTGTCCGTTGGGTCACCCGCCAGCGTGCCCGTCGCCGACAACGTCCCGCCCGCCCGCTGCCGTTGGCTCCGCATGTCGTTGAACCGCCGGGCCTGGTAGCTCAGCGTCCAGTCCTTCACGTTGCCCAGGGGCACTGGCGTTGTGTTGCCCGTCTTCGTGAACGTCGCCTCTTGATTGTCCGTCCGCCACGTCTTGAACTCGATGGTGAACGACAACTCCGTGAAGGTGTCCCCGTCCGTGTTCGCGGATACCAACCGTGGCGTCGTGTCATTCCGCATCTGCACCACGTTGTCCCCGGTGTAGCCGTATTGCTCGACGGCGGCCGGCAGCAGCGCCGCCAGCTTGGCGCGCGCCGTTGCCTCATTGGTCGCTGTGATCTTGCCCGTCAACAGCAGGAACGTCTCGCCCGTCGCCGGGTCCCGTTCCTCCGCGTTGTAATCCACCGTCGCGAAGTCCGTCTCATCCGGGAAGATCGTGTAGCTCGCCGTGAAGCTCCAATTCACCGCGTAGAGAAGTTGGTCAATCGTCACGCTCGGTCGCTCCGGGCGCACTACCCGGTTGAACACCGACCCCTCATCTCCGAACTGCAACAACCCTTCCGGGCTTGTCAACGCTGTCATCACCGCTGCCTTGGCCGCCGTCAGGGCCACGCGCCGATCTGCCAGGGCCAGCGTCGCATCCACCAGCAGCCAGCCGCTTCCCGCATCGAGCCCGGCCTTCACGCCCGCCAGGCGGCCCGCCAAACTCGTAGGCGCGGGGGCCACTGGCGCGGGAGTTGGCGCGGGCGCCGCTGGGACCGCCGCATTTGTCACCGCCTGGATGCGTTGCGCGGGCACCATCAACGTAATCGAGCCCGGCCCCAACACCGCCTCGATCCGCGAAGGAGGCACCGTCAACGGTACCGCTGGCGCTGCCTTGGGTAGCTCCGCCCGGACCGGCACCGGCGGCGGCGGGGGAGGAGGTGGACTGGCCGCAGCTCCCGCCGCCTTAGAAGCGGCTAACGCCCAATCCGCTCCGCCTGCTTGGTGGGGATGGGGGTGCATTGGACTTGATTCAAAATCCGATCAATAATGTCTGTGTTCATTTCTTTCGCTTAATGCTCATATCCTGGCCATTCCGCGCCCAGCATTTCGTTCGTCACCCTGGCCAGCACGTCGTTGAAAGGCTCGATCAGCCGATACATCGCCGCCGCCTCGGCTTGGGTCGCTGGGTCCTCGGCCATCACCGCGGCCGCACCCCGCCACCGCAACATGCCCATCACCCACTGGATCAGCCAGTAACTCACCCCCTCCGCGTTCGTCTTGCCCCATTTCTTCGTTGGCGTCGGCCGCCCGGCGATAAGCCACAGCCGGTAACACCGCCGCAACTCCGGGTCTCGCCGCACCTTCGCCAGCGCCCGCCGTTCGATGTCTCGCACTCGGCTTTCCGAAATCCCACAAGCCTTGGCCACTTCCTCGCGGTCGCATTTCATCACCCCATCGCTCAGGAGCGCCATCCCGGTTTCCTCTCCCTCCAACAACCGGCATTCCTGTATCTTTTCCCGTCGGGCCTTGCGCCGGGCCTTGCGCCGGTTCCCGCCCTTCCGCTTGGCGACCCTTTTCCGCTCCTTCAAGCACGCCGGGCATACTGTCCGCGGACGCCCCAGGCCGTCGTCTGCACGCCCGTATCTGAAGGGTGTTTGGCATTTCAGGCAGGTGGCCGCTAGGATCATCGCGCATAGTCTTCTTCCCGCTTTCTGGTCGCCGCCGCCTCTCGCTCCTTCTCCTGGAGCTTCCCCACAATCGCGTAGAACGGACCCCGCCGTGGATCGGTGTCCTCCCCATCCTGATCCCGATGCCTCAGCCAGTGTGTGTAAACCTCATCCGACACCTCTTGGCGCCCCAATGCGGCCGGGAGCTTGTCCAACTCCAACCCCCAGGCCCGCACGTTCGCCATCGCCCCCTTCGCCCCAATCCGCTTGGTCCCCACGTCGGGAATCCAGTACTCGGTCTTCGAGAGCTGGGCCTGCAAGTCCTTCACCCGCAAACTCAGCGTCCGCCCCTCTTTCCGCAGGTAGATGTTGATCGCGCTGACCGTCTGCTCCGGGTTGATGTAGAGCTTGTAACTCGTCCACCGCCCTTGGTTCGGCCAGTCCTTGAGACAATCGAGCGACTCCGATTCCAGCCGGAAGCACGTCGTCGGCACCGCGTCCGCGTTAAACGCCGTCAACAGGTCTTGCAAGAACACGTTGATGTTCGTCTCGCTCACCACATCCGCCGCCGTCAGTTTGGTGTGGCCGACCGTGAACGCCTTGAACTCGCGCGTCTCCTCCGCTGGATGGCTCTCAAATAAGAAGCACGCGGCCAGCCAGGAGGCATAGCCGATCCCGTGAACCATCTTCTCCCGCTGATCCATGCCCGTCAGAGCCGTGGTCTCCAACCAGTCCCCCAAGCCCCGGGCCATCAGCCGCACGAACTCCTCGCGCCGCTCCATCAGCGCCCGCCAGATCACCACGAAGCATTCCTTGTTCGCCTGCATCCAGTCCAGGTGCTCGACCACCCGCCTTGCCTTGCTGACCTGGACATGCACGAAGCGCGACCGCAACGCCGCATCGCTCGACGTGCTCTCCCCGCTCACCGTGAAGGTCGTGTTCATCTGCCGGGGCTTGCCGTCTATCGTCCACTTCACCGCCTGCTGGCGGTTGTAGCTGTCACGAATCAACGACTCCTTGTCCTCGGCGATCTTCCCCTGCCGATACTCATCACCCCAGAGCGCCATCGAGGCGTAGTTCTCCAACTGTTGTTGCATCCCTACTACCGTCGTGGTCTTGGAAACCAATCCCATCCCCGCCGACATCAGGAAGCCCTGGAGGTGCAGCAGCCATTCCGTAAACATCGTCTTGCCGCTCGACGCCTGCCCATGCACCCACAGGCCGGGAAAGAGCCCATACTTCGCGAAAATCTCTGGCCCCGCCGCGTAGGCGAGAATCATCCCCATCGCCAGCCAGCCTTCATAGCCCCCCACCGAGTCTTTGAACGCCGTGCAAACGTGGACAAAGAACTCGCGTAGGATGTCCTCCTCGCTCTTGGTGCGCCCCGCCTTGAATTCATAGGCCCCGTCTCCTTTCCGCATCAGCCCCTCAGTCGGTCGCATGTTCGGTCGGCCCTGGACGAACTGCGCCTCACGCCCCATCAACGTCGGATAGTAACCCTCCCCTTCATACCAGTAGATCCCATCCGCATCGGCCTGGAGTGCCTTGCCCCCAGGCCCATAGACGCAGTCGCCAAAGAACCATAAGACCTCCTGCATCTTCCAGCCCGCCGGCAGATCGCTGGCCGCGGCCTCTTTCTTTTGGGCCGGCGCGACGGCCGGCCGCTTCACCACAAACGCCCCCACGGACTCCACTTGGTTGATGACTCGGTACGCCGCCACATTCGCATTGTCTTCGTGCATTTTCTGTAGGTCTTTCTGATTGCCGCCCCAGGCAAAGTTTCCGCGCCCCAAACACCATTCTCGAAATTTCTCCGGTGCCGCGAACGCGTGTTTGTCCAGGATGTCGCTCCCCTGGTGATTGACCCCGCGGCTCGTTTCCCCGTTGATATTGCTCAACTGCACCAACCGCTCCACTTCCCCGTCCGACTTCCGCAGCAGGAACAAGCAGTCCATCCGAAAATTACTCACCGGCTCCGGTGTCCCCTTCAACATCAGCGCCGCGAACCAGGCCCGCTCGTCCTGCTTCGCCCCCTCTGAATCCCGCTTCAACTGCATGAAGAAATCGAACCCCGCCTTGTCCGCCTTCGGCGAGATCGGATGCCGCGCGTAGTATTTGCCCGCGTAGCGGGGATTGCCCGGGAGCACCGCCTGCCATTGGGAGAGCGCGTAATGCACCCGCCCGTAGCCCTCCCAACTCGGGCCTTCGCGCCGCGCCAACGCTTGCAGCCGCGCGATCACGTGGCGCTCCTTGTCCCCGCCATTGGGTAGTTGCGGCTCATAGAGCATCCGCTGGACCTCGTGCCGGATGTAGGTCTCATCTTCCGGCTCGAAGAACTCCAATTGCCCCATCTCATAGGACACCACCGACATCGCCACGATAGCTTCAAAGGCCTCCGTGGAGCGGCGCTCCTGCTCTGGCGTGTAACTATGCTGATGCGCGGTGCCCTCTGGCGGTTTTTCACCGCCATCGCTGGGTGTAATGGCCATGTAATCGTCACATCATCCTTGATGCACTGATTGGGCCAGGACGCCGTCCCAGTCCGCTTTGCCCTGCGCGTTGCGCCACTCGTTCGGTATGATGCAGATCATCCCAACCACATGGAGCTTGGCGTGCAGATCCTCCCCCAGGTATCGCGCCCATTTCTGCGCCTCAAATCGTTTCTCCCGCTCCGGCTTGTAGCTCGCCAGCCTCGGGTCCGCCTTCTCCTCATTGTCAAATGCCACCACGACCCGATTGCATTTCACCGCGCGGAGCCACGCGTCCAGCCGGTCCCTGAGTTGCTCGTTCTTCGCCATGCTGATCCCCGGCAGCGACGCCACCCCCCACGGCGGTTTTCCGTCCTTACGCCCGACCCCGACCTTGCGCCACAGCGCCACCGCCTTGTACTCGCCCTCCGTGATGATCACCGTCGAATAGAACTCCGGCCCGGTCGGCACGTCCAAGCTCCGCGGGATGTACGGCCGTGGCGTTCCCGCCACCGTCCCGCTCGGCGCGCCGCCTTTGTGCGGACGCAAACCGATCAACTCGCAGTTCTCATCGAAGTATGGGATCAGGATCGGCTCGCACCAACCCCACACGTTGCCCCCCTCCTTGTCCGTCCATTGCCCCTTGGCGGCCCGACCCTCCTTCAACCGGCGGATGATGCCCGCCCCGCAGAATTGCGCGTTGGGACCCCGCTCCCGTTTCTTCCCCTTGCGGTCCTTGATGGTCCACAACCCGGCCGCCTCCATTTCATCGAACCCCAAGCTCTGTTCGAGCGCGATGAGGATGTCCCGGTTCGATTGCGGATTGGACTTGAACCCCAACCCGACCGACACCGCCCATTCGAACCCACGCCTCTCCCACAGCTTCTCCGCGTCGGCCGCGGAGAGCGCCGTCAGCCGGTAGAACTCCCGGAGCCCTCGCGTGCCCAGGGGCAGGTCCGGCGCCGCCTCCTGTTCCACCTTGGCCGGCTTCCTGGGCTCGACCACCTGGCCGCCTGGGAACTCCACCACGTTGGTTGGTCCAGCCTGGCCGGGGGGCGGTAGCTCCACCGGCCCACCCGCCATAGCTTGAGCGGCGGCGGGAGGGTGCGAGGCGCCGGGAGCGCCAGGCTCCCCGGCCAGAGTCGAACCAGCCGGAGGGCTCGCGGGTGAACGAGGGGCATCCGCGGGATTACTCCCTCCGGCCGGATTGTTCGAAGGCGAACCGGCGGGGGGGCTGGGCGGCTCAACGGGTGGGAAGCCCGGAGCGCCGTCCGCAGTGGGGGCTACGGATGCCCCCTCGCCAGATTGGTTGTCCGCCGGAGCGGACGAAGGGGTTTCAGCGCCGCCGGGCTCTGATTCATGGGAAGGCTGGGCAGGGGTCTCAACCCATCCAGCGTCCTGCACTGGCTCAATACCAGGACCAGGGGACCCACTGACAGGTCCCGCGGAGATCTCCTCCGGCGACACACCGGCCGGCGGCGCTAAATCATGGGGGGGCCCGGGCCTTTCAATCTCGCTGGGCGGCGGAATCCTCCGGGGGGCCTTGCCCGGCATGATGCTGGCGGCATAAGCCTCGCGGTCCTGCCAGAGCCCCGCCTCTTTTAAGAGGACGATGGCCGCATCCTTGCGCGGTATCCCCAACTCGTAGGCCAGGAAGCCAACCTCATCCCAAGAGCCCTGATCGTCGTTGGTTCGCGAGGGGCAATGGTCGTGCCAGCACTTGAACTTCTGCCGGTCGCCCGGCACCCCGAACAGCTTGGCCCCGTTCTTCCCGCAGTAGGGGCATTTGGTGAACTTGTTGCCGTTATCCGGCCCCTTGCCGCGATCCACCATCAACCGGCGCAAGGGATGCGTCCGGCGAGCCTCGTCCACCCTCGCGGAGAAGTCGCTCATCGACGGGACCCCCCCACATGTTTTGTGAAAAAGGCACGCAGAGGCACAAAACACTCACATTCACCAGCAAATACGCACATGCCGAGATGAGCCACATCTTGGTTTGGATGTCGTTGGCGTACTGGACGGGGCGAGGGTGGGCGCCGACCTTGGCGCACTGGGCCAGGAAGGCATCGTAGAACCCATGCTGGACGCTGGGGTCCATGAGCACGAGCTCCTCGGCCATGAAATCGCGCCATTCAATTCGGCGCTTGCGAGCCAAGCGATGCCCCGCGGGGAGGGCCAGCACCTGGCGGGACTCGGCGACAAATTTGTAGGCGAGTTCCGGGAAGATCACCGGTGGGCGGAGGAGGCCGGCATCGAGATCGCGGGCGTGGAGGCGCCGTAACTGCTCGGTGCTGGTCAACTCGAAGAGGGAGAGCTGGACGCCGCGAAAGCGCTGACGAAAGGCGCGCACAATGCCGGCGAGCCAGGCGTTGGCGGCGGGGGCAATAACTCCGACCCGAAGGGTGCCGGCCAGGCCGTGCTCAGCGGCGCGAACCCGCTCGTGGGCGCGGGCAGCAGCGGCCAAAACGACTTGGGCCTCCTCGACGAGGAGCCGGCCGGCGGGGGTGAGGCGCACCGAGCGCGTGCTCCGGTCAAAGAGGCGCGCGCCCAACTCGGTTTCGAGCGCCTTGACCTGGGCGCTGAGCGAGGGCTGGGCGACCCGGAGCTTGTCGGCGGCACCCCGAAAGCTCAGTTCTTCGGCCACGGCCAGGAAGGAGCGGAGATGACGTAATTCCATGGATTGATACTAATTGCCTATCAATGACAACGCAAAGATGTATTGGCCCGTTTGGGGCCAATCCGGCATGATGCGGGCCGATGTGGATTGTTCGACTGGCCCTGCGGCGGCCGTACACCTTCGTGGTAGCTTCGCTGGTGTTGCTGCTGTTGACGCCGTTCGTGCTACTGCGCACGCCAACGGACATCTTTCCGTCGATCAACATCCCGGTGGTGAGCATCGTGTGGACTTACGGCGGTCTGGACGCCCAGGAGATCGAGCAACGGATCAATTACCAGCAGGAACGGCCCCTCACGACCACGGTCAACGACATCGAGCACACCGAATCCAATGCCTACAACGGGATTGGAGTCATCAAGGTGTTCTTCCGCGAGGGCACGTCGGTGGACGCGGGGGTGGCGCAGGTGACGGCGATTGCGCAAACGATCATCCGGTCGCTGCCACCGGGGACGACGCCGCCGCTGGTCATTCGCTATAGCGCCTCGACGGTACCGATTCTGCAATACAGCATCAGCAGTCCCAAACTGACGGAGCAGGAGATCTTCGACCTGAGCGCCAACCAAGTGCGGGCGGGACTGGGAACCGTGCAGGGAGCCTCGATCCCCTGGCCCTATGGCGGGAAATCCCCACTGGTAGCCGTGGACCTGGACCTGGCGGCGCTGAAGGCGAAGAACCTGGCGCCCGTGGATGTGATCAACGCCATCAACGCCCAAAACCTCATCTTCCCCAGCGGGACGGCCAAGATCGGCGGCAGCGAGTACGCGGTCGAGCTCAACACCAGCCCCAAGATATTGGAGGAACTAGGCGAACTGCCCGTCAAGACCGTGAACGGCGCGGTGATCCGGGTGAACGACGTGGCGCAGGTGCGCAACGGGTTCGTGCCGCAGCAGAACGTGGTGCGCAATGACGGGATCCGCGGCGCGCTGCTGACGGTATATAAGACCGGGTCGGCCTCGACGCTCTCGGTGGTGAGTGGGATCAAGAAGGCGATGCCGCGGATCCTGAGCGGCTTGACGTCGGACCTGGTGGTGAAGGAATTCGCGGACCAGTCGATCTTCGTGCGCGCGGCCATCAGCGGGGTGGTGCGCGAAGGGGTGATCGCGGCGGCGCTGACGGCGCTGATGATCCTGTTATTCCTGGGATCGTGGCGGAGCACGCTGATCATCGCCTTGTCGATTCCGCTCTCGGTACTGACCTCGATTGCGATCTTGAGCGCGCTGGGGGAGACGATCAACCTGATGACGCTGGGGGGGTTAGCGCTGGCGGTGGGGATCCTGGTGGATGACGCCACGGTGGCCATCGAGAACATCCACCGGCACATGGCGACCGGCAAAGGCCTGAACGACGCGATCCTGGACGGAGCCCAGGAGATCGCGATGCCGGCGTTCGTTTCGACGCTGTGCATTTGCATCGTGTTCGTGCCGATGTTTTTTCTCACCGGGGTAGCGCATTACTTGTTTGTGCCGCTGGCGGAGGCGGTGGTTTTTGCGATGCTGGCCAGCTATGTTCTCTCGCGGACCCTGGTTCCGACGCTGGTGATGTGGTTTTATCAGAATGTGGAACATAGCGCTTCCGGCTCCCCTGCCCCGAACGGACCGGCCTGGCTCAGGCCAATGGCGTCGTTCCAGGCGGGCTTCGAGCGAGGGTTCGAGCGGTTCCGGGAAGGCTACCGACTGCTGCTTGGGGCGGTGCTGCACCATCGGGGTGGATTCGCCCTGGTCTTCCTCTCGTTTTGCGCGGGTTCGATGGTCCTGGCGCCGCAACTCGGGCAAGACTTCTTCCCGTCGGTGGATGCCGGTCAATTTCGGCTACACCTGCGGACGCGCAGCGGCACGCGCATCGAGGAGACCACCCGGCTGGTGGACCAGGTGGAGAGGGTGATCCGGGAGGAGATCCCCGCCGAGGAATGGCACGGGATGATGGACAACATCGGGATCCCGGCCTCGAGCATCAATCTGACCTACAACGATAGCGGGTTGGTCGGCACCGGGGACGCGGATATCCTGGTTGCCCTGCAACCGGAGCATCGGCCGACGGCGGGTTATGTGAACCGGATTCGAGCGCGGTTGAACCGGGAGTTTGCGAGCACGACGTTCTACTTTCTGCCGGCGGACATTGTGAGCCAATCCATCAATTTCGGTCTGCCCGCGCCGTTCGACATCCAGGTTATGGGACGGGATCAGGCCAAGAACCGCGAGGTGGCCGCTCGATTGGCGGACAAGATCCGGCATGTGCCTGGAGCGGTGGACGTGCGGGTGCAACAACCGGCCGATCTGCCCAAGCTCAAGTTGGCGGTGGACCGGACCAAGGCCTCGACGATGGGATTGGCGGAACGGGACGTGGCGAATTCGGTGCTCCTGAGCCTCAGTGGGAGCGGGCAGGTGCAACCGGTGTATTGGGTGAACCCGCTCTCGGGCATCCAGTATCTGGTGAGCGTGCGGGTGCCGGAATACCGCATCGACTCGTTGTCCGCCCTCAATGCGATCCCGATCAACGCCAGTCAACCGGGCCAGGGGGACGTGGCCTTGCTGGCCAATGTGGCCAGCATCTCGCGGACCAACGGTGTGCCGGTGATCTCGCATTACAACATCGTGCCGGTGATCGATGTTTACGGGGGCGTGAGCGGACGCGATCTGGGGGGCCTGCTGCATGACCTGAAGCCCCTGCTGGCCGCGGCTCAATCCGAACTGCCGCGAGGCAGCTTCATTGCGCTGCGTGGCCAGGCCGAGACCATGCAATCGAGCTTCACCGGGCTGGGGATCGGGCTGGGGATGGCGATCGTGCTGATTTACCTGCTGCTGGTAGTGAATTTCCAGAGCTGGCTGGATCCCTTCATCATTATCACCGCGCTGCCCGGGGCGCTGGCGGGAGTGGTGTGGGCGTTGCACCTGACGCAAACCACTGCGAGCGTGCCGGCGTTGATGGGAGCGATCATGAGCCTGGGAGTGGCCACCGCCAACTCGGTATTGGTGGTCACCTTCGCCCGCAGCGCGCTGAACCAGGGATTAGACCCGTTGGCCGCCGCCTGGGAGTCCGGGGTGAGCCGGCTGCGGCCGGTGTTGATGACGGCCGCCGCGATGGTAATCGGGATGTTCCCCATGGCCCTGGCCGTGGGTGAGGGCGGAGAGCAGAACGCGCCACTTGGCCGGGCGGTCATCGGGGGCCTGGTGCTCGCGACGCTGGCCACCCTATTTTTTGTACCCGTGGTTTTCAGCCTCCTTCACCGGCGGGCGCCCGTCGTGGAGCCGGCACCGCAGGCGGAGTTGGGAACCTCGGGCGCGGCAGCGTGAACCGCTAACTCCTTGCTACTAAGAATATGAGTCCTCCTGAGCCCAACGCAACGCCGGCAACGTCGGAGCACCCGTCCGGCACCCTTTCGGACGCGGCGGCGCGATCGAACCTGAAACTGCGGCAAGCCGCAGTGGTGGCGGCCCTGCTGATCATCGTGGGTGCGACGGGCGGGTTATGGCCGCGCTGGCAACATCGGGCGCTGCTGGCAGGCGAAACCCGGGAACTGGCCATGCAGACCGTGAGTGTCACCTGCCCGGTTCCCGGCGCCGCGGCCGCGGGCCTCATGCTGCCCGCCGAGATCAAGCCGTTCGTGGATTCGCCCCTCTATGCGCGGGCCAGCGGCTATCTAAAGCGCTGGCTGGTGGACATCGGGGCGGAAGTCAAGGAGGGGGATCTGCTGGCCGAGATCGACACGCCGGAATTGAACCAGGAATTGGCCCAGTCCCGGGCCCAACTGCTCCAGGCGGAGGCGGCTCTGACCCTGGCCAAGACGACGGCGGCCCGGTGGGCCGAGTTGCTGAAGAGCTCGAGCGTCAGCGAGCAAGAGGCGGCGGAAAAGGCGGCGGATCTGGAACTCAAATCCGCGACGGTGCAAGCCGGACGCGCGAATGTGCAACGGTTGGAGGAATTGCAGGCGTTCCAGGCGGTAAAAGCCCCGTTCGCGGGCACGATCACGGCGCGGCGAGCGGATGTGGGCGAGTTGATCACAGCGGGCAGTTCGCGGGAGTTGTTCCGGCTGGCCCAGACCAAAACCCTACGCGTGTCTGTGCGAGTGCCGCAGACCGTGGCGCGGGCAGTGGTTCCAGGCCAACCCGCGGAGCTCGTGATTGCGGAAGTTCGCGGACGGGTCTTTCCGGCGAAGGTCGCCCGGACCTCAGATGCCCTAAGCGCCGACTCCCGCACGCTGCTGGTGGAATTGGAGGTGGACAACGCGGATAAGGCGATCCTGGCGGGGGCCTATGGGCAAGTCCGCTTCACGGAGGCGAAGCTCGAGGCCGCGCTAACCCTGCCCTCGAACACGTTGCTGTTCCGACCGGAGGGGCCCCAAGTGGGGGTGGTGGGTCCGGATGGAAAAATCGAGCTGCGCGGCGTGACCCTCGGGCGCGATTTCGGCCCGACGACGGAGATCCTGGGCGGGGTTGGGCCGACCGACCGGGTCATTCTCAACCCGCCGGATTCCCTGGTGGGCGGGGTAGTGATCCGGTTGGTGAAATCAGGCGAGACGCCAGCGGAAAAGGAAACCCACAGCCCCCTGAGGCCGAAATGAGGGCGATCAGCACCACGCCAGGTTTTGCGATCGTGGCGGCGGCTTTGTTGGCCGGCTGCAAGGTGGGTCCGGATTATGTCCGACCAGCGGCTCTGCCGAACTCTTCGGCGCCTTCGACCTTCGCCGAGACGGGGAGCACCAACGAGGTTTTCTGGCAAACCGCAGCCCCGTCCGCGCACCTATCCCGAGGCGCCTGGTGGGAGCTATTTGGCGACACCAATCTGGATCGTCTCGAGGACTTGGCTGCCGCAGGGAACCAGGATCTCGCCATCGCCACTGCCCGGTTCGCACAAGCGCGGGCCCAGGTGAACCTGACCCGTGCCGACCTTTACCCGCAGGTGGAGGTGGACCCCAGTTACCTCCGCCAGCGAGCCAGCTTTAATGTGCCCGAGAACGGGGCCGCAGCCGGAGTCAGCCCCACTTTTAATACCTTCACGGCGCAATTGCAGGCCGGCTGGGAAGTCGATGTTTGGGGACGGGTGCGGCGGCAGGTGGAATCCGCCCGCGCTCAGCTCGCCGCTGGCGTGGACGACGTCGAAGCGGTGAAACTCGCGGTCCATGCCGAGGTGGCCTTGGACTTTTTCACCCTGAGATCCGTCGATGCGGAAGGCGAGCTCATCGAGCGCACCGCAGCGGCCTATCGCCGCTCCTTGGAGCTGACGGTGAACCGGCGGAAGGGAGGGATCGCCTCCGACCTGGATGTGGCGCAGGCGGAAACCCAACTACGAGCCACTGAAGCGGCGTTGCCCCCATTGAGGTTGCAGCGAGCGCGCCTGGGGCACGCCCTGGCCGCGCTGTGCGGGCGGGAGGCGCGGGGTTTCGAGGTGCCCCCCGCGCCGGGTTCCTTCACCGAGCCCCCAGCCGTGCCAACCGTGGTCCCCAGCGCTTTACTGGAACGCCGGCCGGACATCGCCGCCGCGGAACGGCGGATGGCCGCCGCCAACGCGCAGGTTGGCGTTTCCCAAGCCGCGTTTTATCCTCACTTTCGCGTCAACGGCCTGGCCGGTTTCCAGTCCCTTGATGCCGCCACCTGGTTCGATTGGCCGAGCCGGTTATGGTCGGTGGGGCCTTCGCTCCAACTGCCGCTCTTCACCGGTGGACGAAACCGAGCCGGGCTCGCCTACTCGCGGGCGGCCTATGAGGAAAGCGTTGCGTCTTATCGTCGGGCCGTGCTGGCGGCGTTTCAAGAGGTAGAGGACCAACTGGCGGCGCAGCGGTGGCTGGAAGCGCAGTTGGCAGCCGAGCAGGCGGCCCTGAAAGCCGCGCGCAAGACACTCGAAATTGCCAATAACCGCTACCGATCCGGGCTGACCACTTATCTTGAAGTCGCCACGGCGCAGAGCGCGTCTCTGGCGCTGGAACGCGCAGTCGTGCAAACGCGCACCCGCAAACTGGAGATCGCGGTGGGACTGATCAAGGCATTGGGGGGAGGATGGGGGACAACGCCTGGGGCTCGCTGAAAACGGTTCGCCGCAACTGACGCCGCCCCCAGGATGGGCGTTCAATCCGCTTTGGGGAGCGCACCCTCGAGGCGCCGACGGCGCTCGGCCTTGGGCAATTTCGAGAGCTGTTCGGCGGCCCGGTAAAACTCGATGAAGTCGCCGCCGGCGCTCTGGAGGATGCGCTCGAATCCCGGCACCAGGTCATAATAGGTGGCAACCGAATTGAGGCTGGCGTTATTGAGCGGGGCGGCAAACCAAGCGTCGTATTCGTCATGGCCGCCCCATTGAATCTTGAGTGCGGCGTACTCGGTGCGCAATTGGTCGAGGAGACCCTGTTTTCGGCGTCGCAACTCCGCCCTCGGTACCCCGGTCATTTTCGTGGTTGCGTGGGCCTTTTCGCCGTCGCGGCGCTCGTCGCCATAGAGGTCCTCGAGCCGTCTGCGGGCGGTGGCGATTAAGTGGGCAAATTGCCGGGTGCGCGCCAGGCCGGCGGTGTAGGCCTGGCACGCGGGCAATCCGCGCTTGGCCATGAGCCAGCGGCGGGCGCCCTCCTGGCCCACCGCCGTGGCGAAGGCCTCGTTGAAATCCGTATCTCCGTGGAGAAATAGGCGTTGGTGGGCGAGTTCGTGGATGAGGGTTTCGGCCAATTCTTCCTCAGGTTCGAACAGAAAAGAACTGAGCAGCGGATCTTTGAACCAGCCGAGTGTCGAATAGGCTGGGACACCCCCGAGCGTGACATCGAGCCCGTGCCGTTGGAGGGAGCGGGCGTAATGCTGTGCGGCGGCTTCGGAAAAATAGCCGCGATAGCTGAGCTTGCCGAGCAGCGGGTACCACCAAGTCCTGGCCTCGAGGGAAAACTCGGGTGCAGCCTCGACATTCCAGACGACGAACCTGCGGTGCAGATCGACGTACTGGCGATAGTCCCCGTCCCAGGGGAGCTTAACCTGGTCCTGGGCGAAGCGGCACAGGTTGGTGGCCAGTTGGAGCCGTTGTTTGAGCTCGGGCGAAGCCTGCGGGTCAGCCAGGATGGTTTCGATGCCACGCTGATGGAGGAGCAAGGAACACTCTCCATGGATGGCTTGGGCGTAAAAGCCGACGGTGCGGCAGCCACAGATGGCGGTTAATGCTAAGACCATCACCGTGATGGTGATGGCTCGGCTGAGGCAGGGGGACACCACGGTCCCGGGACAACCAGCGCCAAGGGGGCCGCGGAACGACAGAGGTGGCGACAAGGGTCAGGGAGTAGGTTTGGGACCCGAACGCGGGGAACCAATTTGGGTCTAGCCCAGGCGATCGGGTTGGAAGGCGAGCACACTCATGGGCGGGAGCGTGAATTCGGCGGACCAAGGGTGGCCATGAGCTTTGGATTCAACGGCGACCACACCGCCGAGGTTACCCATATTGCTGCCGCCATAGGCGGCGGCGTCGCTGTTGAGGACCTCGCGCCATTTGCCCGGGTGGGGCAGGCCGAGACGGTAATTCTTCCGGGGGACCGGGGTAAGGTTGAGTATGACGGCCAATTGGCTGCGGCCTTCGGTGTCCTGACGCAAGAAGGAAAGCACGCTGTTATTGTGGTCCGAGCAGTCAATCCACTGGAAGCCCTTGGGGTCATGGTCGGCCTGCCAGAGAGCGGGGCTGGCCTGGTAAAGCTGGTTCAAATCGACGACGAACTGCTGTACCCCGCGGTGATAGGGTCCGGCCTCGAGCAACCACCAATCCAGCTCGCCGTTGGCATTCCACTCGGCGCTCTGGCCAAACTCGCAGCCCATGAAGAGGATCATCTTGCCTGGAAACAACCATTGGTAACCGAGGAGGGTTCGAAGGCTGGCAAAACGACGCCAGTCGTCTCCCGGCATGCGGCCGAGCAGCGAGCCTTTGCCATGGACCACTTCATCATGGGAGAGCGGCAAGGTGAAGTTCTCGTGGTACCCGTAAAGCATCGCGAAAGTGAGGCTGTTCTGGTGGTACTTGCGGTAAACCGGGTCGAGGCTGAAGTAATCCAACGTGTCGTGCATCCAACCCATATTCCACTTGAAGTTGAAACCGAGCCCACCCAGATAGGGAGGGCGGGTGACTTGAGGCCAAGCGGTGGACTCTTCGGCAATGGTGACCACGCCAGGAAACTCGGTATGGACGAGGTGGTTG
>Ga0316219_1001976_pt1 | contig 20319 bp, 10 predicted proteins | sample TBH18003PmetaG_FD_203635 | JGI IMG/M metagenome (GOLD analysis project Ga0316219, IMG submission 203635) | Freshwater microbial communities from Trout Bog Lake, Wisconsin, USA - TBH18003P | ecosystem: Environmental > Aquatic > Freshwater > Lake > Hypolimnion/Profundal zone | place: USA... | reverse complement strand
AAGGTGGTGGCCCTGTCCGCTTACGACGACCGGCGCCACGTGCTGGACATGCTTGATGCCGGTGCCAAAGCCTACGTCACCAAGGTAGCAGCCAGCACCGAGTTGCTGAGCGCCATCCGAGCCGTACTTTGTGGGCGCACCTACATGTGCCCAAATGTAGCCGGGGTGGTCACCGACAACCTGCTGGGGAGCAATGGACGGGCCCGTTCCTCGGTAGTGCTGGGCGAGCGCGAGCGCCAGGTACTCAAGCTGGTGGCGGCCGGCCATACTTCCAACCAGATTGCCCAGCAGCTGCTGATTGCCAGTTCCACGGTGGAAGTACACCGGCGCAACATCATGCGCAAACTCGACCGCCACACCGTGGCCGAGCTGACGCGCTATGTGATCAACAACGAGCGTGCTGACTGAGCCGCTACTTGGCTTTATTCAAAAAAAACGAGCTTAGCTACCGGTAGAAGGGTAGCTGGAGTACCTATTCCGGCGGATCTCCGCGCCACAGCGGCTCCTAGAGTCAAGCCATGCAAGCAATACAATACTCAGGCGCATCTCAACTCATAGCGGCTGCTGGGTTCGACTGCCTCACCTATTCACGAGGAGCGCAACATGGCGCTGATCCGGAAATCGGTACGAGAACCAGGCACCGCTGATGTCGCCAAGGGCTGCGCAGGCCATCGTTCAGCCCATCGAAGCCCTGCAAACCACTGCCGACCTGATGCAAAAACTGGATGCAGCACGATTGCAGGCGACACTGAGGCTAATTTTGCTTGGCTTGGTGGCCCAGGAAGAGATGCGTAAACATTCTGCACGATACAACGAACATGGCGGTGTCGAACTGAAGTTCGAACTGTTTTTGTTTCAAACCCTTTAAGAAAAATTTACTAGAAAGCCAAGATGACCCATATTCTGGTTATTGAAGACGACGAATTCTTCCGTGAAGCCTTGCAGAAGATGTTGCAAAAGGACGGCCACAAGGTGACTACCTCGCACGATGGTGCCCAGGCCCTGACGTTGCTTGAGCGCATACGCCCGGACCTGATAATGACCGACATCCTGATGCCCCACATGGATGGCATGGAGTTCATCATGGAGCTGTCCCTCCAGAGCAACCACATACCGCTGATCGCCATGTCCGGAGGTCGGCGCTCCATTACCTCGGCCTTTAACCTGGAGTCCGCGCGGCTTCTGGGCGTCAAGGTCACGCTGACCAAGCCCTTTACTCACACTGCGCTTCGCACCGCGCTGCAGGAGGCATTGGCGTGACTTCAACCGTCGTGTCCCGGCCACGCATGATTGCCGCCTGCAACCGCAAAGGCGGAGACGGCAGTCCTTGACCAGTGAAGATGACCTCTGACTTACCAGGAGAAAAAATCGGCGATACGTGACCTATTTACTCAAGCACGAAGTAAACTTCCTAGTGCGAAATTTCAGCCGTCTACTAGCGATTCAAGTGCTTCAAGTGTTAAAGGCCGACCAAAAAGGTAGCCCTGGTATGCATTACAACCGTTGCAGGTTAGAAAAATTCGCTGTGCTTCAGTTTCGACACCCTCGGCAATAACCTCCATGCCCAGACCCCGACCCATGGCGATAATAGTTCGCACTACGATTTCATCGCTGCTTTTTCCTGGAATGTTCTGCACAAAGGATCGGTCTATTTTGAGTTGATCAAACGGGAGGAACGCCAAGTGTGACAACGATGAATATCCGGTTCCGAAATCGTCCATGGAGAAGCGCACGCCAAGTTGACGGATTTTTTGCATTTTTTCTATCACGTTATCCAAGTTTTCCAGCACTAAACTTTCGGTCAGTTCCAGCTTTAGTAAGGCTGGATCAGCGCCGCTGTCTGCAAGTGCGGATTCCACCTGGGACACAAATGTGGCTTGTTGAAACTGGCGCACGCTGACATTGACAGACAGTTGCAGCTTGCAGAAACGAGGCAATTTCTCCCATAGCTTAAGCTGTGTGCAGACGCTTCTTAGCACCCAGAGTCCAATAGAGAGAATAAGGTCTGATTCCTCAGTTAAGGGGATGAATTCATCGGGGGGAACCATGCCTCGCAGTGGATGTTGCCACCGAAGCAACGCCTCGACTCCGACCAAGCGCTTTAGATTGTCTACCTGTGGTTGATAGTAAATGCGAAATTGTTTCCACGAGAGGGCTTTCGCGAGTTCCGCCAATAAGGCACTGCGCTGCTCATTCTGCAACTGCATGGCGGGGTCAAAGAAGCACAGACTACTCGCCTCGGTCTTGGTCGCCTGTTGCAAGGCCAAAGCTGCATGAGTGAAAATAAGTTCGACTGTGTCTTCCGGCCTAAATAGGCAAATGCCAATGCGGATGCTGCAAGCATAGCTTAGCATTCCAAGGTTCAATGGTGTAAGCAGTGCGGAGCGCAGGCGTTGACCCATAACTGTGGCGTTGTGGGTGGCCTCGACTGCGTTGCTCCCCAGGTTTTGCAACAGAATCAAGAACTCATCACCCCACTGGCGTGAAACTACGCCGCGATTGCCAACCGCATTGCAAAGGCGTGTCGCCAATTGAATCAGTAGTTGGTCGCCTGTGTCATGACCTTCGGCACTGTTAAATCTACTAAAATCATTCACATTCACAAAGCAAAGTGCGCCCAACATTCCTGTAGGTTTGTTAGTGACAAGCGTTAACCCGAGTAGGTCCTGTACCATGCCGCGATTTGGCAGCATGGTGAGTGGGTCGTAGTAGGCTAAGCGGTTGAATTCTGATGGTATGAATGGAACGCTATTATGTTGCTGTGAAGGCGGTTGTAGGGGGGGGCAAAGTTTTAGCATTGGTTACTAAAAGTTGCTACTGAAGGATGAGATATTGGAGATACTGGCTAGCGCCATATTGCTGTCCTTGAACGTATGCGAGACCAACCTCCGCAGGCGTAATTAATAGAATCGTTCGATAAAGCTAATTATTTCAATTTTGCGCTCGCAACCACGCGATCTCAGCGATGTGTCGGTACTTTCATTACCTGTAAGTTGGTATCGAAGCGATGCATATTCCGGCCATTGAGAGCTTTTCAATAGCCAGAGCGCTCATTGTTTACTACGTAGCGAGTTAACTCTGCCACACTGTGGAGACCCAGCTTGCGCATGATGTTGCGGCGGTGCACCTCCACTGTAGAGACTGCAATCAGCATTAGCTTGGCGATCTCAATGGATGTTTGCCCTGCAGCCACTTGTTTCAGTACCTGACGTTCACGCGTACCTAAAACTATCGACGAGCGTGCTTCGACGTCGCGACTCAGTAGCTCGCTGGTCACAACTTCGGATGCATCTGGGCATAGGTAGATTCGGCCATCGAGCGCTGACTGTATAGCATTGATCACCTCGGTGCTTGCTTCTGCTTTTGTGACGTAAGCGCTGGCACCTGCATGCAGCATATCCAGAACGTGATGCCGATCAGCATAGGCAGACAGTGCAACAACTTTAATATTCGGCCATTGCGTCCGAATAGAGCGAGTCACCTCAATGCCATTCATTCCGGGAAGGTTGATATCCATACATACAACATGAGGTGCAACAGTTTCTATCAGTGGAATAATATGTAATCCGTTACCGGTCTCACCCACAACGGCCCAATCAGTCTGGACTTTCAAAATATGGTGAAGCAACTCTCTGACCATTTCGTGGTCATCGACAATTAGAATACGAATCTTCATTATTCTGAGTTCCTGGTTAGCACAACCTGCAATTGCTTAGCGGTTAAAAAAGTGGACTAGAGTGAAACCTGTATCTGATAGACAAGACAGGTGACGCCTCGGACTTTTTTTGAAAACTATCATAGGAATTCTCTGGCCATTGAATAATTACTGCATTTGGTTGTTAAAAATGATATCAAACAGTGCAAAAAATTTTATCGTTGAACTTGGATTGCCATCCGCGTGAAGGTCAGGAGATCGTGCATAATTAGTCATTAATCGCATTGCAAAAAAATTTTAACATTGAGATAATTATTTTTCAGGGCCCAACAGCGATGTGTACTTTTTTGAAATTGCTTCCGGGGTACACTTAGTTCCATTCTGATGAATGGCAAATGCAGCGTTTATATTTTCTTTAATTGCAGGTATGTGCGAACACGCTTTGATCGAAAAATTCAGTAATTACAACTGTATCAGAAGCATAACCAGTAAAGCGGTTTTATCGAAAACTAGTTGCTTCCGCTACTGGTTAATTGGTATTCCAGTCTAGATTTTTGTGTGGGTGCTACGGCTGGAAAGGTGTGATCCTGGAGAGTTTAAAGTTTTCATTGAGGCTATCTATGCGGCTGTTGAAGAAGATATGAATCAGACAAGAGGCAATAGCTTCGCTTAGCTTGGGGAGTTTCCATTCCGGTGCGGAAATTTCTTCCGGCCTTCAATACCGGTCCTCGGGCAAATGAGCTTACGCCATAGGCAGTATGCTGCGGATAAATAGTGACATATCTGCATATTACGGGTTATTGCAAAGAAGTTGCCAAACAAGGAGCATTGCCTGTTATCGGATAAATGGAGCAAATGTCGCAGAATGTTTCATCTCTTTAAACGGTGCTCATCAGATATACACATACAATTTATTCCCAAAGACTAACGCTACTTTATGACCCCTTGATTTCGCAGTGATGTAACCTGAGAAATCGAACGCTTCGGCGTATATGTGTATGTGGGCGTGTAAATCTGACATTCCCGCAAGATGGTATGCTTGCCGGAAATGTCTATGGTCTAAGATGCGAGTCACAGTGACATCTCTGTTATTCTGAACTTCCGATTGCTGATACAAAATTTACAAGCTGCAGATCACCCCGCCCCCGAAGTTGAAAGTTGCGCATCTTGTAGTTGCATGTGCTTAGCTTCAATGAAGTGCCGCCGGGTAACGAAGGTTTTAAGCATAGTTTAGAGTTTAGCGAGCACAGCGTGGAAACAAGAAAAATCTTGTACGAAGTCTTAGCTTAAAGGGTGCGTACTTGCATTTAGGTGCCTTTTAATACCGGTATACCGGTATTGGAGTCATCAACTAAGTCTTGAAAAATGGCAGTATCCAGCATCAGAGCAAGTTGTGTCCACGGACTTGACCTGCGCCCACAACAAAACTGATATTTCACCGTGCAAATGCCTTCCATTCTCCAAATCCAGTACCCCACGGAGCAGTCGCTCAAGGTGCAAGCGCAGAATGGTGGGGTGCCCCCACCTCGACCGCTTACGCAAGCAGTCAGCAAGCGGAATGTCAATGTCAAAGGCTTTGCGCTGAAACTGAAGCCACTGAAATACGCTCCATATAACTCCCTTAGCGCTGACCAATTCGTGGCTTGCACGTGGTACTCTGTCAATGAATAGAAATTCACCGGCAAAGCAAAGCGGCAGCACACCAATGTATAGCAGGTATTGGCTTTTCTTCCTGCAAACATATCTTATAGCTGCAACCTTGAGCGTGGTAGTTTGGATTCAAGCATTCAATACGATCAAGCATGAAGCGGAGCAGGCTATTGTTGCGCAGAAAAATGACATATTGAACTTAGGGCGCGTATGTTCAGAACATGCAGAGCGCACACTTGAAAGTGTGGATCAGACCTTGCGCATTGTTCGACGCGACTATCTTTCCAATCCAAAAAAATTAGATCTTCATGCCTTTGCTAAAGATAAACTCTTTAGTCACGAAAGCATCGTGCAGGTATCTTTAATTGATGCTCATGGATTTTTAATAAAAAGTAGTCTACCATTTAAGCCACTGGTGGATTTATCGGATCGGCTGCATTTCAAGGTGCATTTGGATGCAACTAATGATGACTTGTTCATATCTCAGCCAGTGTTGGGACGCGTATCGGGTGAGTGGACGATTCAATTTACGCGTCGCATTAATCGCAAAGACGGTACATTTGGCGGCGTAGTTGTTGCTTCAGTGAACCCAGGCTACTTCACCCGCTTTTACGGCGAGCTTAATCTGGGGCCGGGGGGCGCGATCTCCTTGCTCCGATATGACGGTAGCATTCAGGCTCGCCGAAGCGAAGTAGGGGCCCAATTTGAAGGTTCGATTACCGTGCCTGAAATGCGAAATCGGTTGGACAAAGGCGATGCAGCGGGTAATTTTACGGTGGCGGGTGACGAAAAACAAGGTGAAAGAATTTTCCATTTCCGGCGCCTACCCAGCTTTCCGTTGATAGTAACGGTTTCCCAGCAGACCGCAGTTGTGACCCAGTATCTGCAGGCGAGCGAAAATGTACTGATTCGACAGGCTTTCATTGTGACTATTTTGCTGTTTCTAATGGCAACTATTGTGGGCTTGTACTTCCTGTCAAAAGCTAAGCAGTCCCAAGTTCATGTCAATGAACTGCGCCGCTTACAGTATTTGGTCGACTGCGCACCCGGTGTTCTTTATCAATACCGCACGATGTTCAATGGAATCGATCAGATTATCTATGCTAGCAATGCGTCGCAGGCCATATTTGGTCATAGTCCGCAAGCTTTGCGAAAAGACGCGCGCTTGGTTTATTCCTCAGTGCACCCAGACGATCTGCCCGGTCTGCGCATGTCAATCTCTACAGCAAACAACGCCAATGCCTTAAGTCCATGGAGGCATACCTATCGACTCTGCAAAGTCGAAGGTACTGTACTTTGGTTGGACGCTTTATATACACCACAGAGATTAGTTGACGGAACCGTAGTATGGAATGTATATGTGTCCGACATCACCGATCACACACGTACCGAGCATCAGGCAAACAGTGCCAATCAGGCCAAGTCTCAATTTCTAGCCAATATGAGCCATGAAATCCGCACGCCCATGAATGGGATTGTTGGCATGGTGGACATCCTGCAGACCACTGCGCTCAATCTCTCACAGAGGGGCATGCTCAATACGGTGCATAAGTCATCGCTGTCACTATTAAATATTTTGAACGACATTCTGGATTATTCAAAAATAGAGTCGGGAATGCTGGCAGTGGAAAGTATTCCAATGCACCTGCGCGAAGTCACTGAAAGCGTGGTGCAGTTGATGGCGGTGGCCGCCAGCGCCGCGCGTGTTGAGCTATTCGTGTCCATCGCACCGGATTTGCCTGCTTGGATTTTCAGCGATCCCACACGGATGCGCCAGGTGCTGCTCAATTTGGTAGGCAATGCGATCAAGTTTTCCAAGGTGCGTAACGATGGCAGCGTAGCGCGGGTATCACTTTGGGTGGAGTCCTATCCCCTGGAACAAGAGGGCAGGGGTTTGCAGATTCGAGTGGAGGACAATGGCATTGGCATGGGTCCTCAATTGCTGACTGATTTGTTCCAGCCCTTCGTTCAGGCTGATGCCAGCACAGCACGACGCTTTGGCGGAACTGGCCTGGGATTGAGCATTAGCCAGCGACTGGTAACGTTGATGGGTGGGCAAATCCATGTGAAAAGCACACTGGGATCTGGCTCGGAATTCTCCATCACCTTACCACTCCAAGTCGCCCAGCCCGCGCTTGCGTACTTGCCAGTAACTCCACTGGATGGTGTGCAGATAGTGATACTGATCGCCGATGCCAACTTGCGCCAGATCGTTCAGACCTATGCGACCGAGGCACAGGCAAGTGTTTTGATTTTGGCAGACCTGTCTGAGCTGCAACAGTTACCGCCTGTGTCCTCTGCTGTCGGAACCAGGGTCTTGATTCTCGGATGGGAGCATGTATTGCATGCGTCTGACCTCCCGGGCGATATGGGCTTGGTCCGCTTGAGCCAGTTCGACGCACCGCTGCTCTCGGATGGCGAACTTGTCATCGCCGGTCTCCCACTGATTTATAGCGACCTGATTCACGCACTGTCGCTGGCCAGTCACCGGATCATGCCCGATACGATGCCAGTTGAACTTGTGGCACAAGTCAATAGGGTGCCTAGCATCGAAGAGGCTATGCTACAAAGGCGTTTGATACTACTAGCGGATGACAACGAGGTCAATCGCACGGTGATTCAACATCAGTTGCGACTGCTGGGCTATGCGAGTGAAACTGCCGAAGATGGCCAGTTAGCTCTAGCCATGTGGAGCACAGGGCGCTACGCCATGCTGCTGACCGATTGCCATATGCCGAACATGGATGGCTTTGACTTGACTCAGGCAATCCGCAAGGCGGAACCTGTTGGTACGAGACTGCCGATCATTGCAATCACCGCCAATGCAATGCAAGGTGAGGCGCTGCGGTGCATAGCTCATGGGATGGACGAGTATTTGGCCAAGCCGATGCGTATGCAGGAACTCGCGCCCGTTTTGCACAAATGGCTGCCAGTAAGCGCGTCAGGTGCCGGAGCGATTGTTCCGGAACGTACGCATAACTTGGCGCCAATAGCCAATTTACCGGTATGGGATAAGGAAACGCTGTACCAAATAGTGGGTGAAGATGCGACTATGCAAGAACAACTTTTAAAGGTGTTTTTGCTTAATGCTGAGAGTCTGAGCCGCTTAATCTTTCAATCTGCGATTCTCGGTAAGGTCCGGGAGACTGCGAGTCAGGCGCATTCGCTGAAATCCGCTGCGCGGATGGTGGGTGCCTTGAAGATGGGGGCCTTGTGTGAAGAGATTGAATCTGCTGGACTGGAAAACAATGTGCCAACGTGTAGAAACCTCGCAGACGGCCTCGAAACCCAACTGGCCCAGATTCGAGAAACTATCGGAAGAGATTTTTAACGTCTTTTCTAGGAAGTCTAAAAGCTGTTGTCCATTTGTGCGCAAGCCACCGCTATGCTGTACTGCAATTTCGGAACACTCTAAGGTCCTATGGCTTATAGTAATTTATTTGACTGACACTTCAAGTAGACTTGTCCAACCATTTCACCAGTATTGCCGTAGCATCGGCTGGCGCAACCCAAAGGCTCCATGACAGACGTCCCACCGGCAGGCGATGACGCCTTCAATTCCCAGCCATTTTGCACGGGACAATCCACCGCACTATTCACCACATTTCCGGTGGTGGGCATTGGTGCATCAGCGGGCGGAATGGCCGCACTCGAAGCATTTTTCTCGAAGATTTCCCACGATAGTGCGCCAGGAATGGCCTTTGTATTGGTGCTGCATTTGGTGCTCGATCACAAAAGTATGGTGGCTGAATTGATACGCCTCTACACATCCATGCAGGTTTTCGAGGTGGAAGACGGCATGCTGGTTCAGGTCAATTGCATCTACATCAGTGCTCCCAATTACGACATGGCCTTATTGCATGGCGTGCTGCACCTTCTGGCACCAGTTGCACCGCGCGACCAACGTTTGCCGATTGATTACCTATTTACCTCCTTGGCGCAAGATCAGGGAAGCAACGCCATCGGAATTGTCCTTTCGGGCAACGGTTCAGACGGTATGCTGGGTGTGCGGGCTCTTAAGGATGCCGGCGGTATGGTGATGGTCCAAAGTACCGCATCATGCGAGTTCGACGGCATGCCGCGGTGCGCCATAGCCACTGGTGCGGTTGACTTTCAGTTACCCCCGGCGGACATGCCGCGACAGCTAATGGACTACTTGGGATGGACCGCCGGAACGCCATCACATAGAGATGCCCCGGTATCCACAGAATTCGCGAATGCCTTGAACAAGGCGTTTTTGCTGCTGCGCGCGCAAACCGGACACGACTTCTCACAATACAAGCCGAGCACCATTTGTCGCCGCATTGAGCGGCGCATGACGGTGCACCAGATTGATTCAATGGCGGCCTATGTGCGGTACCTGCAACAGACGCCTGACGAGGTGCAGACGCTATTCCTGGATTTGCTAATCGGCGTCACCAGTTTCTTTCGTGATCCGTCAGCCTTCGAATTTTTGGAGACGCAGGTTCTTCCAGGGTTGTTTGATGGCAAACCAGTGGGAGGCATGGTGCGCGTCTGGTGCACGGGTTGCTCTACGGGCCAGGAAGCTTATTCCATTGCCATTTTGCTTGTTGAGCGCATGGAGGCACTCAAGCAAAACTACACCTTGCAGGTGTTCGCCACCGACATCGATAGCCGCGCAATAGCTACAGCACGCGCCGGTTTGTATCCTATCAACAGCGCGCCCAGCATCAGTCCGGAGCGTCTGGCGCGCTTCTTTTCGCTGGAGCCTGGCGGCAAGGGATACCGCATACACAAAGCTATTCGTGATGTTATGGTGTTTTCCGAGCAGGACCTGATCAGGGACCCTTGCTTTTCTAAGCTCGACCTCATCAGCTGCCGCAACCTGCTGATATATCTGGATGCTGACCTGCAAAAAAGGTTGATCCCGCTGTTTCATTATGCTTTGGTACCGGGGGGGCGGTTGTTTCTGGGCAGCTCCGAAAGCATCGGCGAATTTGGCACTCTGTTCACCGTGCTGGACAGCAAGGCCAAAGTCTATCAGCGGAAAGACGGCCTGAAGGAAATGCAGGGATCCCCACGCAGCCGGGCAATAGAGCTCGTTCTCCCACCCACTAGGGCTCGTGTGCTCCAATGCACCGCGGATAACATGCCGATTGGCAAACATTCCATGCGTGAACTGATGGCACAGGCCCTGCTGCTGCAAGTCACTCCGTCCAGCGTAATGATCAACGCCAGTGGTGACATCTTGTACGTTCATGGCCACACAGGCATGTATCTGGAGCCCAGCCAGGGGGACGTAGGTATACAGAACATCTTCAAAATGGCGCGGCCAGGTTTGCGTCCCGCATTGAGCACGGCGGTATACCAAGCCGTGCATAGCCAGCAGATTTCACACGCCCACAAACTTAAGGTGGGGATCATTGACCATTTCATCTACGTCAACATCAGTGTGCAGCAGGTTTCAAGCAGCCTCACCGGTTCTGTCGATGCTGCGCTGTATTTGGTGACACTGAAAGAAACCTCGGCACCGGAATCGGCCCTGGAGCCGACACTAACCGTCGATGGAGCACAAGATAGCAGCCCAGAGACCATGAACCGTATCAAAGCTCTGACCCGGGAGTCGCAGGATAAGGACAACTATCTGAAAAGAACGCGTGAAGCGCTGGAGACATCCATTGAAGAGCTCAAGTCGTCGAACGAAGAAATGCAGTCAGTCAATGAAGAACTGCATTCCACCAACGAAGAAATGGAGACCTCCAAGGAGGAGTTGCAATCGGTTAACGAAGAGTTAGCCACCGTCAACACCGAGCTTCAGACCAAAGTTGTTGATTTGTCTCACGCTAACGGTGATATGAACAACTTGCTTGCAGGTACCGGGGTGGGCAGTCTTTTTATAGATCTTAAGCTGCGCATTCTGCGCTTTACTCCGGCCGCCAGTGTTATTGTCAACGTGATCCCGTCTGATGTGGGTCGTCCGGTCGCGCATATCGTCCATAACATGGTCGGTTACAAGAGCTTCGTGCCAGATCTGATGACCGTTCTTCATAACTTGGTTGCTGTCGAGCGGGAGGTTCAGACAACTGAAGGCCGCTGGTTCACTATGCACATGCATCCGTACCGAACTTTGGAAAACGTGATTGAGGGAGTGGTTGTTTCGTTTGTGGACATTTCTGAGATGATGGAGACGCGACAGGCATTGCGCCACAGTCAGGACCTGTTGGCACGCACCGGCGAATTGGCCCAGGTCGGTGGCTGGGAACTGTGTTTGTCAGATATGGAACTGTATTGGTCACCGCAAACATATAGTATCCATGGGCTTGATCGTTCCGAGACTCCTACACTCGACCAGTCCATAGAATTCTACGCGCCCGATTACCGCGCCGTCGTGCGAGCCGCAATTAGTTCAGCAATTGACCACGGCACGTCATGGGAAATCGAGCTCCCCATGGTTACCGCGAAAGGGCAAGAGATATGGGTAAGGGTTCAGGGCCGTGCTGAAGTGAGGGACGGACTTACTGCGCGACTGTACGGCGCCATTCAGGACATTACCGCACATAGAAAAGTGCATGAGGATCTGCGGCTAGCCAACGAACTGTATCGTTTGGCCGTCGTAGTTCGCGACGCAAGTGACGCAATTACGGTCCAGGATCTGGAGGGCTTAACCATTGCATGGAACCCGGGCGCACAGCGCCTGTATGGATGGAGCGAGGCGCAGGCGCTTGAGTTGAATGTTTGCCAGCGCATTCCTTTCGGACTGCGTGACGGTGCAATGGAAAAGCTAGCCAGATTAAGCCGCGCAGAGATCCTACAACCCTATCGTACGCAGCGAATTACCCAAGCTGGTGTCGTACTAGATGTAACCATAATTTCCACCGCGTTGCTAGATGTCAATGGTCAACTCTATGCAATTGCGACTACCGAGCGACAGATTTCAGGGGCTCTACTATGAAGAAAATAATTTCCGAACGGGATCAACTTGCCAGCGCACTGCAGGAGCTGCAGTTGCACCAAACTGAATTGGAAATGCAAAACGCGGAACTACGCAGTTCGGAAGTTTTGCTTGAGGACGTGAAATCACAATATTTTGACCTGTACGAGTTGGCTCCGGTTGGATATTGCACGATTAGCCGCCGTGGAGAAATTCTGCAAGCCAACCTTACGCTGACGACAATGCTGGGGGTTGCCCGCGGAACGCTATTATCCCAACGCCTATCCCGTTTCGTTAAACCCGAAGATCAGGATATTTTGTACCGTTTACGAGCCAATACGGCCGGTTCCGCGTCATGCGAATTGCGCCTGTTGCGAGCGGACGGTGCCATAATCTCGGCACTGTTGATGGCCACGGTTGTTGCAACTGACGAGTTGCAGCAGTCTGAGGATATGCAGTCCTTGCGACTGACTTTCAGCGACGTCACACAGCGCAAGCTGAGCGAAGTGGCATCGTTTGCGGCTATTCGTGCTAAGTCCGCCTTTTTGGGCAATATGAGCCATGAAGTCCGTACTCCAATGAACGGAGTGCTCGGTATTGCCGATGTGCTGAGCCAAACCGAACTAACGGCAGAGCAACAGCATATGGTGGCAACCATTCGTCGATCGTCCCTGTCACTCTTGCAACTGTTAAATGATATTTTGGACTTCTCTCAACTCGAGAGCGGTGGACTCGATATCGAACTCGTCCCTACATCGCTGCGCGAAATTGCGGAGAGTGTGGGTCAACTGGTCTATGTGCATGGTGATGCCGTTGACTTGTGCGTATTTGTCTCACCGTTGCTGCCTCAATGGATTTTGTCAGATCCAAAGCGCTTGCGTCAGATCCTCTTGAATCTGATGGGAAATGCAATCAAATTTCGCCGTGCGAAGTATGGCCAGGTTCAGCACATCACGCTCTTGGTGGATCCCTGCACACTGCCCTCCGGTCAGCCCGGCGTGGAATTGGTCGTGACCGACGATGGCATCGGAATGAGTGCCCAAACTCTCGTGACATTGTTTCAGCCCTTCACACAGGGTGATATGGGTACAGATCGAAAATTTGGTGGTGCCGGGCTGGGGTTGACCATCAGTCAAGGCTTTGCCGCGATGCTCGGTGGAAGTATCGCTGCGAAAAGCACATTAGGACATGGCTCTCAATTCACAATGTACTTGCCTCTGCACGAGGTTGCTCCCGAAGACATGCCGGAGGCGCAAGCGTGTGTCCTGCCGCAACTGCTGGGTGTGCATGTATTGTGCGTCAGTCGGAGCGCTGCTGCCATGCGCGTTGTTCCAGGATATTGCGAGGCAGCCGGGGCCGATGTATTTATGGTTCCGGATCTCGTCGCAGCTCGAGAGTTTTTGGCTCAGGAACTGGGACGTTCGCAAACAATAGTCGTTTTGCTGGGGCCAGATGTTTCAGTTCCAACAGAGCAACTTCAGCTGCCTGCCAAAGTGGCTGTCGTAAGGATGGTCGCACGTCATGAAAATGCTTTTGGCAGCGAAATGCAATTGCATGCTAATCCGATACTTCAACTTGATTTGTTGCAAGCGATGTGGGTTGCCAGTCGCCAACACAGTCTTACGACTCCGATGCAGGAGTCGTTTAGCGTCACCCCAACAATTGGAATGCGGGTGCTGGTGGTGGAGGACAACCCCATCAACCGATTTGTGCTGGACCAGCAGTTACGTTTGCTCGGCTACGCGCCGGATATGGCTGAGGACGGTGCAGTGGCGTTGCAGATGCTGGCCGCTTACGATTATTGTCTGGTATTGACGGATCTCCATATGCCGAACATGGATGGCTTTGAATTGACAAGGAGGATTCGGGATGGCGAGGCCAGCGGTATTCATATTCCTATTATCGCAGTGACAGGCGATGCTACAGCAGGCATTGCCGAATACTGTCTTGAAAGTGGTATGGATGACTACCTGACTAAGCCCGTAGAACTTAAAACGCTGAGTGTCATTTTTAAGAAATGGCTACCTGCGTTAGGCATCGATCTTAGTCGTCCAATAATTCCCCGGCCACGAACCGAAGTACAGATTGTGATGCCGCAAAGCCAGTCCGAGATTTTCCCCATATTTGACATAACTCGAATAGATCTCTTGGTGGGAAATGATGCTTCTATTAGGGACAGATTATTATTATTATTTCTTCGCGATGCGCCGGGTCAGGTTAGTATGATTGAAGTTGCCGCAGCTACCGGCGACCTTGCCTCGATTATGGACGTATCGCATACGCTTAAAACTGCTGCCCGCATGGTCGGCGGTATGCTCTTGGCGGAGTTGTGTGAAGCCATCGAGAGTAAGGCCCACGCAAAAGATAGCACTGCGTGCAATGAATTAGTAGGTGGATTGACCCGTTTGTTGAGTATTACACAGCATGCGATTCAGGTCAGTGAAGATACTGTTGTCTTACGGGAGTCTGGGCGACAGGAGTTCCAAGAAGCGTTGTCGTGACGATTGGCTGCTCAAAGTCGTCTGGGTGGTGGTGACCGAATCTACCATGGCCTGTGTCTTCTGTGGACCTCGCATGCCGAACTGTAGGGATCCCAGAACATTCTTGATCCAGCCGTTGGTCGGTTCAGAGATCCACTCATTTCGACAAGTTGATCGATTGATTGCACTCTCAAGTTTCGTCGAAAAGAGCCGATATATACAATAGGGATTGCTGCTGCATAATTTTCAGTGCCTCAGCGATTCTGTGTTTGCCTTTGTCTTTTTGGAATAGGCGATTATTAGAATTAACAGGGGCGTTCGTTGGGCTACGTTTTTGTATTCATATTAGGTATTTATGTGGCGACCGTCGGAGTCACTGGGATCGCCAATTTGGCCGAAAAAAGCCTTAACGCCACACAACAGTATATGCTGGTTAACTCAAAAGATGGAACTGTCAATAAACGCCACTAAGCGCCGTAAGATACGTTGAGTTCGTGTTAAGCCGGGCCAGTGTAAAGTAGACTTACATGGACTCCTTTAGCCGATAAAACTAAGTTTTCTACGTTGGGCCAAGCGATCTACGTAGGTGTGGATCGCAGCTCTTACGCATGGAACTTTGTGGTAATGGGTTAAGAAAGCAAGATTTTTCGGTATGAAATGTCAGCGATTATTGAGTTTTTAGCGTTGGTTTTATCGGTCGACGGTAAAACTACAAGGGTAATTGCTGAGATAAAGAGGTAATGGTGCGTGTCTGGCATAACGGTTAAGCTAACCATGTCTAAGGCAATGACGACATTTTCGTCTACGTTGTCAGCTTTCTACAACAGCTAGAAAATGCACTTCAAAATGGTCATTTGCTGTCCACTGCCATCCAGCAAAAATAATCTAAGCGAACAACCTATCGTGGGTTCAAAAGACTTTGAACTAGCCCGCCATCTTCATTTTTCAGATAGCAAATGCACGCTTACTTCTTCCGAGAGCAGGGGCTTTACGTAGTGAAGCGCGGCCACACTAATACCAACCCCAGTTGATGCTCGCCATGAATCTCGTGTGGACAAAGGTGAGATTCCAATAATGGTTGTAGTAATAAGCAACGCTCCCAAACCAGTGACAAGTCCTACCATGGCGCCAAAAAACCGATCCGATGATTTTGGACGCGCCATCTGAAAGAATTTTTGGTGAAACTTTGAAAGCAATGCACCTACAGCCACCGAGGCCACAAACAGGGTCACAAAGCCAGTTGAATATCGGGTCGATTCATCGGCACCTGTCATCATGAGGCTCCGTGCCACAGTTGGTGTATACCACTGCGCAATACCTAGAGCCGCGAGATAGTTTGCCAAGGAGAATACCTGATGTAGAAAGCCTCTGAAAGCGCCTAAAGCAAGCGATCCCAGCAATACGACGATAAATAGCCAGTCAACGATGGCCATGCTTCAGTCAGCTAAGGATAGAAGTTTTTGGTGAAGCCCAGTCACCTGAGTGGTTGAGACGGATTTAATTAGTGACATTGCATTGCTCTCATGGTTCGGTAATATATAAAAAGATAAATTTTAGCCCGCTAAAGTCACTTTGTATTTAGTGTGTTGGCCCCACATGCGTGCGAGATGTTCAACGTTAACCATAACTCGCTTTGCGCACATGACCATAACCAAGTCAGGTCTATCTTTTTTGTCTGCTGGCTAAAGCATCGGCTGGATTATCCACACAATTTATTGGAGGGAGAGTTATGTTAGCCGATTGCTAAATTTGCTCGGCGGGTACATTAGGTATTGTGACTACAGGAATACCGGTAGTTTAGCTCGGTGATTTGGAGTTGGCGGTTTTGAAATTGGCAAGGGTTCTGTACGAGTGGCGCTACTAATGAAGATCAAAAAATTAGAAGTGAACTGTCTGGTTGCTTCCAAGGCCAAGTTCGTTGTGGATGAAACTTCGGATCAGGACCACATCGACCGCGGCAAGCGTGTCTATAAATACCTATTTCTGGGTATTCCTTTTCACATAAATATCTTCCCTGACTCGCGAAGTTGTTTTTCCTATTTGAGATCCAGGCGCGGAAGGCGAAAATCACCGTAAGCATGAATCTCATACCCATAGAAATCAATTCCATCCGCATTGGCTACCCGCTCCCCTGTGACCTGGTCGATAAGGGCCGTGTGTTGCTTGCGAAGAAATCCTACGTCATCACCTCTAAAAGTGACTTAATTAGCATCTATGACCGCAACGGTGGCCTGTTTATTGAGGGCTTGGACGCTGAAGCCTTGCAGAAGGCATACATCGACCAGTTGCACACGATGATGCGTGAGGAGAAGTGTATTGGCGAGATTGCCGATTCCAAATTGTGGATGGATAAAGCCGTCAAACGCATTGTGGTCGCGGATGACAAGGTCGACTGGCGCGATCTGCAGATGCAGGTGAATTATCTGTTGCGCAACCCGCAAGCTGAATCCTTTGCTAGCCGACTGGAGCACGTTCTCCAAATTCTAAACAAGGAATCGCAGCGCAATCCCAATGGCGTACTGTTTGCTCTAGTGCAGCTTTCGGTGTCCGCGACAGATATGTACAGTGCCACCCAAGCCATGTTAGTCAGCGTCATGTGCGGCCTCACAGCGCGTGAGGTGCTGGGTTGGTCGGAGTCGGACGAAATGTTGTTGCGCAAAGTTGCGTTGACAATGAACATATCCATGACTGAATTACAGGACCGTCTAACCTCGCAAAAACACCCAGCGAGTGCCCTTCAGTTGTTGCAAATCGGGGGGCATGCGCAGTGTTCAGTAGGGATACTACAGGCGATGGGCATTGGCGATGGTATCTGGTTGGAAGCCGTGGCATCCCATCATGCACAGGTTCCTGGGCCGTTGCGAGGCAGGACCACGGCACAGCGTATAGCGCGGCTGATCCAGCGTGCTGACATGTTTGCAGTACGAATGGCACCCTATATGATGCTCCCACCCATGACCCCGACTGCGGCCATGCAGGCTTGCTATTTTGACGAAAATAAGCGGGCGGACGAGGCAGGTGCCGCGCTGATTAAGGCCGTAGGTATTTATCAACCTGGCGCCTACGTTCGACTGGCCTCACAAGAAGTCGCCATAGTTGTTCGCCGTGGTAAAAATAGCAACACACCACGAGTGGCGGTGGTACGCAACCGCAGCGGGATGCCGACTTCCGAACATGCAGTGCGAGATACCAGCCACAAGGACTACAAGGTGCTGGCGAGTGTGCCACACAGCGAGGCCAAGGTGCAAATCAGACTAGAGCGCCTGCTTCCCCTTACGCTGAGTGTAGATCAGCCTTGGTAGTTTTTTCTTTGGCAGCTTCAAGACACAAGCGCAACGTTTTATGAGCATGCCATGGAGAAAAATGGCGTTAAAAGTCGATGAATTTTGACCATTGAACTAGTATTTCAAAAAATTCCATATTTGTGGGGCAGCTGATATTCGTGCCTGCGGTTCAACAAAGCCGCGCATTGCGGTTGCCTGCGGACTCGCCAGCGTGGGCGATTGGTTGGCAGGTGCAATATCAACGAACAATTGCCACCGAGAAGACAGGACCAGCCGTTCTGAACCAGAATTTCCAAGGATAGCTAAATGGCGCTTGCAGAAATACCGGCGCCGTTTGCATTGGTGCGACCGTTAACACATTCGTCGTGTCCATTACGGACTTGAAAATCAGTCCATCAAATCAGTTGACAATACTCACTCTTACATTAAGTTGTGGGCAGCCCGGTTTCCTCGTGACCGTCACACTTCGAGTCCCGTTCGAACCATCAGAATCGTTGAGGGCGGATTGTTTGAAAAACGTTCTTTGTATACCTATATACAGGTATTCGCGTTACTTGCAACTGCAGGCTGGTTCCTCGGAAGGCTGCGTATCATTAATGGCTTGTTGACGGTTTTATCGAAGCCCTTTAATCGGCGATAGTTTTCACTAAAAGTATCCTTAATGTTGAGTGGAAGCATCATATTGAAATTTCGCGCATTTGGATCACTTTGAATGCGGAAATATTTTTTCTGTGCCCTCAAAGAATTATTACAAGGTTCCAGTTTTCCTTGCTTTTAAATTGTCGCTGATCAGTAGGAAAAAATGCCATCTACATTTCTAGAACACGGTCTGAGTTTAATTTTAAGTTTAAGTATGTCCCCGCTGCTACTGCCTGTTCGAGAGGTAGCTACGCCAACACATGAGCAAGTGCGCGTGCTGGAGCCGTTGATATCGGCGGTACTCTCCTCGCATCCGTCACAAAGGTCCCAAGCTCTGCTGCTTCAATCGGCACAAGCGGGGCTTGAAAGTGCCCGTTGGCAGTTCTATCCAACGCCATCGGTCTCAGTTGAGCAGGCCAGCGTGAGTGAGACGGACCCATCCTACCAGGGCGACAGCAACGTTAAAACGCTGAGCCTGCAACAGCCCCTGTGGACCGGTGGGCGCTTGACAGCGGGTCTTCAAAAGGCGCAGGCCAACGTCTCCGTGAACCAGGCCAGCATGGAAGAGGTTCGCCAGCAACTGGCCTTACGCGTCGTGCAGAGCTATGGTGACTGGATGGGGGCATATCTAAAATTGTTGGCCAATGAAAAGAGCATGGCAACACACGTTCACCTTCAGGCGCTGGTGAAGCGTCGTATCGAAGAAGGCGTTGCGCCCGCCAGCGACCTGACGCTGGCGGTGTCGCGCATTGAGGCACTCGCCTCGGACACTTCTGTGGTACGTGCTCAACAAGACATCGCGCTCGCCCGCCTGGGCCAACTGTTGGGTCACCCGTTGGTGCCTGCTTCACTCAGTTCTTCCTTGGCCGTTGCCCATGTGCTTAACGCTGGAATGCCCGATTTGTTGAATCAAGCCTTGGCGCAATATCCTGGCCTCCACAAAGCGAAGGCGCTGGCCGAAGTTCAAGAGTCTGTCATAGCCGAGCGGCAGTCGGATTTGTTGCCCGATGTGTATTTGCGTGTGGACTGGCAGTACGGTAACTATTCCTATCGAAACGCTTCTCCTGAGATGCGTCTTTTTGTAGGATTGAAAAGTCACCTGGGTGCTGGGCTGTCAGGCATTTCAGGTATTGATGGCGCTAAGTCGCAATACCTTTCTGCCTTGGAAGATGTTGAGGCGCAGGGCCGGATCGTCAGCGAACAAGTGCTCGCAGACTATGCCCTGACTGCTTCTTCAAGTGGCCGACTTAACGCTCTTCAAGCCTCGCTCAGGGCCGCAGAAGAGGTTTCTCGTTCCTATGACCGGCAATTTTTGGCAGGCCGTAAAACCTGGCTTGATGTTATGAACGCGGCACGAGAACTTGCGCAGACCGAGGTCCAGTTGGCCGATGTGGAGTCCACCCAGGTGGTGGTGAGCTGGCGTTTAGCGATATATACCCAGGGTCTGACGGCCGTGTTGGAGACTCAACCATGAGCCTCCTGCCATGCTTGGCGCGCATTGCCCAGTTGCAAAATGAAACGGTGGACCGTCTTGCCTTGCAAGAAGCCGTAGCGGTAGCTTTGTCCACGCCTGACCTTCAAGCGCAAGGGCAGCTCAAAATTGTCACGGCGCATTTGCTGGTGCAGGAAGCACGTTGGCTGAAGGCTCCTGATGTGTCAAAAGTGCCCGCACTGCTGTTTGACGGCAAGGCCCTGCCGGGCGAAATGAGCGGTGGCAAT
>Ga0316219_1001974_pt1 | contig 20327 bp, 23 predicted proteins | sample TBH18003PmetaG_FD_203635 | JGI IMG/M metagenome (GOLD analysis project Ga0316219, IMG submission 203635) | Freshwater microbial communities from Trout Bog Lake, Wisconsin, USA - TBH18003P | ecosystem: Environmental > Aquatic > Freshwater > Lake > Hypolimnion/Profundal zone | place: USA... | reverse complement strand
AATCAGGCCGACTTAACGATTACGCGCATCAGCGTTTCAACCTATGCGACGATCCCAAACAAACTCATCCAAGGGCGCCCTATCCAAGTGTGGATTCAGCGTCTTTCAGCCAACGATCAAGTCACTACTGCCACGGTATATTCAGCAGTCGGTACTACAGACACCTCAATTGCCGTTAGTACCCTCAACGGACTACCAAATGCTGGTTTTATTAAGCTCGATTCCGAGCTGATTGGGTACAACGAACTTCAACCCGCAGCCAATGGCAACCCCGCATACCTCTTGAACTGCACTCGCGGTCAAGGAAACACCACAGCAGCCACACACAACGCAGGAATTGCGGTCATTCTGTCTCAAAAGAACAGCATCACCGTGTGGCCAACCCCTGATACATCCCAGACATACCAGTTTGTGTACTGGAGAATGCGTCGTGTGCAGGATATGGGCGGTGGTACCAACATTGCTGACGTTCCATTTAGGTTTATTCCGTGCTTGGTAGCGGGTTTGTCCTACTACATGGCACTTAAAATCCCCAATGCGTTGGAAAGATTGCAAGTTTTAAAGCAGCAATACGACGAAGCTTGGGAATTGGCCGCTGGTGAAGACCATGAGAAGGCTGCGGTGCGTTTTGTACCCCGCAGAATGTATATTGGTGGGAGCTATTAGTCATGGGTAATCGTTTTGCTTCTGGTAAAAATGCGATTTCGGAGTGTGATCGCTGCGGCTTTCAGTACAAACTGACGGTTTTGAGAAAAGAGATTATCAAGACTAAAAACTATAGTATCTTGGTATGCCCAACTTGTTGGGATCCAGATCAGCCTCAGTTGCAATTGGGTATGTACCCTGTGGATGACCCACAAGGTTTGCGTGATCCAAGACCTGACACAACGTACTATGCGTCTGGTGTGACAGCAGATGGTAGTATTGGCGGTGGTAGTAGAGTTTTTCAGTGGGGCTGGGCGCCTGTTGGCGGAGCCAGTAGTTTTGATGCGGTTTTAACTCAAAATAATTTGATTCCGGCCGTACAAGTGGGTACAGTTACAATAGTTACAACGTAGGAGCAATCATGGCCAAGCACGATGATATTAAAGAAGACAAAAAGCTGATTAAAAAAGCTTTTTCGATGCATGACAAACAAGAGCACCCCGGCAAGCACACTAACTTGTCCAAGCTCAAAAAAGGCGGCCCAACCGGTAAAGACATGCGCGCAGTAGGTCGTAACATGGCGCGCGCTAAAAACCAAAGAGGTGGATAATGGCTAAAGGTAAAAACAATCGGCCTGCATCTGAGTATGCAAAGCCCCACACAATGGACGGCAAACCTGTCGGCCCCGAAGCAGCTTTCACCGAACCTGAGTTTCAAAAGAAAAAGAACTGGGTTCCGTTGATGGGCGTGTCTATTACGATGGACGACCGTGTTGAAACAGACGGCGTGAAAATCCGTGGTACTGGTGCAGCTACTAAAGGCTTGATGGCCAGAGGCCCAATGGCATGAACTACGCCCAGCTTTCTCAATCAATTCAAGACTATACGCAGAACTACGAAACCACTTTCGTACAGTATATTCCCACGTTCATTGAGCAGGCTGAGCAGCGGATCTACAACACGATCCAGTTTCCGTCCATCCGAAAGAATGTAACGGGAGCCATTACACAATATAACCAATACTTATCAGCGCCAAATGATTTTTTGGCGGTGTATTCTTTGGCCATTTATCAAGTTACCACAACAGCAGCAAATGGTAATGGCGGCTCTTATACGATAACAATTGCATCAAACACCAATGTTGCGTTGGGTCAAATTGTTGCTGGCGCAGGCATTGCACAAGGAGCTGTAGTTACAAATATCAATGGGTTAATCATTACGTTAAGTTTGCCCAATACAAATTTAGTTGCCAACAATGTAACGTTCCAAAGCAACTATGCCTATTTGATTAACAAAGATGTTAACTTCATTCGTGAGACATACGGCAATCCTGTGTCTTACGGAACACCACAATATTATGCTTTGTTCGGGCCCACAGTTTCCGGAAGTACAATCACAAATGAACTTTCTTTCATCATGGGCCCCACTCCTGATGTTGCTTATACTGCCGAGCTGCATTATTACTATTATCCTGTTTCTATCGCGGATACAGTCAATAACCCGTCTGGTACTTCTTGGCTTGGCGACAACTTTGATACCGTACTTTTGTATGGCTCTCTCGTTGAGGCTTACACCTTTATGAAAGGTGAGGCGGACATGGTTAAGCTTTACATGGATCGTTACACTGAAGCTCTTGCTTTGGCCAAACGTCTTGGAGATGGTATGGAGCGTCAAGATGCCTACCGTACTCCACAATATAGGCAGCAAGTCACATGAGTCTAGTTCAAACCGCTACGACCAGTTTCAAAGTGCAGCTTGCTCAAGGGCTGCACAACTTTGGGCCAACCAACCCAAACACATTTTATATTGCGTTGTTCAACTCTACGGCCACATTGAATGCCGCAACAACCCAATATTCGACCGCTTTGGTTGGTGAAATTACCGGTACTGGCTATACACAAGGTGGTCAACCTTTGGTTGTTATTGCAACCCCTACGTCTGGGGCTACTGGCGGCACTGTGGCTTACTGGTCTTTTGCCAATGTAGTTTGGAGTCCAGCCTCATTTACAGCTCGCGGTGCTCTGATCTACAATGCAAGTCAAAATAATGCTTCAGTGGCTGTTTTGGATTTTGGTTCAGATAAAACTTGTACCAGCACATTTACGATTCAGTTCCCCGCAGCTACAAACACCAACGCAATTTTGAGGATCGCATAATGGCATTGATTACAACGACTAAAGGCGATATGGACGAGTCTCTTCTGGTAAAGAAAGAAGGCACCGTTGATAACGACATCGAGTTAACCACATGGGTTGAGTATTGGTTGGATGACGAATTGGTTCATCGCTCCGCACATGTCACGTTAAAAACCTCCCCTTTCATGGACTTAATCGCCGCTTCATTGGCTTAAAGGAAACATCATGGCAAATACTCAATCAATGTGCACTTCTTTCTTGGGCGAACTGTTGAGCGCAACGCACAACTTCAGCTCAGCTAATCCTGCACACACAGCCAACACCGCTGACACATTCAAAGCAGCTTTGTATTTTACAACTGCCACGATCAATGCAGCCACCACAGCTTATACAGCGACTGGCGAAGTAACTGGTACAAATTACACCGCAGGTGGTGTGACTGTAACCAATGCAACCAACCCAACTTCTACCAACAGTTCTGCAACTGCGGGTGTTGGATACTGGACGCCTTCAGCTTCGATTGTGTATTCCACAGTGACCATTTCTACAGCTTTTGATACAGTTTTGTTGTACAACTCAACTCAGTCTAACAAAGCTGTTAGCGTTCACACATTTGGCGCACAGACAATTACTGCTGGTACGTTTACTTTGACCATGCCTTCAAACACAACAAGTACAGCTTTGTTGCGCTTGTCTACCACCTAATAGGTGATTTATGGCCGGATGGGGCAGTGCCAATTGGGGTGACGGCCCGTGGGGGTATGGGTTAACCATCATCACGGGTAACAATGCAGCAGGTAATGCAGGCACTGTCACCCCCAATCTGACAATTGCCCTAACTGGGGTTGGAGCTTCTGGTCTTGTTGGGACGGTCAGCGATACTGATAACCCAACAATTGCTGGTGTTTTTGCTGCTGGTTATGCGGGATCCCTGACGGGTAGCGTTAGTATTGCATTGACGGGTGTTAATGCGGCGGGCAATGTTGGTACGGTAACGTCCAATGTAAGTTTTGGTATCACGGGCAATTTTGCCAGCGGTTTGACTGGCTCCGTTCTTGTTACCAATGCTGCGGCGCTAACTGGCGTTTTGGCAACTGGTAATGTTGGAAGTGTTTCTTTTACCAAAGCAGTTAATGTATCAGGGGTTACAGCAGCAGGTTTGGTGGGTACGCCAACAGCCAGCGGGTCTGAGCAAGAAGTTGGGAATTACGCCACGGGCGGTGTTGGAACCGTTGGGTTTAATCTTACACTGGCTTTGTCTGGTGTTGGGGCATCTGGTGCGGTTGGTTCAGTAGGTGCTAACCCTACACAAGCTTTGACTGGCAATAATGCCACAGGTATTGTTGGCGCTGTTTCTGTTCCTTTGTCTTCCCAAGCAATTGCAGCCAATGTTGGTTCGGTGGGATACAGCATTACTTTGGCTTTGACGGGTGTTGGAGCAACGGGTGTAGCAGGAACTGTGACAATGGATGGACGCGGAGCTGTTTTGACAGGTATTGCAGCAACTGGGCAAGTTGGAAACATGCAAGCAATTTACTGGTCAGTAATCAATGACAGCCAGACAAGTTCATGGCAAAATATCAACAATTCAGAAACAGCGGGTTGGTCGCTAATCACCACTCAATGAGGACACTATGACTTACGCAAATACGACGCTATTGGGTTTAAACCAGCCAACCACAGGTTCTGAAAGTGGTGTTTGGGGCGATGATGTAAATAACGGATTTACACAACTCGTAGATATTTCTGTTGCTGGTACAAATAATATCACGCAAGATTCTGACATCACATTGTCAGTTACTAATGGAAACAACTCTTCGACATTTTCAACAACTGGTTCGAATTCAACAGTTGCGCAGTATGCGGTTTTAAATTTAACAGGCGCAAGAACGGCAAATAGAAACATTATTGTTCCGGCTTCAAGTAAGATTTATTTGATTGTAAATAACGCCACTGGCGGGTACAGTTTCACCGTTAAAAAATCTGGTGGCACAGGAGTTACCATTGCTCCAAGTGAGAGAGCGTATGTGTACTACGACTCTATTACTGCAACGGATGTTATTAAAGTCAGCACATACCCAATTGTTTCTGGCGTGTCTCAAATTATTGCTGGTAGCAATATCACAATCAGTCCTTCTGGTGGAACAGGCGCAGTAACAATCAATGCGGCTGGAACAGGCTCTACATACACTCGTACAAGTTTTACGGCAACGGCATCACAAACCACATTTTCAGTAACTTATACAGTTGGTTATGTTGAAGTTTACCTTAATGGTGTTCTGTTAAATGGTACTGATTACACTGCTACCAGTGGAACATCCATCGTTTTGGCAGTTGGTGCTAATTCGGGTGATATTCTTGAAACAATTGCTTATAGTGTCACATCATTAGGAACTGCATCTTCTTCAACTAACATTGCTGGTGGTTCTGCAGGTGAAGTTGTTTACCAATCAGGCTCAGGTGCTACTAGCTTTACAGCAGTAGGTACAACAGGTCAGGTTTTGACAAGCAATGGTACAAGTGCTCCTACTTGGTCAACATTGTCTTATCCATCATTGAGTTCAGCCCAAACATGGACTGCAACTCAAACATTTAATGGCTCATCGAGCACATTTAGTGCAGTGATGTTAAATGTTGCTGAAACTGTTAATGTCGTTGGGTCAGCACCATCTAGTACAACTAACTTTTATGTTCAAAGTGGATCGGTTCAGTATTACACATCCAATGCTGCAAACAATTGGACATTAAACATTGCATTTAGTTCTGGAACATCACTTAATTCAGCAATGTCAACTGGACAATCAATGACCATTGCTATGTTAGCAACGCAAGGTTCTACTGCTTATTACAATTCAGCAGTAACCATTGATGGAACATCAGTAACACCTTATTGGCAAAGTGGAAGTGCTCCAACAAAAGGAAACGCAAGTGGTATTGATGTTTACACTTATACAGTTATTAAAACTGGAAGTGCAACATACACTGTTTTAGCATCACAAACACAGTTTTAAGGGGTAATTAATGCCAACGATTATTACTAGAGGTGCGGCTTCAGCAAAAGCATTTGGTTTTGGTAGTGGTGGTGCAAAACTTATTACAGCATCTTATCTTTTAGTTGCGGGGGGAGCTGGAGGTGGAAAAGGAGGCCAAGCTGGTGGTGGCGGTGCTGGGGGGGTGCTTTGTGGATCAATATGTTTTATCAAATGCATAACTTACACAATGACAGTTGGTGCTGGAGGAGCTAATCGAGCCGCTTGCACACATGGAAATGGTTTTAATGGGTCTTCATCATCTATTTCTGGATGCAGCGTTTCTATAAGTACAACTGGTGGTGGAGGCGGTGCTTATAACAATTCAAGTGCAGCTGGAAATTGTGGTGGATCAGGCGGCGGTGCTGCTGGATATCCAGGTAGATTATCTGCTTATGGTTTTGGTATTTCTGGGCAAGGCTTTCATGGTGGAAGCGGATACGCTGCTCCATGTTGTGGTTACTATGTAGGCGGTGGAGGTGGCGGCGCAGGAGCAGTTGGTGGAAATGGCTCAGGAGGTTCTGCTGGATTTGGTGGATCAGGTAAAGCATCATCTATAACAGGAACATCTACATATTATGGCGGTGGTGGTGGTGGTACTGGAAGTTCTTTTGGCGGTGGTGGCAACGGCGGTGGCGGTGCAGGAAGTAATAATTGTTGGTTTAATGGTTCACCAAACACAGGTGGCGGTGGAGGCGGTGTTTCACGTTCTTGTGGATGTTGCACAAAAGGTTCTGCCGGTGGATCAGGCATTGTGATTATTTCTGCGTGTGCTGTTGCATCAACAGTTACTGGAACTTATACAGGGCCAACTTGTGTAGGTGGCAAAAAAGTTTATAAATTCACTGGTTCTGGAACTATTAAATTTTGAGGTTAAAAATGAGTCATTTTGCAAAAGTTATAAATGGAATAGTTACACAAGTTATTGTTGCCGAACAAGATTTTATTAATAGTGGTGCCCTTGGCCCTGCATCTGAATGGGTTCAGACATCCTATAATACTGTTGGTGGTGTTCATTATGGTCAAGACAAAAAACCTGACGGTGGCATCGCTTTACGTGGAAATTATGCTGGCATAGGTTATGTTTATGATTCAACACATGATGTGTTTTATGCCCCAAGACCTCAAGATCGTAACGGTGTATTATGTGAAAGCTGGACAATTTCAGCGCCTACATGGACTTGGACTGCTCCAACACAAATGCCAACAAGCACAACAACACCACCTACAATTTATGCGTGGGATGAGCCTACTAAAACTTGGGTAGAAATTCCCAGAACATAAGGAAACACAATGACACAACCTCGTAATCTAGGCGCATTTGCCGACAATCTGAATACATCAGGACAAGTCTCATTGACGACTGGTGTGAGTGGTACTTTACCAGTAGGTAATGGAGGAACTGGATCGACATCAACCCCAACAACTGGTGGTGTTGCTTACGGTTCTGGTGGTGCTTTGGCGACTACTTCTGCCGGTACTTCTGGCCAATATTTAAAGTCTAACGGTGCATCAGCCCCGACTTGGGCTTGTGTATCTGGATCTACTGCTAACTCTCAAACTTTCACTTCATCAGGTACTTGGACTAAACCAGCAGGCGTTACGTTTGTGATGGTTTGTGCATGGGGTGCTGGTGGTGGCGGTGGATCTGGTCGTAAAGGAACAAGTAATTGTATTGGCGGAGGAACTGGTGGTGGCGGGGGTGCAAGGGTAAGACAAATGTTTGTTGCCGCTTGTTTGCCATCAACTGTAACCGTTACGATTGGTTCTGGTGGTAGTGGTGGGGCTTCTAGAACTTCAACAAATTGCGGTTTTAATGGTACTTCTGGCGGAACTACATCTTTTGGAAATTATCTGAAAGCATACGGTGGTTCTTTTGGTTTTGGTGGAAATGGTAACGCAATCAAGCATGGTGGGCCTGGCGGAGGTACAGGTAGTGCTGGTAGTGGTTGTGCTGTAGGAAAACCATTTCAACGGAGTATTAGTGTAACTAGCGCAAGTAGTATTGTATGCGCAGTAGGCGGTGGTGGCGCTGGGGCAAATGCTTGTGTTTGTTGTAACGCTACTGGAAGTGCGGAATGGGGTGGGGGCGCTGGTAATTTTAGTAGACTTAAATGTATTGTATCTAGTTCCTGTTTTGGAGGCGGCGGATCTATTTATGGCGCTGGTGGAGGCGGTGCAGGAGGAAGTCGCTATGGCGCTAGTTCGTATTCTGGTGGATCAAGAGGTGGAGTATCTAATGCATATCAAGTTGGAAATATATGTGCTTTAGGTGCCGCAGGAGGCCTTAATGTTTGCGGATCCCAAAATGGTACTGCTGGTTCCGTTAATACTTATACGGGATCGGGGCAAGGAGGCGGTGGTGGAGCCGCTGGCTGTGCTTTTGTTGGGAATGGTGGCGCTGGTAGTGCTTATGGTGGTGGCGGAGGTGGAGGTGGAGCGGCCGCTGGTGGAGGAAATTCAGGCGCTGGTGGAGCAGGTGGTAATGGCGGTCTAAAAGTTTACTCATGGTGATTAATATGTACAAATACGCTTTAGTGAACACAAAAACAAACATTGTTGATAACACTGTCATGTGGGATGGCGGCCCTGATTGGACTTGTCCCGCTGGTTATGAGGCTATCAACATAGAAAATACAATTGCAGGTATTGGTTATTCCTATGCAAATGGTATTTTTACTGCGCCTGTTGAAGTTCAAGCAACGGTGGTTCAACCAACGCCTGAACAACTTCTAGCGCAGTTAACTGCTTTACAAGCACAAATTGCCGCCATAACTCCTAAGTCTTGATGTATAGTATTGACTCCAACAACACAATAGGAGAGAAGTATGCCAGACGGAACGCAAACAGAGTTAGAAACCCCAGTTGAAAATCAACTGGGCACATGGACGTATTTTCCATCTTTAATCTATACCATTGAGAAACCTGAGTTTCTTCAGACGGTAAAAGATGTGTCAGAAGAGCGTTTGAAAATACAGAAAGCGCAAAAGAAAATAGATCCTATTTTCCCAGTCGTCATGACGGACAATCTGTTCACTGATGCACGCATGACTGAATTCTCTTCGTATGTGGGTTCTACGGCTTGGAACATATTGCAGTCTCAGGGCTATGCAATGGACAATTTAGCCACTGTTTTTGAATCAATGTGGACGCAAGAACACCACAAGCACTCTTTGATGGAGCAGCATGTACACGGGTTTGGCGCACAGTTGATTGGGTTTTACTTCCTCGAAGTACCTGATAAAAGCTCACAAGTTATTTTCCACGATCCCCGTGCAGGAAAAGTGCAGAGTAACCTCATGGAAGCCAATATGTCTATGGTAACGCCAGCCAGTAACGCCATTCACTTCAATCCAAAACCCGGACTTTTGATCTTTGCAAATTCTTGGTTGCCTCATTCTTTTGGCCGCCATGCTGCCAATAAACCCATGAAGTTTGTTCACTTCAATTTGACTGTTCAGTTGGCGCAACAACCTGTGTGTGCGGTTCCTCCAGCAGCGGAGATTGTATGAACAAGTACAGAATTAGATTTAATAAATCTAGAGGCATGGAAGGACGTGGCACTGTAGATCACGTATGGCGTGTCTTTGAAGGCGATAAAGAATATCTCTTTAAAAATGTGCGCATCAACGTGCCTTGCTTTAGTGAGCTTGACCCCAGTGGCGCAGACTGGAATATATGCTGCTATGGCTTTTTGACCATAGATAAAGAAACCTCAACCGCAACTCTCGGAGTTAAACATGGCAACAAAAAACTGGATCGCCGGAGCAGTAAAGAACAAAGGTGCGTTGCACCGAGCCCTCAAAGTGCCTGAAGGGGAAAAGATCCCCGCCAAAAAGATGGCTAAAGCCGCGAAGTCAACCAACCCCAAGGTGGCTAAGATGGCTAATTTGGCTAAGACGCTTGGCAAACTCAAGAAGAAATAAGGTGATGCCATTGATCCGTTCACCCTTGTTGCTCTGGCGTCCGGGGCCTTTAAGATGTGCAAAGACGCTTGTGAGATGTACAAGGAAGGGCGTCAAATTGTTACTGATATTGCCCATGAAGTTGATGGAGTTGTCAAAGACGTTAAGGCAGTACAAAAGAAAGCCAAAGGGCTTCTTGGGTTCTTAACAGCCATTTTCAGTCCGGCTAAACAGGAAGAGCAACCAAAAGTTGCTCAACCCGCAAAGAAGGTCAAAAAGAAGAAAGAGCCTCCCCCAGAGTTTGACGAGAACCTCATTTACCAACAGGTCAGTGATGCTCTCATCAAGTTCTTTCAAGCGTACAACGCTCTGAAGAATTACGTCAAAGAACAGGAAGAATTTGCTCTCCACGCAAATAATGATGAAGGCCAAGAGGCTGCAATCAAGATCACGATTGCCAATTTGCAGATGGAGAAGTTGAATACGGAGCTGAGCGATTACATGATATACCATGTGCCTAATGAATTAAAGGACTTGTATACTCGGGTCAACCAGCAAATTGGTCACATTGCCAATGTGCAAGCGCTTGCAAGACGAGAGGAAATGCTGAAGGAGCGTAGAGCAAAATGGCAACGGCGGCAAAAGGCGGATCTAATAAGGGGAAGAATGGCGGCTTCAGTAATTACAGTGCTGATGCTAATGTGGATATGGCTAATGATTCTCAGTCTGACTCACTCGCCATCCTACTGATCGTTGTGCTATTGGTTGTTTTGTTATTGTTAATTCCGCTGATCGCTTGGATGTATGTCGATGTAAGACAAATGGAACTTAGAGTTAACAAAGCATTAACAAGGATTGAAGGGAAATGATTAAAAAATGCCATTTTCTATACATGAGGAGTTTGACATGTTTACTTTTTCTACTTTTGTGTGCATGTGAAGATCACTACAGATACCATTGCCAAGACCCTAACAACTGGGAGCAAAAAGATTGCAAGCCTCCTCTCTGCGTTGCGGCTCAAAATTGTCCAGAATTTTTCAATAACAACAAAGATGACAAAAAGCCCTGAACAACTTGAAGCCGAAACGAAGGCATTCATCCTCAAGACATTTTGTTTTGTCTTAGTGATGGTGGCGACTTTGTTCTCCTATAGTATTGTTTTTGTGGAGCAACCGTTGTTCAATGAGGCGCCCGCGGATAAGGCCATCATAGCGATTTTGTCTATGGTTATGGCTCAGATATTCACCGTAGTCAGTTTGGTGCTCACAGGCAAGTCTAGCGTGCCTCCACCACCTCCTGTGATGCCTATGAATCCTTGTATGGGCCAACCCATGCAAAGGGTAGGATATAACTCTATGGGGACTCCAATGGGGTTTAATGGCCCTAATCTGGATAACTCCACTGCTGGATTCAGCATTGACCCCGGAACAGCTTGGACTCCACCCCCACCTCCAACAACTCCCCCAACGCTAGAGCACGAGGAAGAACGTGAGCGCATGGCGGCAGCCAGACGGGAGGCCGTATGATCGGTTGGTTGTTTGGTGACATCATGTATTGGCTGGCCTTGGCCGCGCTGGGTGTCGGTACTACCGCGTACGTTTTAAGTTATCTTGTAGGGTTTATCCCTATGTTAAAGCCCCACGCCCTCATCATGAAGGTTGTGGGATTGGTGTTGGTTTTACTAGGAGGTTTCTATGTCTCAGATCATCACGGTTATCAAAGACGCGTTGCAGAAGATCAAGCAGAAATTGACCGACTCAATGGCGAAGCTCGCGCCAAAGAAGCCGAGCTCAACACAAAGCTCGCAAGAGCCACCAGCCAACTGAAGCAGGCTAAAAATGACATTAAAGCAAAGCAGTTTAGTATTAGCGCTCGCATTGACTCTGGCGAGCTGCGCCTCCCCTCCACCTGTAGTGTACAAACCAGTTCAAGTACCACCGCTTCCAGAGGAGATCAAGCCGATGGATCCGACGCTACTAAACAGGCTATTAAAGATATTGCAGCCATCGCAGCAGACGGAGACGCCGCCATCACCCAACTCAACGCCTGCATTGCCACCTACAACCAAGTAAGGGAGACAATCAATGTTAAGCCCTGAAAAGCTGCACACGCTGGGGATTGGGCCTGAGTGGTCTGAACCTTTGACCACAACCTTTGCCACGTTTGGAATCAACGATGTTAAGCGCCAAGCTGCGTTTATTGGACAATGTTCACACGAGTGCGACCATTTCAAAACACTGGAAGAAAACCTCAACTATCGAGCAGAAACCCTTCAAAAGCTGTTTGGTCACAAGTTTAAACCAGACGAGTTTGCCGTTTACGCCCACAATCCCCAAAAGATTGCCAATCGGATATACGCCAGCCGAATGGGAAACAGGGGGGAAGAGAGCGGAGATGGCTGGAGATTCCACGGGCGTGGATGTATACAGTTGACCGGGCACGACAACTACTGGCACTTTGGGCAAGCCGTAGGCAAAGATCTTGTTGCCGAACCACAACTCGTGGCTACCCCCATGTACGCCGCACTATCCGCCGGGTGGTTTTGGAAAACCCACGGATGCAATGATTTGGCCGAAGCCGAGAACTGGGAGGGCTTAACAAAACGCATAAATGGTGGTACATTTGGTCTTGAGGAACGCATTAAACTGACTCAACACGCGCTTGCCGTTCTGGGCGCTTAACTGCTAATCGAGTATGCCACTCTTAAAGCCTCAGTTCAGACCCGGCGTTAATCGCGAAAACACCCAGTATTACACGGGTGGTGGATGGTATCAGTCCGACAAAGTTAGATTCCGTCAAGGAATGCCTGAGAAAATTGGGGGCTGGACACAGTACAACGGAACATATACATACCAAGGTGTATGTAGACTGCTTTGGAACTGGATTACTTTAGCCAACCAAAACTTTGTAGCAGTCGGTACAAATCTAAAGTTTTATGTAACTTTGGGCGCTCAATACTATGACATCACGCCTGTTCGTGTTGTATCTACGCTGACAAATCCTTTTACTGCAACTGCTGGCTCGGCAAAAATAACAGTTACGGCTTCATCGCATGGCGCAGTCACAGGCGACTTTGTGACTTTCAGTGGAGCTACTGGTTTAGGGGGCAATATCACAGCCGCCGTGTTGAACCAACAATATCAAATCACGGTTACAAGCACAAGCACATATACTTTTACAGCCACGGCCACAGCCAATTCCACCGATGCCGCAGGCTCTCCGGGTGGTGGGACAGTTACAGCAACGTATCAAGTTAATACGGGGCCAGCAGTTCAAACACCTTTTTATGGGTGGGGAGCAGGCAGTTGGGGTTCTGGCACATGGGGCACAGGCGGTACAACAAAAGTAAACCTACAAATTTGGAACGCTTATAACTATGGTGAAAACCTGTTGTATGGACCCCGAGGCGGAGCAATTTATTATTGGCAACCAGCAGTTAATGGAACGAGCAATCCCGGCGTTTTGCTTAGTTCTCTAGGAGGAACGGTCACGGTTACAAATGCAACCCCCGCCGTTGTGACCACAACAAATGTTTCCTTACCCAACAATTCAGGCATTCAATTAAATGCAACCGGTTCAATGCCAACAGGGTTGTCGGCAAATACAACTTACTACGTAACCAACACCACTGGCACAACTTTTAATCTTGCTGCCACTCCCGGCGGTTCGCCATTGCCAACTTCTAGTACAGGTTCTGGCGTTTACATTTCTGATTTGGTGGATGTTCCAATCTATCAAAACACGCTTACTGTGTCTGATGCTTCACGCTTCATTATTGTATTTGGCACCAACGCATATCAATCTAGTGTCCTTGATCCCATGTTGATCCGCTGGTCGGATCAAGCCAATCCTTTGGTTTGGTATCCTGATATTACCAATCAAGCCGGTAGCATTAGGTTATCTCACGGTTCACAAATTGTAACTACCGTCCAAACACGCCAAGAGATTGTGACCATAACGGATCAGGCAGTCTATTCATTACAGTATGTGGGCCCTCCATTTGTTTGGGCGTCCCAGTTATTGGGAGAGAACACATCCATCATTGGCCCCAATGCCGCTATTTATGCCAACGGCGTGGTTTATTGGATGGGTGTTGATAAGTTTTACATGTACGATGGCCGCGTACAAACGCTTAATTGCGATCTGCGTCGCTACGTATTTCAAAATATCAATCAACAACAAAACCAACAAGTGTATTGCAGCACGGTTGAAGGCTTTAATGAAGTATGGTGGTTTTACTGTACCGGTCAAAACACCAATCCAGACAGCTATGTTGTATACAACTACCAAGATAAAATTTGGTATTACGGCACAATCAACCGCACAGCTTGGCTAGATACCACGCTTCAGTCCAATCCAATAGGCGCAAGCTACAACCCAACAACGGGCACTGGGCAATTACTAAATCAAGAAAGCGGTGTTGATGACGTATCTACTGGCACTCCTGCCCCTATTGATGCGTACATCCAATCTTCTGAGTTTGATATTCAGCAAGGGGATCACTTTTCATTTGTTTGGCGTATGTTGCCCGACTTGACTTTTACGGGGTCAAATACCAGCTCAACAACACCTCAAGCACTGATGACTTTGTACCCATTAAATAGCGCAGGTTCTGGAACTGGAACGGGTAATACTGATGCTGTGACATACAAAGGTTCTACTTATACAGTGACGGATGAGTTTACAGGCATTATTTACACCCGAATTCGCGGTCGTCAGTTGATTTTCAAGATGGAGTCCAACCAAGTTGGAACCACTTGGCAATTGGGTGCTGTGCGTTTTGATATTCGAGAAGACGGCAGAAGATAATGGCTACAAAACCACAAAACCCAGCCGTACCCAACATGCCGTTAGCGCCGGATCAGTATGACCGGCAATATGTTGACAAATTAACAAACATTTTGCGTTTGTTTTTTAACCAGTTAAATGCCGTACTGACCGTATTAACTGATGCGTACATTACCAATACAACGCTTTACACTGTGGCTACATTGCCCACCGCATCAACTTCAAATGTTGGAACTAGAACTTTTGTTTCTGATTCTACAACTACAACTTTTGGCGCGACTGTAACTGGTGGTGGTACAAACACCGTGCCTGTGTACTCAAATGGTACTAGCTGGAAAGTAGGCTAAATGGTAAACTTAAACAAATTCTTGGAGCAAGCATGAGCTTCTTTGACAACCCAATAGCAAATATATCCGGGGGCATTAGCAACCTCGGTAAAGGCGTTTCTAACTTATCTAAAAATCCTTTAGTGGATGCTTTGGCTGGCGCAGCTTTGATGGCGTTTGCTCCTGAAACAATGGGGACTGTTGGTAGTTATTTGGGCGCTGGCGAAGGCGCTGCTGCTGGTATAGGGGCCGGTGCAACTGTTGGTGGTATCTCCGCTTTGGCTTCAGGCAATTTGGGCCAAGGTCTTTTGGCAGGGCTCTCCGCGTATGGTGGAGCTGGTGCAGAAAACATGTTGAGTGGCTCGGGAGTGCCTGCGGCTCCTGCGTATACCCCCGCTGCGGATGTCAGTAATGGCGCGCTTCAACAGCAATATTCTTCTTTGTTTCCCAACAGTCAAGTGGGAGACTTTTCTGGCGCTCTGCCTTCTGGCGCAGGCGAAGGTGTGGGCACTTCTATACCCGCCGCAGCCACAAACACAGGCACTGTTTCTAGTGCTATTAGTTCAGCTATCCCACAAGACTTTTCTTGGCAAGGCTTAAAAACCTATGCTTCTGAGCACCCATTTATCACAGGCGCTGTGGGCTTGACTGCGCTCAAAGCTATGGCTACCCCACAAAAAATCAATCCGCCTAAAGTTAATCCCGGCAATATCAGACAATATAGTTACAACCCCTACACAGGGCAGATGACGGCTGGGCCTATAACACCTGCTAACCAATTCACAGGCCCTGTAACTGCGGCTAATTACGGGGCTACTGGCGGTCTCGTGGCTTTGGCTCGTGGGGGTTCCGTACGCCGCTTTGATGCGGGTGGTTCAACTGATCCCGGTGTGGCTCCTACACAAGCACAGCTTGATGCCGTTGATGCCGCGTATCAAGCCGGTAACTATGCACAGGCCCAGAATTTGGTCAACCAGTATGGTGTGACTTCTGCGGATGTGTCTAAGTATGCGCCAACTTTTGACCAATCAGTTTTAGCTGGCCAAGGTATTTCACTGGCGGGGCAAGATGTTTTACCTGCGGCTGTCGCGGCCAATGCTGCTCAGTCGTACAACAATCCGGGTTACCAAGGAACCAATTTGACTCAAGCTGAGTCAGAACAGATTGCCAACGCATACAACGCAAAAGACTATTCCTCTGTGCAAAACATGGCCAATTTGTATGGCTTGACAGGTACAGATGCTGCTGCGCTTTATGGTTCTGCATACAATCCAGCAGCTTTAACTGCCGCAGGAATCACATTGCCCGGTTCAACAACCGCAGCCAACGCACAAATTGCAGCTACAAACTTAAGTCTTCCTGCCATTAACCAAATGTACAATGCTTGGCAAACAGGCGATTACGGCACTGCGCAGAAATTGGCAACTCAGTATGGCTTGACATCGCAAGACTTGAGCAATTTGTTCCCCAGCTTTAACCAAAATGAGTTGGCTTTGGCTGGCATTAAACTTGGGCTGCAACCTACTCAAACACAAACTTTAACAAATACGGGTACTGGTGGAGGCGGTGGTGGTTATGGCGGTGGTGCTATTTGTTGTGCGGCAAGATATGCAAGCTGCGCCCGTAATCCATCGTACTCTAACCCTGCCACATACGCACCCAACGCAATTCAAAACACGCCTGCAACTACGTTGATGCCCGGCGTTAGTGGCAATACTGGCGCGGGTATTTTTGGTGGCGGAACTGTTGTCAATCCCAACGGAACGATTACAGAATCTCCCGTTCTTCCCGGCATTCCCAAAGGTGGCTTTACTGGCATGACCAGTTTGACCAACGCGTATACACAAGGCGGCGGAAGTTTGGGATATACAAACCCAGCGCCCACATCAATGGATCAATTCAATCAAGAGTACAACACTCTGACTGGTGGTTCACAAGCGGCGTATGATTTCTTGATGGGTAAAACAACCCAGCCCAGAGGGCCAAAAGGAACTGTGGCGTTGCCATACTTCCAAGCCGTTGGCATGGCGCCTAAGAATGTGGGATATAAACTGCCCAACGGTATTATTGCTATGCCTCAATCTGATGGCTCTTATTTGGGTGCAGATGGCAATAAGTACAACGCTGATGGCAGCGCCTTTGGATCAACAACAAAAGCAGCGCATGGTGGCCTGATGGGTCTGGCCGGAGGCGGAATGACTGTGGGTCATTTAGGAGGATACTCAGATGGTGGACGTTTGTTACGAGGCCCGGGCGACGGCGTCTCTGATTCGATCCCTGCTACTATTGGTTCTAGTGACCCTGAACCTGCTCGCCTTGCTGACGGTGAGTTTGTGGTTCCTGCTCGGATCGTTTCTGAGCTTGGCAATGGATCCACTGAAGCGGGTGCTAGACAACTTTATAAGATGATGGATCGCATTCAAACTGCGCGCCGTAAAACAACTGGTAAGGACGCAGTAGCGACCAACACCAATGCACATCAATATCTTCCAGCATAAGGAATAAATCATGGCTTGCGGCCCTACCCAAACAAATATAACGCAAACAACGATACCTTGCTATGCGGCGCCATACGTCGAGCAAATGCTGGGTCAAGCTGCGGCGTACACTTGTACTACCCAAAATCCCTATTTGCAATATCAAGGTTGCACAGTAGCGCAGTTCACACCACTGCAACAACAAGCATTCCAAAACGCCGCCTTGATGCAAGGCGCTCCACAATTAAAGTGCGCAACTGCGCTTGCTGGAGAAGCGGGTCTTGGTGGAATCAACACAGGCTACACATACAACCCGTATAGCGCTCAGCAAGCGCTGGGTACAAATGCAGCCACGGGTAAGAGCAATGTTAGCTCTTACATGAACCCTTATTTGCAGTGCGCGTTGGCTCCCCAACTTGCATTGATGCGTCAACAACAAGGCACGCAACAAGCTCAAAACCAAGCTCAAGCCGTAGGCTATGGCGCCTTTGGCGGTGCACGTTGTGCAGTGTTGACCGGTGCTCAAAATCAAGCCAATCAACTGGCACAAGCCAACTTGGTTGGCAACGCCTACAACACAGCATACTGCAACGCACAGAAAGCATTTACGGCTCAACAAGCTGCATGCCAAGCTGCGGCTAACCTCAATGCACAACAAGGCCAGTTTGGCGCCAACCTCGGACTTCAAGGTCTTAATTTGGCCAACCAATCAGCTAATACTTTGGGTACTCTGGGTAACAACCAGTACAACCAAAACCTTGGCATAACAGGTTTGCAAGCGCAGTTGGGCGGTACGCAACAACAACAGACACAGAACGTACTCAATCAGCAGTACCAATGTTTCATGAATGCGCAGAACTATCAAGGCAATCAGTTGAACTACATGTCCAATTTGTTGCGCGGTCTGCCAATGACGAACACCACGAGCAATATCTATTCTGCGCCTCCAAGCATGCTGTCTCAGGTAGCCGGGGTGGGGCTTACTGCCGCAGGTTTGGGCGCGTTTAAAGCCGCCAAGGGCGGCCCAATTAAAGAAAAGAAACGAAAATCAAACGGGCTGGCGGATCTGGCTCTATCGAAGATGGGGGCATAATGTCTATTGCACCACAACAAATCAGTTCTAAACTCCGGATGATGCCGGATCAAGAGTTGCAGCAGTACGCTGCAATGCATCAGAACGACCCATACATTTTTCCTTTGGCGTTTCAAGAAAGCCAAGACCGCAAACAGATGCGTGCTGAAGCAATGGCGCAGCAAGCTGGGCAAGCTAAACCTCCTGTTGTTCAACAAGATTTGGCGCAGATGGCTCCTCCACAGGCGCCCAACATGCCTACGGGTATTCCCTTACAAGGCGCTGGTTCTATGGAGCAAGCTCCTGAACCTGAACAGCAAGCCACTAAGTTGCCCGAGGAGCACGGCATTGGCGCTTTGCCTGCCAACAATCTCAAAGGTATGAAAGAAGGCGGCATCACTGGGTATGACAGCGGGGGTACAACATACTCCCCAGATGTGTACAGACGGTATGCAATTCAACAAGCGCAAAAAATGGGACTGCCGCCTGAGTTTGTTGACACTATTTTTCACAACGAATCTGGGTATAACCCCAACGCTAAATCTAAAACTGGGCCCGTTGGGATTGGGCAACTTGCTGCGGATACATCCAAAGGCTATGGTCTAAAGCCAGAAGAACGCACAAACGGGTTTAAAAATATCGACGCTTCACTTGCATTTATGAAAGACTTGCAAGGAAAATACAATGGCGATATTCAAAAAATGGCCGTTGCATACAACCAAGGTGAGCCGTTTTTGAACGACCATTTAAAAGCAAATAATGGACAGTTGGTACCTTCAAATTTCGAAGGCCCCCATAAAATAGAAGCGGCGGATTATTTAAAAAAGCTAAATGATTATTTGCCTTTATCGACAGCGGAGGCTAAAACAACACCCCCTGTACAGGCTCCTGCACAAGCGCCTGCACAAACGCAACCTCAAAGTTTAGAAAAAATTGACACTCTTGGCAAAGCCGCTTTAATGTCAGCAGGTAATGTTCCTATGGGCGTGGCTATTTCAGAACCTATTGCTCGACTTGCACATGAAGCGCTATTCGCGCCGCAATTTAAACCCGGAACAACGTTGAGTGAAGCTTTGGGGCGCATTGGTTTGGCGGGTTTGGTGCCTTCTAGCGTTCTTGCTGGAGGCTTGGCTGCTTCTAAAAATGCCATGAACAATTTGGGCTATTTGCCACCCGACCAACGCAACGAATTGGCTAACAACCCTATGCTTAGCATGATGAGTGGGGACGTTGGATTGGCAAGCGCTATTACAGACGCTGCCGCCAACAATCCCGAAGGTCCATCTAATATGCCTTATGCAGAACAGATGAAAAATGCGTTGGTTACGATACCAAAAGCTATTGTAAGCGCGCCTAACCAAAACAAACAAAACGTTGCGGTTTCTCCAAATAATTTGGTAAAACCTCTCAATCAACCATTGGAAGCTTCAGACAATACTGATTTGCGCAAAGCGCAATATGCTTATGGCCCAGAAGATGCAGGCAGCGATACTCTTTGGTCGGGCGTAACACAAAACGCACCATCAACTCCCACTGCCCCTTCCACAAACGATATTGCTAAGACTGTTACAGATACACCAAACGCCAAAGGTGGTCGTGACTGGAATGACTTCTTGTTGAACATGGGTCTTGGGCTGATGGCCGGTAAGTCCCCCTACGCTTTACAAAACTTGGGTGAAGCGGGTATTGGCGCGTTGCGTCAAGAACAGGAAGCCAAAAAGCAAGCGCTTGAAGAACGTAAGATTGCGTCTGAAGAAGCATACCAAAAAGCTTTGAGTGCGCACTATGGTGTTACTCCAGAAATTCAATTGGTGCAAGCCATGAAAGATCCGGAGTTTGCTAAACAGTATCAGAGTTTGGTTTCTGCCAAATCTGGCCCAATGACTCAAAAAGATCTGATTGATAACTACATGAAGACTTTAAAAGGTCAAGCAGGTGATTTTTCAGGCTT